>MDSW01078843.1_pt1 | contig 13354 bp, 7 predicted proteins | sample 811171 | NCBI WGS metagenome assembly MDSW01 (sample SAMN05326641, study PRJNA326480) | marine metagenome | isolation source: seawater | place: Atlantic Ocean: North West | collected 2012 | reverse complement strand
TGTAGGTACTGGTGGTTTCTCAACTACTAATTATCCTAATACACCATCACAATTACCAGACCCTAATGATGAAGTATTAGAGGCAGATAGAGGAAGAGTATTCTATTCTTCAACTGACCAAGATGGTAACTTTAGAGTAGGTAACTTGTTCAAAGTAGAACAGGCAACTGGTAAAGCAACATTGAACGCTGAGGCATTTGACTTATCTGGATTACAAGAAATCTCGTTAGGTTCAACTGCTCAAGGTAACTTTGGTGCTACAATTAACGAATTTAGTACAGACGGTACATTGGCAGATAATTCTGATACTGCTCTTGTTACTGAAAGAGCTATTAAGACATATGTAGATAGTCAACTTGGTGGTGGTCAAAACGACTTGTCAGTTAACTCATTAACTGCTGGTTCAATCACTGCTTCAGGTACATCTATCTCAACAACAGGTGCAAGTGGAACAGATGTAAACTTATCTATTGGTACACAACACAATGGTGTTATATCTTTCGTTGCACAAACACAAACAGCTATTACACCTACTGCTGAAAATGATATTGTTAATAAGAAGTATGTTGATGACCAAGGTACACCAACATTACAAACACTTTCAATTGATGATGACGACTTGGCATTAAAGAGAAGAGTTATCACTAATGCTAACGAGTTAATCCAAAAAGAAAGTGCTTACTTTGATGGAACAGACGCTGCTGAAGGTTTTGAAGTTATTAATGGTTCAATGCAAATTAACCTCGATAAGGCTGGTGATTTAGTAATAGAAACAACATAAATAGTATAAATTAGGAAGAAAAACAATGGCAACAACTAAAACTAAAATTGGAAATCTGTTCTTCAATTTCAGAGGAGAGTGGGATTCTACAAAAACTTATATAAAAGATGATGTGGTCTTATACAATAATTCTGATTATGTATGTGTAAAAAATACAGATTCTTTAAATGATACTCCTAAAGAGAACAAAAGAAGATATGTAAGAGTTACAAAAGCGGTATCTGCTAGTACAGGTGCTGACGCATACAAATGGGATGGTCAAGCTGCTTGGCCTGTTGACGAAGAGCAATTTTTCGTTGGCGATACTTTAGTCTTAAACCAAGACGGTAACGACTTTGATGATAATAAAATCGCATTTTCAAATTCAAGCTCAAACAAGGCTTCAAATCTTTACCACGAAAATGTAACATATTTCCTAGATGGAAAAGCAGTTGGTAATGGTACTGGAACTGGTAACTACTTTAATGCTTCTACTTTCAATAATGCAAGTAAAAGAGAAATAAGAATTGAAATTACAAATGATACGCCTAAAACTTTTTATATGTTTAACTATGATAATGCTTCTGCAAACTTTGGTCCTAAAATTGTTGTTGCTGACCAACCAGTTTGGAAGTTAATCAGAAGTTCCTTTAAATGGAGAGGCGAACACGATAATACAAATGCTAGTGGTTCATACTTAACATACTACCCTAATGATATTGTTAGAGTAAATGTACCTATTGATAACGACTTTTCAACAAACAATCAATACGACGGAAATCAAATCAATCAAGTTAGAGCAACTTATATTTGTATATTAGAACACACAACAGATGGTACTGACAAATATTTACCTTGGGACCAAGAAAGTGATACTGATGGTAACAAATATTGGGAAAGAGTATCAGAAGAAATGCAATTTGATGACGAGATTGTTGTAGATAGTGGTTCTGTAGGAAGTATTACAAATATTTCTGCTGCTTCACCTGCAAGACAACAAGGTTATTATCCTTATGTCAATTGTATAAATGTTACTGCCGAAGCTGAAAACTCTGGCGCAGGAAGAACAGGTGGACACAATACACCAATGTTTAATGTAACGGTAGAAGGTTATCAATCTGTTAAATCAGTAGGTAACTTTGGTACTGCACATTACAAAAGAAAACCTGGTGTTTACAAAAATTTAACTCAATCGGCAACTAGTGGTGCTGGTTCAAACGCAAACTTTGACATTATCGTAGACGAGTTTGGTGCTGTAACTTCTGTTACGGTAACAAAGAAAAATCTAGGTGGTCAAATGGGTGGTCTTGGATACGCACAAAACGAAACACTTACGATTGCTGACTCATCACTAGGAAGTGGTGGTGCTCCTGACTTTACTTTTGATGTTCTTACAATTGGAACTTGGGGTGCTTTAAATATCGAAATCGCAAGAGACCAAAAGGCAAGTAGAACTGGTGCATATGACACTTTCTCAAGCAGATGGGACGGCGATGAAGAAAGTCCATTACTTGGTGGTGAAAACAATGCTGCTAATGACCAATTAAGAATAGATGGTCAAGTATTTTACTCTTCTGCCAATGTAACTTTTGATGTTGCTACAACAACTAAAAAGGCTAGAGGATATCAAAACAGATATTCTGGAAACAGACTAGAATGTATGTCTCTATGTAATACAAGTGGTCCTATCGGAGATGACCATAGATTATACAGATTACCTGGACAATTTCAACAAGGTCAATGTGTTAACTGGCCGTGTTTCATTAATGGTCGTGGAGGTATTACAAGTTGGGGTTCAAACTCTAATGGTCAAAACGGATTAAACCAAGGTTCAATTCTATCTGGTGTTGGTATGGTATTCCCATTCCTAGATTGGTATAGAAGTACAGACAATGGTGGAACTGGTATTCACACAACTCCTGATGGAGAAGTACCAAAGGCAATTCAATTGCTTTCTGGATATCAAACAGGTATGGCACTATTTAATAATGGTGAAGTATACCATTGGGGTTACGGAGGTCACGGACAAAGTGGTGACGCTTCTACTTCAAATAGAGCTTATCCTGCAAGATGTGGTGGTACATACCAAGAAGTATTTTTGGCTGCAAATACATCAACTCACACATTGAGAGATACAAGAATTAAAAGAATATACTTAACTAATTGGGGCGGTGATAATAACGGAACTAATACTCATAGTTGTTATGCGTTAGATACAGATGGCGAACTATGGGCTTGGGGTTATAATGGTTATGGTCAATTAGGACAAAACAACACTTCTGATTTAAGTAGACCAACAAAAATTAATAAAACTACTTATTTCAATGGTAATAAGATTGACGCTTTCTGGACTGCTGGTGCAGGATACGCTTTCTGTTTTGCTTTAGATGTAACAGGAAAATTATATAGTTGGGGATACAATGGTTACGGTGTTTTAGCACAAGGTAACACAACTAACTTATCAGTACCAACTGAAATAACTGGTGTAACTTTTGATAATGGTGCTTCTAATCCTGGTAAAATTAAAAAATTACTAGTAGATAGTCAGCAATCATATCAAAGAGTTGCAATCTTAACTGAAAAAGGTAAGATATTTTGGTGTGGAAGAAACGAGTATGGTTGGGCGATGATGGGAAATACAACAGATGTTAATACATTTACTCAAATGGCTAACGGACCAGGAAGTGGAACTCACTCACACGCAACTAATATGTGGTTTACAGGTAATGGTAGATACGCAAGTTTCTGGACTAAAGACCAGACTGGTGCTATTAAGTGTTGTGGTTACAATGGTAACTATGAACTTGGTATTGGTAATACAAGTAACCAATCTTCTGCTGTTGAACCTAAATGGCAAGTTAATACAGGAACATCATCAACTACGGTTCAAAACCTAGAAAATGTTAAAGATATCGGATGTAATTCTGCATACGGTAACCAATGGATGTGTAATGTACACATATTAACATATGACGGATTTATGTTTACTGCTGGAAGAAACAACTACGGAATTGCTTCGCAAGGTTGGTCATCTTCTTATGCAGGTGATAGACAGGCTTCAAACAGCATTGAAGAAACAGATGATTATTATTTCCAAATGTGTAGAATGCCTAATTATGCACACGGTAGAATTGAAGATATAAGAGGTAGAGGTTATTATTCGCAAGATGGTAACAGATATCACTTCAAGGAAATTAAAACTTTTGACAACAGATACTTAATGGTTGGATATGGTGGAGATTATATAATGGGACAAAATGATGGTAACTACCACTCAATGTTCCAACCACCAGTGTTAGTATAATAAATAATAAATAGTTAAACAAAGATAGGGAACTAAAATGGCAAAAATAAATCTTGGAAGAATTAAATTACAATTCCAGGGAGAATACGATAAAAGTCAAGTATACAGAAGAGACGACATAGTTTACCACAACAATTGTATGTGGATTCTTACTTCTGAATATATGCCTGATGGTACAAATGCGTTTGCTCCTGGTACTAAAATATTAGGTTATAATCCTAAAGAAAATAATGGTTGGACAAATGATCCGAATTTTACAAATACGGATGCGTTTAACTATACTCAATATTGGACTGAAAATGAAAGAAAAGCTGAAAGACAAAATACAGATATGGACGGTAACCCTATTACCAAAGGTTCAACAAACTTTTCTAACGAAGACGAGTCTTTAACACATAATCACAATACAATCGATTCAAGTTTAGGTACTATTGTTCGCCATCAACAGCACTTAATGGATGAATACGACAATATGTTTAGAGAAACAGAAGATGATTATTCAGAAATGGATACTTACAATGGTTACGAACAAACATATTTCAGATATCACTATGCACCAGTAGACAACAATTTTGTTGTTAGTGTACAAGTTTCAGGTGGTGTGCCAGATTTCAAAATTGATAATAGAGCTGGTAACAACACAAAAGGTAGACAATTTGAAGGTTACAAAAATTGGGAATTTTTCAAAGAAGGTCATACTTACAGATTTCATCAACACAATAATTCAAACAAATATTACCCATTAGGTTTCTCTTATACTGCCGATGGTATTCACAATACGAATAACACAGGTAAGTCATTAGGAGAAGATCCAGTTGGACCTTACTACATTAAAGGAACTGCGTCAAACGGCGATAATGGTTTCTTCTTTCCAATGTACAAAACTGAAACGGCTGCAAATGCTGAAGATACAAGAAGAGGTGGTGCTGGTTCAAGTAGAAAAGTTACTTTTGACCAAGGTGATGTACCTGGTTGGGAAACTGAAGCAAGTCCATCATTACAAGGTCAATTATATTCAGACGGAACTCAAAAGAAAGATACAATCGTTTCTCTATTAACAGACGATAGTAACAACACTTACCTACAAGTAACAAATGCTTGGGAAGGTCAAACAAGTGGTGGTGTTGCTAGTAGAACTAGAAAAACAATTTACATTTCTTCTGCTGACTCAACTGAACATCATAGTGAAACAGATTCAACATATGCTTATGTTTATGTTCAAGGTGCATTAAAAGTTGGTTCTAACATTTCTGCTGTTGTAACTCAAAGTAGAGATGATACAACAACTGCAAATAATGGTGCTGGAAGAAAAAGATTATTAATTAATGGTAAACCAGTTTACCAACTAGTTGCTGAAGTTTCAACAACTACTGCTGGTGGTATTGCTGGTAACTATACTGCTGTTGACAAAACAGGTGCTTCAACTAATACTGCATTAGGCGCTGGGGCAACTTCAAATGAAGGCAAAATTGAGATGTTTATGCCTGATATTACTGATCCAACGGCAAATACAGAAAGAACATTCCAAATATCAGTATCTAATCCAGGTAGTGGAAACAAATTCTATGTAGATGGCGTTTTGGCTGCTGATAATGTTGTTAAGTTTGAAGAAGGTAAAACATATAAGTTTGACCAATCAGACTCAACAAACTCTGGACACACATTAGCATTTTCAACAACTGCTGATGGTACACACGGAAGTGGTTCCGAGTATACTTCTGGTGTAACTTACAATGGTACACCTGGTAATCCTGGTGCATTTACACAAATTACGGTAAGAAAATCAACTGCTAAACTTTACATCTATTGTAAGGCACACGCTGGTATGTACAACTCTAAATCAGTCGAAACTTATGATGTTTCTGCTTCATTAGGAAGAACTTATGCTCCTGCAAACATTAAAAAATGGAGAGGTTTTGGCAAAAATGGTTGGGTTAAATACTTCCTAGACAATGTACAAGTTGATGAAAATACTTACATTGATACTTTCTTTGACGCTGATAGAGATTACAATAGAAACTATCCTAGAAAAATGCCTAATGGCGAAACTTTAGGATTTAATACAGGTTTTAATTTTGTAAATAAAGAAAGTAGAACGGTTGAAATTACAATTCCTTACGCACAAAACGATTACGAAAGAGGAACTAATACAATTATCTATCCATTCTGTTTAGAACCTACAACAACTGCTAGACCAACTGATGGTATGTACAACAACTTTGGTTGGACTATTGAGAAAACTTGGAGAGGTTTCAAACATTGGGATAAAATACAATCATCTATGAGATTTAGAGGTGAATATTCTTCTAATACACATTACAATTACAATGATGTTGTATCGTACAAACCATTTAAGAGATTATCTACTGGTGAGAAATTTTACCAACACGGTACTGGATTATATAGATGTATAAGAGATAACAAAGGTAGACCACCTCAACACGGTTTCCAAGAACCAACAAGGTCTCCTTTAATGACAAAATCAACGGTAACTTCAAACAGATTAACAGGTAGAGGTGAACACGAAAACAATAATCAGACAGGTAAAAACTATCCTACTCATATTCAATCGTACCACAACTGCTGGGAATCGTTTGCAGGAATGAATAACCAAGAACAGGCTGCTGGTGTTTGGTTCCCGAACAAAGGACCAATATCTTGGCCATACAAAAATGGTTATTCTGAAACAGGAAATGTTTACAGACAAAACTGCTATATTTGTAAAAATGGTGGTGTTTGGGTACTAGGTCACGGTACTAACTCATCAAATGGTGAACAAGGTCGTTCATCTTCTTACTTTAGAGAAATGACATTTAGATGGAGAGACTTCTGGAATTCTGAAAACAGAAACGAAGGTGGTTTTGAAGAAAGAAGAGGAAGAAAAACTACAAGATACGATAGAATGAGAACACCAAGATGTATTCAGATTGAAGAAGGATACGGTTACAAATTACTATTATTTGATAACGGACAAGTATTCCACACAGGATATGGTTCTCAAGGACAACAAGGTACAGGTTATGATGGTTCACCTGGTATGTCAATGACACCAGATGGATTAGAAGATGTATTTGCTGTTAAAATTTCACAAACAAGAAGTGGTGAAACAGATACACATACACCTTGTATACTAGACGATAATGGCGATATATGGACTTGGGGTTACAATGGTTATGGAGAAGTTGGTGATGGTAGAACTCAAAACGCATACGGTCCGAAGAAAATGCCAAGAGAATGGTTTAATGACGAGAAGATTGTAGATATTACTTGCTCTGGTAACGGAGAGACTATGTTCTATGCAAGAACAAGTGAAGATAATATTTACGCTTGGGGTAGAAACAATGTTGGTCAATTAGGAGATACAACAACTACTGACAGATATAGACCTATTAAAATGCAAGGTTTCAACGCTGCTGATAACGGTGGTATCGCTGTATGGCAGGCTGATTCTTACTCATCTAACTCCGCTTTCTACATACTAGATGGAAACGGATACATATGGGCAACAGGTTACAATGGATATGGAAACTTCTTTGATAACTCTACATCAAATAGAACACAATTAACTCAATCAACTGCTTCACCAAATGGTGATATTGCAGACTTTTGGGCAATTCAATGGAATAGTTACCATACATCTTTCGCAAGATTGAAAAATGGACAAACTTGGACTGCTGGACATAGTGGTGGTTACTACAATTCAGGAGATGGTGGAACTGGAACAAACCAGGCACCTGTACAAGTTGATAAGATTGACAACTTAAAAGAAGTTGCGATTGTGGGTACACATTCAGATATCGCAAGAAGTTATTGGTTAAAAGATAACGGAGAGTTTTACGCTTTTGGTTATGGTGGATATGGTGGACCTGCAAACCCAATCGCTGGAACTAACTGGACTGGTGAAGATGGTACTTATAAACCACACCACACTTTTGTACCTGCTGGAACTAGAATTAGAACATTCCATCCAAAAGGAACAGACCAATCAACTAACTACTACTCACCACAGATGATGGTAGGAACAGAAGATGGACAAGTATTACTTTGGGGTTACTCAAATAATAACAATCTAGGTCACCACGCTACTGCTACTTGGTCAAGTACAAGTAGAAGTATGATGATTGGTGGTGGTGTAGGTAGATAATATAAATATAAGGAATAACTTAAAAACTAACGGAGAATAAAACAATGGCAAAAGTAATTTTTAAAATGACAGACGGTGTTCCTCACGGTGCTGACTATGTTGCGCCTACTGGTGTTACTCCTGTCGGTTTAGGAGTTGTAGATGGTAAATCATATTTTTCAATTGATGACGCCGACACAACTATTACAACTGATGGTGCAAATGACACGGTATATGGTGTAGAAGTAGTATCAGACGCTGCTGAGAAAACTAAAGTCAAAGAACAATCTAGCTATGTTCAAGGCGAACTAGAGAGATTGGATAGAGAATTTATGGAAGGCAAAAGTATGTTAGACTTACTTGCTGATGTTTCAGACGAAACTTCTGCAACTCAAACAACTATTGCTTCTCACAAAACTGCAAAGGCTACTTTTTTAACTAACCTTGGCTTCTAATTAAGAATAGGACAAAGATATGGCAATAGACATTAAAAATTTTAAAGTAACCTGGAAAGGTACTTGGAAAGATACGACAAGCTACAAAAGAAATGATGTAGTTTACTGGAGAGGTAAATCTTATAGATGTATCGAAGATACGCCTATTAATTACACTATCTCCCAAGAGTCTTTGGTCAATACTAATAACTATTCATTTTTTGGTCCAACAATTGTAAAAAGAAGTTACAGACCAGATAACAGAAGATACTGGACACTATTACTTGCAGGTAACGATAACATTGAGACTTGGAACTATTGGAGACAATACGAAAGAGGCGAAATGGTAAAAGTTGCTGATAAAATTTATCTTTGTAAGCAAAGAACTAGATATCAAAATACTTGGGTAGAAGAACACGATGGAAGACCATCAAAGTATTGGGAATTGATTTACATTAACGAAAACAAATGGTGTACAAGAAACGAAGTTGTTTCCTTTATGAACCGAGCTCCGTTAGGCTGGAAATATAATATGGGAAGCAATCACGGAAATGACTGCCAATTTGGATACAGAACTGCTACAATATGTTCTGATGGTTCTGATATGTGGGTTGGTGCTAGTGATTCTACATCTTGCTCAGGTTTAGGTGAGGGTACTGCTGGTAATGACGAACCTGCAAAACATATGTCAACAGGTTTCACATTTACAAACTGGATGCAATCTACTGATAATAGAACTTGGAATATGTCTGCAACAGGTCGTATGACAACTCATCACGGTAAAGCACCTAGAATTATACAAATTGTAGGTACATATAATAGAACTTATTGGTTAATGGATAATGGTGAAGTTTATTCTGCTGGTGAAAATGGTAGTTACGGATTAGGTAATTCAGAAACAACTGATAGACCATATACAATTCGTGTAACTGCAAACGACACAACAGACTGGCAAGGTAACAATATAACTAAAACTTTCAACCAAACTAAAATAGTTAAAATTGGTTTATCAGATATGCACTCTGGTAACGGTTCTTCAACTATGTGGGCACTTGGTGATGACGGTTCTGTATGGGTATGGGGTTACAATAATAACGGTCAAGCTGGTTTAGGTAATCCACAGGCAAACGCTTCAACAGATACAACTGGTGGTAATATCAACATTGCTTTCTATTCAGGAAATGTTACAAGACCTGTAAGAATGCCACAATCTTATTTTGATGGCAAGAAGATTGTTGATGTATACTGGTCAGGTTCAGAAGAATCTTGGTGCCACGCATTAGACGAAAGTGGACAACTATGGGGTTGGGGTCATAATCAACACGGTGAACTTGGTATAGGTAACAACTCTGGTACTTACTACTATACCGTACCAGCTAAAATTGGACTTGACTTTAACAGATACGGTGGTATTAAATTATTAAAACACTATTGGTCAGATGGTTCACAACACGCTTCAATCATATTAGATGGTGAAGGATATATTTGGTTTACAGGTTATCAAACTGCTGGTAACTCACCTATTGGTTCTCCTGGTTATACAGGAACATATCATATTGGTTCTTGGAGAAGAATGGGATTCCATATGAACGGAGATATTGATTATTTCTGGATTGGTGGTGACGAAAACAGATGGTTCTATTTAAGACAAAAATCAACAGGTATGTTATGGAACCACGATGGTAACTATGGTACTTATGGTGGTCGTGGTATGTCAGTTGAATCAAATAGTTACTGGTATCAATCAGGTGGTCAACCTTCACAATTTATTCACATTAAAGGTCCTAAATGGCCAGTTAATGTAGTTTGTGTAGAACAAAATAGAGGTGATGGTTCATACATTTACGAATATCCTATGATATTAGATGACGCTGGTATGATGTGGGGTGGTGCTCCATATAGTAACAGCTGGCACGGTCTAGGTGGTTCTTCAAGTAACAGCGACCAATGGACAAACGGTGGTAGAAATTCATCTGGTCAGACTATGGAAGATAACGAAATGTTTAGAACTCGTAAGAAACCTGTTCCAACACCTTCTGGTGGAGTTAGATGGACAGACTTACACGCATTTGGTAGAGCAAGTGCTGGTATGCACGCCGCCCTTAATCAAAGAGGTCAGTTATACTGGACAGGATATGATGGTGGTAGCTCGGTAACATTACACTATGATTACTATTCTGAAGGTGCTGATAGTAACCAGACGCAATACTTCTTCCACTTGGGTCCTAGAGACTAATATAAATAATTATTATATAAGACTTAATAAGTCTTTTACATTAAACAATTGAGGTGAAAATGAAACTAGTACAAGAGTTTGTCGAAGTGGCTCGTAAGAATTACGAAACACATCCGTTTATCGAAAGATATAAAAATCAAAAATTAAAATATATAGAGGTAGTCGGTACTTTCTTGTTTAATCAAGTTAGTATCGTCTCCACTATTGAGCATTTTGCACACGAACTTGGTATCACAAAAGACTTTCCCGAAGTCTATATTGCAAATAATTTAAGAGAAGAATACGAAAAGAACTGGCCTTTTGAATACAACAAAGAGGATAAACCTTTTGTTGCACCTGCCTTTATGTTTACTTCTGAAGAGTATTGTACTTATCTTAAAAATATTAAAGATGATAAAGAAAAAATACTTTCACACTTATGGGCGATACATAGTGAAATACATAAAAATCAAAAATCTTCAGTATTACTTGATAAACTTAATAGTGCTTTTGAAGAAGCATTTAATGGTGAGAGACGAAATGAAATGTTAGAAGAAGTTAAAGTATCTTGGACATTTAAACAACAACTATTAGGTGATATGGAAGCACACGAAGATTATTGGGCAAATGTAAAACCTTTAACTGATATGGCAAATATAGCAGTTAAAGAGATTGCCAAAAAAGAAGGTGAAGATGAAACTGGTGGTAAAGACGAAACAGAAGACGCTATGGTAAGAGCAGGTCTTATGGCAAACGCTGTTAGATTTAAAACAATTGATTTAGACAATGTACCTGAAGAATACAAAGAAATGGTTGAAAGTGATTTAAAAGAACAAAAGAAAAAAGAAGAAGAGTTAAAGAAAACACTTGAAGAAGCACCTACAAGATGAAGACACTAAAAGAACTTACTTGGGAACATCATAAAGAAGCAGAAAGACAAGAGTTTGTAAAAATATTAATGTCAGGTAAAATAAATCCTGAACTATACGCAAACTATCTTTTTAATCAACATCAATGTTATAATATGCTTGAACCTCTTGCAATGGCAGAAGGTTTATTAGATAAGTTTCCTATGATAAGAAGAGCACCAGAAATCAAAAAAGACTTTGACGAACTCTGGACTTATTCTCATAAACCAGAAATAATGCAATCTACTGAAAAGTATGTTAGATATTGTACTGAAGTTTTAAGAGATTGTCCTGAAAAGATTATGGCACATATCTATGTTAGACATATGGGCGATTTATCTGGTGGTCAAATGATTAGAAGAAAAGTACCTGGTCTAGGTAAAATGTACAAATTTGATATTAATAAAAATGCTGAATACGGTGTTTCTTTTGATAGTATACAGCAACTAAAAGATGAAATAAGACTATCAATAGATAGTCATTATGTTTACAATGACGCTAGCACAGCAACTGAAAATGTAAATAATGTTGTTTACGAAGCAAGAACTTGTTTTGGTTTTGCAACTAATTTATTCAAAGATATGTTAGCGTTTTTAAAAAGAAATGAAAAGAGGTTTGGTGATGGCACAACGAAGTAGAATATGGCAAATGTTAGAAGAAACAACTCAACACCTTATGAATAAGTTTGGTGAAGAGAAAGGTAGTAAAGAAATAATTGAACCAGGTATGGCAAAATTTAATCGACCTGAAGATGGTTGGATTAATAGAGTTTGGGAAACACCTGAAGCAAGAAGATGTCATATAGATGTAGTTGACGCTAGAGAAACTAAAAAACTTTATATGTTTCATTGTGTAGTTATACCACACTTTCATACACCAGCACCTATATGGGGTTTAGATGTAATCGCAGGACCTAATAAAGTTACAGGTTTCTTCCACGATTGGTCTCCGTTATCAGGTAAAAGACAAGTTGACCATCCTATGGTAGAGTGGTTTGAAAAAGAAAGTAAAAATTCTTATACACCATCTAAAGTTAGAGAACTGCCTGATTGGGCATTAGAAATCTTTAGTCCTGGTATGGTTGCCGCTGGTAATATACAAGATGAAAGAGAACTTACGGCTGCATTAAGTTTAGCGTGTACGGCTTTAGGTCCTTACTTTACTTTATTAAGAAGATATAAAAGAGATTTTGAGAAAAATAAAAATATCAATAACGAGCAGGAAGTAAAAGAAGCACAAAATAGATATGCAAAGTTTCAAAGAGAAAATCCTCATACACCAAGAACAATGAAGGCACTAGGATTACCTGAAAAAGACATAGAAGAATTTTGTACAGACGCATTATTTCCTTATGTGGAATAATGGAACATTTAGATAAATTTCAACAAGTAATTAAAGACTACAAAGATGATGGTCGTTATAGAACATTTAACGACATTATAAGAAAACGAGGCGATTATCCTAACGCCATCTGGTATTCAAAATACTCAATCAAAAATATTGTTAACTGGTGTTCAAATGATTATCTAGGTATGGGTCAACACTCATATGTAATTGATAGTATGAAAACAGCACTTGAAACTGCTGGTGCAGGTGCAGGTGGAACTAGA
>MDSW01047028.1_pt1 | contig 13354 bp, 15 predicted proteins | sample 811171 | NCBI WGS metagenome assembly MDSW01 (sample SAMN05326641, study PRJNA326480) | marine metagenome | isolation source: seawater | place: Atlantic Ocean: North West | collected 2012 | reverse complement strand
TTAGCTTATTTTTATTTATATAAAATTGCAATTAAAGAAAAAGATACTGAAAATATTAGCCATTATGAATCTAAGGTATTAAAATTAGATGATTCTTTAATTGGTAAAGAGTAAATGAAATTTTATTTTTTATTATTTTTTATTCTAAATTTTTTGATGTCGTGTTCTTTTGATAAGGTACCTAAATTAGACGCTTTATCCGATGTTTTTTCAAATGAATTTGAAGAAAAAGATCCTCGTCCCGAGGACTCTATTGAATATAACTGTGATAAAAAGAAATCATTTTTCTTGTTTTATTTAAATGAAGGAAAATCTGTTTGGGTTATTTTGCCTGATAGAGAATTTAAACTTGACCAAGTTAGTGAGTCCCAAAGTATTTATACCAATGATATTACAACATTAGAAATATCTTCTGAAAATACCCAAATTAAAAATGAAAAGGAAATACTATACGATCAATGCGTAGAAAAAAAAGATAGTAATTGAAGTTGATTACTTACCTAAGTTGGAGTAACTTTATACTATAAATGTGAACCAAACCATTAGGAGTGGTATGGATAACAAGTACGGATTAGGAAGCTCAAAAGTAGCAGTTGAACTTCACAAAAAAAAAGAAGGCATGAAATGTCGTTCTTGTAAAAGTTCGCAACTTCATTTCTGTCCTACTATGCAAGATCATCAATGTGAAAAATGTGGGGAATGGCAGAACGATATTCCTCATAATTACTCTACTGGTCGAAGTACTGACTATTAATCAAAATACCATTTAGCTTCTCATAAATATCAAGTAGAATGTTCCTTTTAATTTATGAAAGTATCCCATGTTAATTCAATCAGAATCCATTGACCTAGACACACCAACGGGGGAAATGAGAACGTATATTCATCGACCTATTTCAACTGGAAAATTCCCAGTAATTTTATTTTATTCAGAAATATTTCATCAAACAGGGCCAATAGAACGTGCGGCTAAAATAATTGCTAGTCATGGATATGCGGTCTTGGTCCCCGAAGTATTTCATGAATTAAATCCAATTGGTACAGTTTTAGCATATGATGATGCCGGAAGAAAAAAAGGTAATTCTGATAAGGAGTCTAAAGATGTTCAATCATATGATTCTGATAATCAGACTATGATTGATTGGGTTAAAAAACAAAAATGGTCAAGTAATCAAATTGGAGCTATGGGATTTTGTATCGGTGGACATTTAGCTTTTCGAGCTGCCATAAATCCAGAAGTAAAAGCAACAGCATGTTTTTATGCTACAGATTTACATACAAATACAATTCCTAACAAACCTAATCAACATAGTATGGAAAGATTGTCCGATATTAAAGGTGAGTTACTAATGATTTGGGGCAAACAAGACACACATATTCCTACAGAAGCAAGGGTTCAAATTCATCAACAATTACTAGATACAGATATTACTTTTAGTTGGCACGAATTTAACGGCCAACACGCATTCATGAGGGACGAGGGAGAAAGGTATGATCCTGAGTTAGCAACAATTTGTTACCAATTGTGCCTCAGAATGTTTTCAAGAACTCTTACTAATTAAACACAATCAGAAAATGCTTCTAATGAACGATAAAATTCATTTTTTTTATTTTGTTTACTTGAAACTGGATTCTTATTTAGAGTTTTAACACTAGTGTGTTTGGTTTTATTAATATTATTAACTTTTAATTTATTTTTAGTTCTCAACATAATTTTTTCCTTTTGGGAAATTAATCAACGGGAATTTTGTTCCCTTCTTATTGATGCAAAATTATTATAAAAATTCAATTAATTTAATAATAAATAAAAATAGGTTATATTTAAATTTAATATTAAGCTTATTGTAATATGAAAATAAACATAAATGGAAATTCAAAAGAGTTTAAGGGAGATAAGATTACTCCTAAACAACTGATAAATCTTTTAAAATTAGAAGGTAAAAGATTTGCTATTGAAAGAAATGGAGAAATAATACCCAAAAATCATTTCAATGGAATATACATTAATGATGGTGACAAAATAGAAATTATAGGGGCAGTTGGTGGTGGATAAAAAATTAAAAAATAATGATAAATTAATAATTGCCAATCGTTCATTTGATTCAAGATTGTTAGTCGGCACAGGTAAATATAAAGATTTTAAACAAACAAGAGCCGCAATTGATGCAAGTGGTTCAAAAATTGTAACGGTAGCAATTAGAAGAATAAATCTTGGTCAAAATTCAGATGAGCCTTCTTTGCTTGAATTTCTTCCGTCAAATGAATTCACTTATTTACCAAATACAGCCGGTTGCTATTCTTCAGATGAAGCTGTGAGAACTTTACGGTTAGCAAGAGAACTATTAGATGGTCACAACTTAGTAAAATTAGAAGTCTTAGGAGACCCTGAGACTTTATACCCAAATGTGGTAGATACAATTAATGCAGCAAAAATTCTTATTAAGGATGGATTTGATGTTATGGTTTATACCTCTGATGATCCAATAATTGCAAAACAATTAGAAGATATTGGTTGCTGTGCAATTATGCCACTAGCATCTCTAATTGGTTCTGGAATGGGAATATTAAATCCTTGGAATTTAGAAATAATTATTGATAAATCAAATGTACCAGTAATTGTAGATGCTGGTGTAGGAACTGCTTCAGATGCTTCAATTGCAATGGAGCTAGGATGTGATGGTGTTTTAATGAATACTGCAATAGCGCTTGCTAAAAATCCAGTTTTAATGGCCTCAGCTATGAAAAAAGCAATCGAATCAGGTCGAGAAGCTTTTATCGCAGGAAGAATGGATAAAAAACTTTATACTGCTTCCCCAAGCTCTCCAGTTAAAGGATTAATAAAATAAATGAAAAAGCCAAATACCCCAGAATTTCAAGTGGCAGTTATTGTCAAATCGGAATTTATTCCTGAACAATCATCAATTGAAACAAATAAGTACTTTTTTTCTTACACAGTAACAATTGAAAACCAAGGGGTTCAATCTGTTCAACTTTTATCTCGTCATTGGATTATACGTAATGCTAATAATGAGCGATACGAAGTAAAAGGTGATGGAGTAGTAGGGGAGCAACCAATCATTAAGCCAGGAACTATATACTCTTATACTAGTGGAACAGAAATTAATACACCTGTTGGTAGTATGTTAGGTTCATATCATATGATTGCTGAAGAGGGTACTGAATTCGATGCAAAAATATCAGAATTTGAATTAAATATGCCAAGGACATTACATTAATGAAATTTAATTCAATAATATTTATTTTCTTAATTTTAGTAAGTTGCGGCCAATTTAATATTCAAGATTCATGTAATTGTGACTCAGAAAAAATAGCCCTTGAAGAAGCAGAAGCAAAAATAATTGAATTAAAAAATCTTACGACTCCCTCAAAACGGCTTATAGAATATAGTTTATTATCAAAAACTAATTGGCAAGAGATTGAGGATAAATTAAAAAAAGATAAATTAACGGAAGCCTGGCCGGCATGGCTTCATGGATGTGAAAAACTAATCGAATCAGATAATTGGAAAAATACTTGTCATGCATCAAAAAAATTATCAACACCATCAAATACAGAAATTATAGATTTTTTACATAAGCATTTTGATGTGTATAAAGCAAAAAACGAAGATGGATCTGAAGAAGGATTGATAACTGGTTATTATCAACCAGTATTAAAAGGAAGCAGAACCAAAACAAAAAAATATAAAATCCCACTTTATACCCCGCCTCACGATTTAATAACAGTAGATCTAAGTGAAATCTATCCAGATTTAAAATATAAACGTTTAAGAGGGCGAGTTGAGGGAAATAAATTGATTCCATATTTCACTCGTGAAGAAATAGCAAATAAAGAATATCCATTACAAGGAAATGAATTGTTATGGGTAGAAAATCCTGTTGAATCCTTTTTCTTAGAAATTCAAGGCTCTGGTGTTATAAAATTTGAAGACGGTACTACAACCCAAGTAGGATATTCTAATCAAAATGGGCATCCCTATCGATCAATGGGTTTGGCTTTAATTAGGCAAGGAGAATTAAAAAGAAATAAAGTATCAATGCAAAGTATTAAATCCTGGGCTAGAAAGAACAAAAGAAAATTGCAAAAATTTTTGAATGCTAACCCGAGTACAGTATTTTTTAGAGAACTACCAACTGGTTTACCTGGTCCGATTGGAGCGCTAGGTGTTCCAATATCAGCGCAAAGATCAGTAGCTATTGACCGTAAATTTATACCTTTAGGGGCTCCTATTTTTTTATCTACAACTGAACCAAATTCAAACAGCCCTCTTAATAAATTTATGATGGCACAAGACACAGGAGGAGCAATTAATGGTGGCGTTAGAGCTGATTTTTATTGGGGACAAGGAAAATCTGCAGGCTCTAAAGCTGGCTCAATGAAACAATCAGGTGAAATGTGGGTAATGCTTCCAAAAGAATTTAACTTTCCAAAAGAAAAATAAACTTACATACTAAAATTAGATTTTACTTTTTCTGCTGATTCATTCTTTTGATTATGATGTTTATTTTTTGCAGCTATCTCTTTTTCTAAAGTTTCATTAGTAATATGAAGATTATATTGTAATGACCATCGATCTGTTTTCTCGTCCGCAAGTTTTTCCACACCATGAAAAGAATTATTTGTTTTAATAAAACAAAAAGCAGAATTAGGTACAAAAGGCATTGTGATTACCTTATGAAATTGCTCATGAGGATAATGAACATGTGGTAATTCTTTATTCAACATTTCGGGGTCTTTAGGCATATAAATTGTAGTACCAGTTTCTTTTTGTATTAAATCTTTTGGCAAATAAATTAAAACAGAAATAACTTTACTTGGTTTATCTGTATGCGGCCCTAACGAATAATTTTTTTTATCGTTTATAAGCTGCATCTCATGTCTAAAAGAAACATTTTCTAAATATTGAAAACGCATATCAAGGAATCTTTTAAACTTTGATTGTATTAAATTACCAAATGGGCCTCTTGAAAAACTCTCTCCAAAAGCTGTCCAAAATTCTTGTTTCTTTTTACTCACTTTCTTCATTGAATCTGCTCGAGTAAAATCCATAACATATCTATCTTTATAAGCACTTAAACCGGTATTTTGTGGGTAAAGGTCTGCCATTGATGTCATCTCTTTTTTTTCAAGAAGATTTTCTTGAATTTTAGAATAAAAATCGTCAGGAAAAATATTTTCTAAATAAAAATGTGGAAACGGAAAATTGGAAATAGGTACATTTCCAATTTTATAGGCAACATGAAGCTCAGCGTCTAAAAACATATTCACTCATTCCTTTAAAAGAACCTTCTTTTCTTGAAGCTTTATCGACTTGCTCTTGTGAAAATATAAAGCCTAACTGCTTTAAAAGCTCTATTGTATCAAGATGCTCAGGTAAATTCGGATTTAATTCTATTATTACTGATTTAATTTTTTTACTCTCTAGAGTTTTTCTTGCTCCTTTAATTACCTTATGCTCAAAACCATCAACATCAATTTTAATATAATCTGGGATAGGTAATTTATTTGTTTCAACCAAACTATCCAATTTAAAAGTTATGCAGCCTTGGGCAAACCCAATATGATCGTGAAATGGCTGAAGTTCAAAATTTAGAGGTTCTCCAACAGCATGATTTGCAGCTCCAGCATCCTCATTATTTATACCCATAAAAATATAGTCAAAATTATCAACATCAGATAAACCAACACAATATGCTCCTACTTTATTGTCAAGATTATTAGATTTTATATTCTTATTTAAGAGCCAATAATTTTGAGACTCTGGTTCTAATGCATAAACTGTTGCATCCCTTACAACTGAAGCATAAATTGTATACATACCAACATTCGCACCAATATCTAATAGTATTTCTTCTGGATTTATTTGGTTTAACCAATCTATTGTACCTGGCTCTTTAGTGAATAAAGTATCTGCTCTCCACTTTGTCAAGAGATTTGGTGTGTGGAAAATTAATTTTTTACCGTTGAATTCTACTGTTGATTTTGGATCTAACTTTTCATAATCTTCTAAACTTATACTCATAATTTAAATATTAACATAAAAAAAAGGCCCATTTACATGGGCCCTTTCCTGATCACTCAAATTACAACAGGAGATAGTAATTAAGAGTGGTACGCTGTTTCACCATGCGATGTAGTGTCTAAACCGGCTCTTTCGTCTTCTTCTGAAACACGAAGACCAATGGTAGCGTCAACAATTTTATATAATACAAAACTGATTAGACCACACCAAAGAATAGTAAATCCTACTGATTTAGCTTGCACCATGAATTGACTCATCATAGTTACACCATCATCATATCCAACACCTCCAAATTGTGGTGCCATCAGAATTGCTAAGCCAACTGCGCCAACAATACCTGCAACTCCATGTATACCGAATACATCAAGCGAATCATCATAGCCCAATGCTTTTTTAAGGCTAGTACAAGCCCAATATGCGATGATACTTGCAACAATACCAAGGATAATTGCGCCAACTGGTCCAACTACTGCACAGGCAGGAGTAATAGCAACAAGACCTGAAATTGCTCCAGATGCGCCACCTAGCATTGAAGGCTTACCTCGAGCTATCCATTCCATTGTGATCCAGCCTAATACAGCAGCAGCAGTTGCTACTTGAGTATTAATCATAACTAAACCGGCTGTTCCATCGGCTGCAAGTTCACTTCCTACATTAAAACCAAACCAACCAGCCCATAGTAATGAAGCTCCAATCATAGTCATCGGCATATTGTGAGGTGCCATAACTTCTTTACCATAACCAATTCGTTTTCCAATTCCAAGTGCAAGTACAAGTGCTGCAACACCAGCATTAATATGAACAACAGTCCCGCCAGCAAAATCAATTGCGCCCCATGAACTTATTAAACCTCCCCCCCAAACCATATGGCAGATTGGAAGATAAACTGTAGTTACCCATAAAGCTAAAAATGCTAACATGCCAGAAAATTTAACCCTCTCAGCAAAACCACCAACAATTAGAGCAGGAGTTAAGGCTGCAAAAGTTAATTGAAAAGTAACAAATACATATTCAGGGATGGTTCCAGAAACAGAGTCTCCAGTAATTCCGCCTAAGAAAGCTGCGCCTAGTCCACCGATGAAAGTATTATAAGGTCCTTCAGTGAAGGCTAAACTATAACCATAAACTACCCACAATACTGACATTAATGAAAAAGTTACAAAAACCTGCATTAAAACTGACAGCATATTCTTAGACCTGACTAAGCCCCCATAAAATAATGCAAGTCCTGGGATTGCCATCACAATCACAAGAATTGTCGCAACAATCATCCAAGCTGTGTCGCCTGTATCAAGAGTTGGTGTTTCCTCTGCAGCTTCAGCAACAGGTGAAACTTCTTCTGTCACCTCAGCAAGCATCATTGTGTCTTTAGATAAATCAAATATTTCGTTAGAAATACCTATTTGTGAAAATCCAAGCAATAGAAGACTTAATAAGCCCGCCATTCCAAATTTGTAAAATAATTTTTTCATGTCAGTCTCCTAAAGTGCATCTTCACCGGTTTCACCAGTGCGGATACGTTGAACTTGATCAAGCGCCATAACAAAGATTTTACCGTCACCAATTTTTCCGGTGAGTGCAGATTTTGTAATAGCCTCGACGACTTTTTTTGATAATTTGTCTGAGATTGCAACTTCAAGTTTTACCTTAGGTAAAAAATCAATTACGTATTCAGCGCCACGATAAAGCTCGGTATGGCCTTTTTGACGACCAAAACCTTTTACTTCTGTAACCGTAATACCTTGAACACCAATTTCAGAAAGAGCTTCTCTAACTTCATCAAGCTTGAACGGCTTGATAACAGCAGTTATTAATTTCATATTATTCCCCTAAATTGCTTTAAAATTAGAAGGGAAATCTAAATTTCCCTTCATAAAACTTATCTATCTAAAACCCTGCAGATAAATAAACTCCACCAGTTCCATCACCTAAATAGACATTTTTAACTGTCCAATTTGATTCTGACTGGTTTGTATCTGTATAAAACCCACCGATAGCGAAAGTATCATTTAGCGCATACTCTAAATTTACCTTCCAATCTGTGTAGTCATATGGATCATTACCTGCCCCATCAAATGTTTGACGTCCCACATGAACAGAAGCAGTTAACGGTGTTTCACCAACTGGAACATCTACATCTAATGTTAAATAATTACTTCCTTTAGCATCAGCAAAGCCCCATGCATCATCAGAAATTACTCGATACCAAGTTAGGCCAGCACTAGCTATGCTAATATCTTTACTAACTCCAACGTAAAATTCTGTAGCATCTGTATCGGCTCCACCAGCACCAGAATAAGTATTTTCACCTGGGTAGTAGAATTTAAGAATACCAACATCGTAACCAATTCCAGTTTCGCCTAAAGCGCCAGCAAAACCAAAATAACCGTCGATTTCCATACTATTGTCGTCCATATATTCGCCTTCGGTAGTCCAATTAACATTGGATGCCCAAACGCCAGCATATGCTCCACTTTCATGCTCTATATCAAATCCACCTTGTAAAGCTGGATCATTCTTCGTTTGTGTATAACCTCGGAAAATATAATCAGAATATAGGCCAACGTTCCCGCTAACACTAAAGGCTGACTTAGATTCCTCAGCAACCGTAACCGCGGACAAAGGAAGCATTAAAGCTCCTAATACCGCAAATTTTAGTTTGTTTAATTTCATTGTTGCTTCTCCTTAGTTAAAACGTATGAGCTCATACGTATTTCTTGTTACATAATAGTTAAAGCAATTACCGTGCCAAACTTTCGTTTAACAATTAAATATTTTTTATTGGGGAATAATAAATATTTATACTCCTAATATATAAAACCAAAATTCCTGTTAGAATCAGGGTTTTATGAGAGATATTTTATGTTGAAAAAAGAAGAAATTCAAAATTTATCTAATAAAATTAAGGAATTAGTAAAAGATTCACCAATAAGTGACATGGAAGACAATATTAATGCACTATTAAAGGGCACGTTCACCAAAATGGATCTAATTAATAGAGAAGAATATGATGTCCAGACTGAAGTTTTAAAAAAAACAAGAGCTAAAGTCGAAGCCTTAGAAACAAAAATTAAAGACATAGAGAAAAAATTAAAATAACTTTAATTGATTTGTTATAACTATTAAATTAAAATTATCATTTCCGAGGAACGCTGCAAGAAAAATCCCAGGCTCGGATTACAAATTATTTTGTAAACTGCGTTCACCATAAATTAACCGTGCCAGCAACGGAATCTTTGGTGAATCAAAATTCCTTCTGGTCACATTGTTTTAGGATAAATGAACACAGTGACTAATCTAGATTTAAATATTAAAACTATTTCTTTTTTTAGAGAATTAAATTGCTAAATACTGAAAAAATTATAAAAAAATTACTTTCAGAGAGAATTTTAGTAATGGACGGTGCTATGGGGACTATGATTCAACAGCATCATTTATCTGAAAAAGATTATAGAGGAAAAAAATTCGAAAGTTTTTCTGCGCCAGAAGGGGAGAGAGAATTATTTGTAAAAGGTAATAACGAATTACTGAGCATTACTCAGCCTAAAGTAATTCAAAAAATTCACGAGGATTTTCTGGAAGCTGGCGCTGATATTATCGAAACAAATACCTTTGGTGCCAACAGTATTGCTCAAGATGATTACTACATGAATCATCTTGTATATGAAATGAATAAAGCTTCTGTGAATATAGCCAAAAAAGCTGCAGATAAATACAGCTCCAAAGATAAGCCACGATTTGTAGCTGGAGCAATTGGTCCAACACCGAAAACTGCATCTATATCACCAGATGTCAATGATCCAGGTGCACGTAATGTCAACTTTGATGAATTAGTCATAAGTTACCGTGAGCAAATTAAAGCACTTATTGATGGTGGCGTAGATATTATTTTAGTTGAAACAGTTTTTGATACTCTTAACTGCAAAGCAGCACTATTTGCCGTTAACGCTGAATTTGAAGAACAATCAATTCGTCTACCATTAATGATATCAGGGACAGTAACAGACGCATCTGGAAGAATTCTATCAGGACAGACCGTAAGTGCTTTTTGGAATTCTGTAAGACATGCAAAACCATTAACAATTGGTTTAAACTGTGCACTAGGTGCAGCATTAATGCGTCCTTATGCTGAAGAGTTATCAAAAATAGCTGACACTTATATATGCGTATATCCAAACGCAGGGCTTCCAAATCCAATGTCAGATACTGGTTTTGACGAAGAGCCACATGACACTTCTGCTCTTTTAACGGAATTTGCTAAAAGTGGTTTTATTAATATTGCTGGTGGTTGCTGCGGTACTACTCCAGCACATATAAAAGCAGTTGCTGAACAAATTAAAAATATCAAACCAAGAGTTGTACCTTTACAAGAAACTTTTACCAGACTTGCAGGTTTAGAAACCTTATCTATTAAAGAAGATACCCTATTTATAAATGTTGGTGAGCGAACTAATGTCACAGGTTCAAAAGCATTTGCAAGATTAATTATTGAAGAAAAGTTTGAAGAGGCAGTATCGGTTGCAAGACAACAAGTTGAAAATGGTGCTCAAGTAATTGATATTAATATGGATGAGGGAATGTTGGACTCTCTTCAAGCCATGCAACACTTCCTCAACTTAATTGCTTCTGAGCCAGATATTGCTCGAATACCTATTATGCTTGACTCATCAAAGTGGGATGTAATAGAGGCTGGCCTCAAATGTGTACAAGGAAAAGCAATAGTGAATTCCATATCATTAAAAGAAGGAGATGAGACTTTTATAAAACATGCAAAGCTTTGTTTAAATTATGGTGCAGCTATTATTGTCATGGCATTTGATGAAAATGGCCAAGCCGATACTTATGAACGTAAAATTGAAATTTGCAAACGTGCATATGACACCCTCATTAATGAATTAGATTTTCCACCAGAAGATATTATTTTTGATCCAAATATTTTTGCTGTTGCAACTGGTATTGATGAACATAATAATTATGCGGTTGACTTTATTAATGCAACAAAATGGATTAAAGAAAATTTACCATATGCAAAAGTTTCAGGTGGTGTATCAAACGTCAGTTTTAGTTTTAGAGGAAACGATGTAGCTCGAGAGGCAATTCATACTGTTTTTCTCCATCATGCCATTAAAGCTGGATTAACTATGGGAATTGTGAATGCAGGAATGATTGGTTTATATGATGATCTTGCAGATGAACTCAAAACTGCGGTAGAAGATGTCATTCTTAATCGACGGTCAGATGCCACAGAACGAATGATCGATATTGCTGGAACATTAAAAGGTAGTAAAAAAGAGGAATCAAAACTAAATTGGCGTGGCGATGATGAACAGTCTGTTTCTGTTGAAAAAAGAATTGAATATGCCTTGGTGCACGGAGTAACAGATTTTATTGTGGAGGATACCGAAGAAGCTCGAGTAAAAATTATGTCGCAAAATAATGGGAGACCTATTAATGTTATCGAAGGCCCATTGATGGACGGTATGAATGTTGTTGGTGACCTATTTGGTCAAGGAAGAATGTTTTTACCTCAAGTTGTGAAGTCAGCAAGAGTGATGAAACAAGCTGTTGCTCATTTAGTCCCATTTATTGAAAAAGAAAAAGAAGATGATGAAAAAAGAACTGGAATAAAAGCTAAATCAAAAGGAAAAATGTTAATAGCAACAGTCAAAGGCGATGTGCATGATATTGGTAAAAATATAGTTTCGGTAGTCTTACAATGTAATAATTTCGAAGTGGTAAATATGGGAGTTATGGTGCCAGCCTCTGAAATACTTGCAAAAGCCAAAGAGGAAAATGTTGATATAATTGGTTTATCTGGTCTTATCACACCATCATTAGAAGAAATGACTCATGTTGCAAGTGAGATGCAACGAGATTCTTATTTTAACGAAAACAATATTCCACTCCTCATTGGAGGAGCAACAACCTCACGAGCACATACAGCAGTAAAAATTTCAGATCATTATGATGGTCCTGTAATTCATGTGCCTGATGCCTCTCGGTCAGTATCAATTATGCAATCACTGATGGACCCAAAACAAAAAATAGACTATCTAATTAATCTGTCGAAGGATTATGAAAATGTAAAACAACTTCACTCCAATAAAAAAGGCCCTTCCTATATTTCCCTTAAAGACGCTAGAAAAAACAAATTATCTCTTGACTTTGCTCCAGTCAAACCAAAATTTATTGGAAGGCGTATTTTTAAAAATATTGATCTTAAATTACTTAGTGAATATATCGATTGGTCACCATTTTTTCAAACGTGGGATTTGCATGGAAAGTATCCCGATATTCTTGAAGATAAAGTTGTAGGAGAAAGTGCCTCTCAACTATTCAATGAAGCTCAAAAAATGCTAAAAAAACTAATTAATGAAAAAAAATTAAAGGCTAATGGAGTAATTGGTTTTTATCCAGCAAATACAATTAATGATGATGATATAGAAATTTATGAAAATGAAGATAGAACTAATCCTATTTTTACTTATTACTGTTTACGACAACAAACTAAAAAACCAAATATTAAAGGCAAACAAAAATCCAATCAATGTTTAGCAGATTATATTGCACCAAAATCAACTGGAATTAAGGATTATATTGGTATGTTTGCTGTAACTTCAGGAATCAATACTGAAATTTATGAAAAAATTTTTGAAAAATCAGAAGATGATTATAGTTTAATTATGATTAAAGCTATTACTGATAGATTAGCTGAAGCTTTTGCAGAATACATGCATGATAGAATAAGACAGGATTTATGGGGATATCAAAATGCCGATGATATATCAAAAGAAGATATGATAAAAGAAAAGTATAAAGGTATTAGGCCAGCTCCAGGTTATCCTGCATGTCCAGAACATACAGTTAAAAAGAGTATTTTTAAACTATTAGAAACAAATGAGATTGGTATGAAATTAACCGAAAGTATGGCCATGATTCCAGCATCATCTGTAAGTGGATTTTATTTTGCACATCCTGAGTCAAGTTACTTTAGTGTAGATAAAATTGATGAAGATCAAATAAAGGATATGGCTGAAAGAAGAAAAATTTCTGTTGATCAACTTAAAAAGTGGTTAGCTTCTAATTTAAGGTAAGAAGTATGCATATTCATATACTTGGAATATGTGGAACATTTATGGCTGGGATTGCTGCTCTAGCAAAATCTCAAGGACATAAAGTAACAGGATGTGATCAAAATGTTTACCCGCCTATGTCAACACAACTAAATAAGCTTGGCATAAAAATTATTGAAGGCTATGATGCAAATCAAATCAAACTAAAACCAAATATTTTTATAATTGGAAATGTTAT
>MDSW01141903.1_pt1 | contig 13356 bp, 10 predicted proteins | sample 811171 | NCBI WGS metagenome assembly MDSW01 (sample SAMN05326641, study PRJNA326480) | marine metagenome | isolation source: seawater | place: Atlantic Ocean: North West | collected 2012 | reverse complement strand
TAAAATATGGAATTAATGATTTGAGATCTTTTTTTGAATGTGATTATAGATGGTTAAATCATTATGGTTTTGATCCATTAGATGTTCCAACTAATTATCGAGGACTAAGTAGATGAAGTTCACTAAAGAATGGTTAAAAGATCACCTAAATACAAAAAAAAGTGAAAAACAAATTATTGAAAAACTTAATGGAATTGGTCTAGAGGTTGAAAAGGTTGAGCCAATAAAAAATGAATTAAGTGATTTTATAGTTGCCAAAATTGTTAAAGCAAACAAGCATCCTAATGCCGACAGACTCAAGTTATGCGACGTTGATATAGGAGGAAAAGAAAATATAAAAGTTGTTTGTGGAGCCCCAAATGCCCATGATGGTTTATTAACAATCTATGCACCACCTGGGTCAACGATCCCTAAAAATGGAATGAAGTTAGAGGTCTCAAAAATTAGAGGAGAGACCTCACTTGGAATGCTTTGTTCTGAGTCAGAATTAAAATTATCAAATGAATCTGAAGGTATTATTGAACTAGCTCAAAAATATAGTCACAAAATTGGAAAACCATATTTTAAGAATAATGATAATAATAACGTAATAGAATTATCTGTCACACCAAATAGACCAGACTGTTTAGGTGTTAGAGGAATTGCAAGAGACTTAAGTGCAAGTGGCTATGGAGATTTAAAAGAGATAAAAAAAAATAATTTTAAGAAAACCTTAAAACATAATTTAAAAGTAAAAATAGAAAAACATAAAAATCAGGCTTGCTCAGTTTTTGGGAGTTGCTTAATTAAAAACATAAATAATAAAGAAAGTCCAAGTTGGTTAAAAGAAAGAATTTTAGCATTAGGTTTAAGACCAATTTCGGCAGTTGTTGATATTACAAATTATGTTATGTTTGATTTAAATAGGCCTCTTCATGCATATGATTTAAATAAAATTAAAAATTCAATTACAGTAAGAAATTCAAAAAAAGGTGAAACTTTTAATGCGCTTGATAATAAAATTTATACCTTAAAAGAAAATATGTGTGTAATAGCGGATGATGATGGCGCTTTAGGTTTAGGAGGTATAATTGGTGGAGTAAGATCTGGAACTGAATTAAATACTAAAAATATATTAATTGAGTCTGCTTATTTTGATCCTGGTATTACTAGAAAAACAGCAAAGAAACTAGAAATAAATAGTGATGCTAAATTTAGATTTGAAAGAGGAATAGATCCTCAATCAGTTAAAGATGGATTAGAAGCGGCAGTTAAATTAATTGTTGAAATATGTGGTGGTGAAGTATCAAATTTTGATATTCAAGAAACAACTAAATTTAAAAAAAACAAAATTAAGTTTGATCCAAAATTAGTATCAAGAACAGTAGGTATAAAAATTAAAGATAAAGATATAATTAAAATCTTAAATAAATTAGGCTTTGATACAAAAAAGAAAAATAACTATATTGAAATAAAAGTTCCATCATGGAGACCAGATATATTTGGCGAGATTGATTTGGTTGAAGAATTAATAAGAATTTTAGGTTTTGATAATATTAAATCCATCGAACCAGAAAAAGTTAGAACAAAACCAACATTAAATTTTTTTCAAAGACATTTCCATCTAGCTCAGCGATCAGTGGCATCTAAGGGTTATTATGAAACTATCACGTGGTCATTTTGTGATGAGAAAATTAATGACAAATTTAGAGAAAATTTAGAAACTACAAAAATTATTAATCCTATTAGTTCAGATTTAGGAGTATTAAGAAACTCTTTGTATCCCAATTTGATTTATTACATGGAAAAGAATTTAAATAGAGGATTTGGTAATCAATCTTTATTTGAGATTGGTCCTGTTTTTAAAAGCAACAAACCTGGAGATCAGATTACAGTGGTATGTGGAATTAAAAAACAAAATTATGATGAGGAAAATTATAATAAAGAAGATCATTTGGATGTATTTGAGATCAAAAAGGATACTGTTCAAACTCTTGTTGAGCTTGGTATTAATAAAAATGAAATCTTGATTGAAGATAAATCGCCCTCTTACTATCACCCAGGTATTTCAGGTTCTATTTTATCTAAAGACGGCAAATATTTATTTGCTTATTTTGGTCAGATTCATCCTAAAATCACTTATGTATCATACGGATTTGAGATTTACTTAGAAAATTTAGTAAATTTTAAAAGTCATAATAAAAAAAATAAAGAGAGCTTATTATTATCAGATTACCAAAAGTCAGACAGAGATTTTGCTTTCTTGGTTAGTAAAGATACAAAAGCTCAATTACTTATAAATGCAATTGAAAATGTAGATAAATTATTAATAAAAAATATTAAAATATTTGATGTTTATGAGGGAAGCAATATTCCATCGGATAAGAAATCAATTGCAATTAAAGTAACAATCCAATCAGATAATAAAACCTTAGATGAGGACGATTTAACAAATATCTCAAAAAAAATTGTTAAATCAGTCGAGGAACAGACTGGCGCACAATTAAGATCTTAATTATGTCATCAATTCAAAATATAAGAAATTTTGCGATTATTGCTCACATCGATCATGGGAAGTCTACAATTGCAGATCGTATAATTCATAAATGTGGAGGACTGTCAGAGAGAGAGATGAAAGCTCAAGTTTTAGATTCAATGGACATAGAAAGAGAGAGGGGTATTACAATAAAAGCCCAGACAGTAAAATTAAAGTATAAATCAAAATCTGGAAAGGAGTATATATTAAATATTATTGATACTCCTGGTCATGTTGATTTCAGCTATGAAGTAAGTAGATCTTTATATGCTTGTGAGGGATCAATATTAATAGTGGACAGTACGCAAGGGGTGGAAGCACAGACGCTAGCTAATGTTTATCAAGCATTAGACTCTAATCATGAAATTATTCCAATATTAAATAAAATTGACCTGCCAGCATCAGATTTAGAAAGATCCAATAAACAAATTGAAGATGTTATAGGAATTGATACAAAAAATTCAGTTCCATGTTCGGGTAAAACAGGCGAAGGCATAGATCTAATATTAGAAAAAATCATTGAATTGCTTCCAAGCCCAAAAGGAGATTTAAATAAAAAGCTAAAATGTTTGTTGGTAGATAGCTGGTATGATTCTTATTTAGGTGTCGTGATTTTAGTTAGAATTATAGATGGAAAACTTAAAAAAAACATGAAGATAAAAATGATGTCTAATGATAAAGAGTATTATATTGAAAAGGTTGGAGTTTTTACTCCAAAAGCAGAGGATATTAAGGAGCTTAATGCTGGTGAGATTGGCTTTATCACTACTGGAATAAAAGAACTTTCTGAAACAAAAGTTGGAGATACAATTTGCGATGCAACTGAACCACTGGATATTGCTCTTCCAGGCTTTAAACCTAGTAAGCCTGTTGTTTTTTGTGGTCTTTTTCCTGTTGATAGTTCTGAGTACCAAAAATTAAAGGATGGTCTAGCTAAATTAAAATTAAATGATGCAAGTTTTACTTTTGAGGCGGAAACTTCATCAGCACTAGGATTAGGGTTTAGATGTGGATTTTTAGGATTGCTACATTTAGAAATAGTTACTGAAAGACTTGAGAGAGAATTTGATATTAACTTATTAACTACTACGCCAGGCGTTGTTTATAAAGTACATATGCATAGTGGAGAGGTTAAAACTTTACAAAACCCATCTAATTTACCAGAACCAAATTTTATTAAGTTAATTGAGGAACCATGGATTAAAGCAACAATTATTACTCCTGATCAATATTTAGGGGCGATAATGAAGTTATGTCAAAGTAAAAGAGGAATTCAAAAAAATTTGAGCTACTCTGGGAATAGAGCGGTAATAAACTACGAAATTCCGTTAAATGAAGTTGTATTTGATTTTAATGACAGGTTAAAATCAATGACAAGTGGGTATGCAAGTTTTGATTATGAAATTATTGGTCATAAAGAGGGAAATCTAGTTAAGATGGGAATTTTGGTAAATTCAGAACCCGTAGATGCTTTAGCAATGATGGTTCATAAAGAGTTCGCGCAATCCATAGGTCGTGAGGTTTGTGAAAAATTGAAGGATTTAATACCTAGACATAATTTTATGATACCAATTCAAGCAGCTATTGGAGGAAAAATTATTGCAAGAGAAACTATAAAAGGTTTTAAAAAAGATGTCCTTACAAAAATTCATGGTGGTGGAGCTAGAGATAGAAAAAGAAAATTACTTGAGAAGCAAAAAAAAGGGAAGGCAAGATCAAAACAGTTTGGCAAAGTTGAAATACCACAAGAAGCTTTTATTGGTGTTTTAAGAATAAGTAAAGACTAATATGAATAGTAAAATTTTTGATTGTATCACTTTTTTTGATAATAATTACATGTTTGATTTTAGATATAATGTTCTTAAAGATTATGTTGATTATTTTATAGTCTGCGAGTCCATTTTTGATCATAGGGGAAATCCAAAAGAAAAGAATTTTATAAAAAAAAATAATTATGACCCTAATAAGGTAATATATTCTTTGTTAGAAAAACCTTTTCCTAAAAATACATCGATATGGGAAAATCAAGCAATACAAAGGGAATTTTTACTTAAAAGCACAGATTTTGCAGATGGGGAAGATTATATTTTTTTTTCAGATCCTGATGAAATTCCAAAACCTGAATTACTGAAAGAATTTCATCTTGAAAAAAAGTATGGAATATTTATGCAAAGATTTTTCAACTTTAAATTTAATCTTTTCAATAAATATGAAAGTCCATGGGAAGGTACAAGAGTTTGTAAAAAAAAAAATCTTAAATCAATAGATTTTATGAGACAAAAGGTAAAATCTAAAAACTTAAATTATAGTTTTTTTAGAATAGATAAAGAAAAAAGTATCCAGATTTTTGACAATGCAGGCTGGCATTTTAATAATATATTAAGCCCTGAAGAAATTTCACTTAAGTTAAAAACTTTTGCTCATTCTAATTTTGCAGATGAGAAATATTCATCTGCTGAAATTATCGAAAAAAATATCGAAAAAAGAATAGATTTGTTTGGTCGAGGTCACCTTTATCAAAAAGTAAAAATTGATGATACATTTCCAGATTATTTAAAGAAAAATATAGATAAATTTAAAAAATTTATAATTACTTAAAATTTAACTTTGTGAGTATCAAAGAAAGAAATAGGCCAATTTAAAGTTTTAAAATTTTTTTTAAACCAATATGGCATATATCTCTCTGCTAAAAAGCCATATATTCTAATTTTATCATAACCTTTTAACTCTTTATTTTTAAAAATCTCTTCACATTTAAAAAGCCAATCAAAAATTTCACTGTAAAACTCTTTAAGAATATGAGAATTTTTGCATATGAACATATTAAAAGGGTTATATTCATAGCCATCTAAATAATTAGAAAAATGTTTTTGGTCATTATTTTTTAAAAGCTTGATTGACTCTTCTAAATAGTAAGCTCCATGAAATATATTAAATTGATCTCTTAAAGATGTTTTATTAATTAAAACTGAGGGTTTTTTTATTACCTCTAAAAAATTTCTTTTAATTAACTTTATATTTTTAATTTTCTTAAATATCAAAGGTTCAACTAAAATAACATCATGATCTTGCCAGGCTTGATCTGGTTTTCTAATTATAGACGATTCTAATTCTTCAATATTTTGCGGTTGAGAAAAAATTTTTTTTTTCCAAAATCTTCTATATGTGCAGAATCCAATCCAATCATTATATGTTTCCACGTTTAATTGATTTTTCCACAAATAATAATGGAATGTATATTCACCAAAGTTTTTATTCTTATCAGAGATGTTGTCTGTTCCTTTATCTTTTATCCATTCATCACCGAACTTTTGATTTCCTAAACCTACAGGAGATAGACCAAATTTTTTTAATAACTCGTAATTTTCATTATAAATAGATAAGCAAAATATTTTCATTTTAGAATGATTATAAAATTTAGTTTTTAAATCATAAATTTTTACATATATCTTACAATGTAATAAATTTTTTATATACTCTAAATATTCTTAGACATTGGAGAGATGGCCGAGTGGTTTAAGGCGCACGCTTGGAAAGCGTGTTAAGGGGCAACTCTTTCGTGGGTTCGAATCCCACTCTCTCCGCCATCAATTTAAATTAAGAAATTAACTTTTACCCTATTAGTCTTGGATTGGGAACATGCATTATAAATTTACCACCATCTTTAATAAAATTTTTTTCCTTTTTAAAAATTTCATCTTTAAAGTTCCATGCTCCAAGGAAGGCAACATCAGTATTTTTTTTATTTAGTTTTTTATATTTTTTAATTAAAATTTTACTTCCTGGTAAATATTTATTTACTTTATATGAAGTAGTATCATAAAAATAGTCAATGAAATTATTTCCTATTTTGCAATAATTTAAGACCGTACAAGATTTTGCAGTTGCTCCGTACCCAATTATTTTTAATTTCTTTTTTTTTAATTTTTGGAAAATATTTATTAATTTTTTTTTTGATTTTTTTACTTTTTTTGAAAATTTTTTATAAGTTGTTATTTTGTGAAGACCAAATTTAAGTTCTTTTTTTATTTCATTTTTTACACTATCTTTTATTTTATACATATTATTTGTTTTTTTTTTAATATAGTATCTATTTGATCCTCCATGAGTAGTTGTATTATGGATATCGAAAATTTCTAAATCATGTTTATCTAAAATATTTTTTAATGCTATAGTTGAAAAAACGTATATATGCTCACAATAAAACTGGTCATAAGCTACATTCTCGATGCATTTAAGAAGAGAGGGGTCCTCTAATATTAAAACGCCATTATCAGATAATGAAAAATTTATAGCTACGAAAATTTCATTTAAATTTTTTATGTGGCTTAAAGTATTTGCAGAATATATTAGATCAGCTTTTTTATTTTTTGTAATTTTTTTGGCTAATTTTAAACTCCAATATTCGGAATAAGTAATATAATTTTTAATTCTTGTTAATTTTGCAAGATTATCACAAGGCTCAACACCAACAACTAATTTTTTGTGAAAATTTTTTAAAAAGACCCCATCATTACTTCCAATTTCTATTATAAATTTTGGCTTAAAATATTTTTTAATTTTTGCTGTTAAATCTTTAAAGGATTTTTGCATAGTCTTTGATTCTGAGGACTTATAAGGATATGTATTATTGAACATTTTTTCTTTAGGCACAGTATTTACAATTGAGACAAGATAGTTTTTTTTATCAAAAGCTATCTCTAATTTAAATTTTTTTTCTTTAATACTTAATTTTTTTTTTTTTAAATATGAATTAGCTAGTGGCTGTAAACCTAAATTTAAAAATTTAATCATGTAAAATTTTATTTAATCTTTTTAAATTCATTGAATGTTTTAAAGGAATTTTTGACTTTAATAATTTTGAATGTTTAACTCCCTTAATATTTTTATTATATCTTTTTGCAAAGGAAAATACAGATTGAGACTTGCCACCAATATTTATTATTCCTTTGAGTTTTAATATTTTTGGAAAAATTTTTACAACATCTTCGTGGAAAATAAAATTTGTTATTAAATCGTTAAAAGCATATTTATGTATAAATGGTTTTTCAGTCATGCACAGTCTAATTATTAAGGAGTTTTTATACATTTGAACTGCGCATTCGCCACCAAGCTTTGACCACGCGTAATTATTATATGGCAAGAGAGCATCATTCTCTTTATAGTTACCCTTGTTGCCAGGATAAACATAATTAGAAGAAAGATAAATCAACTTAATATTGAAAGTTGAACACACCTTAACTAAATTACAAGTTCCGATAATATTTTTATTAATACTTTGATTAATATCTTTTTCATGTATTTTCATTGGTCTAGATAATCCTGCTGCATGAATTAAAATTTTAGGTTTATTTTTTATTACAAAATTTTTTATGGACTTTGTATTTAAAATATTTAAATATTTTTTACTTGGATAGATAATATTTTTAATCTTTGAAAATTTTTTAAAAGTCTTTCCAAATCTTCCATTCCCACCTACAAATACTAATTTCATTTTATTTATATTCCTTAAAAGCTTTATTTTTTTTATCTTTTAATGAAATAATTGGTTTTTTAATTATCCAGTTAATTTTCAAACTTTTATCTTTCCATAATATTCCTCTCTCACCTTTTTTATACCTATAATTAGTGCAGCTATAAACTACGATATTTTCCTTGTCTAAACCTCCAAAACCATGAGCAAATCCCTCAGGAATAAATAAAGATGTACAGTTTTTGGCTGAAAGAATAATTTTAAAGTGTTTTCCATATGTTTTTGAGTTTTTTCTTATATCCACTGCAACATCAACAATTTTGCCCTTTATCACTGAAATAAATTTAGCTTGAGGTCTTACTTTTTGAAAATGAAGACCTCTAATCACATTTTTTTTAGACATTGAAACAACATTAAATTTGAATTTTTTATTTACAATTTTTTCAAGTAATACTTCTCTGAAATATCCTCTGCTATCATCAAATTTTTTACTTTTAAAAACTAAAAGGCCTTTTATGGGAGTTTTTAGAATTTTCATTTTTTAAATAATTTAAATTTTATATTTTTTTTAAATAATTACTGTATTCACAATTACCATAAAATTTAATATTTTTTAAAATTTTCTTTTTATCAAGCCATTTTTTGTTCAACGCTATTTCCTCTAAACAGGCAATTTTAATATCTTGCACTTTTTCAACAGATTGAACAAATGAGGATACATTTGTCATATCGTCTATTTTTCCAGCATCCGACCATATTGCTCCTCTTCCTAAATGTTCAAATCTTAATTCTTGTTTTTTTTTATATTTTTGTAACAAATCTGTAATTTCTAATTCACCTCTTTTTGAAGGTTTAAGTTTTTTTGCATATTTGATTACATTATTATCAAAAAAATATAAACCAGTGATTGCATAGTTTGAAATAAATTTTTTTGGTTTCTCCGATAATTTTACAATTATATTTTTATTTATTTTTGCAACACCAAAATTTTCTGGTTTATTAACTCTTTTTAAAAAAATTCTTGCTCCTCTATTATGTTCTAATGATTTTTCAAGTTTAGCAGTTAAGCTTTGACCGTAAAAAAAATTATCGCCAAGTATTAAGGCCACGTTATCCTTTTTTATAAAGTTTTTTCCTAAAACAAAGGCTTCTGGTAGCCCTTTAGGTTTTTTTTGAACTTTGTACTGGATTTTAATTCCAAATCTTTTCCCATCTCCTAGAAGATTTCTGAAATTTTCTGTTTGACCAGGATTTACAATGATTAAAATATCTTTGATATTTGCAAGCATTAAAATTGACAGTGGGTAAAATATTAATGGCTTGTCGTAAATTGGCAAAAGTTGCTTATTAACACCTTTTGTCAAAGGACTTAATCTGGTCCCTAAACCACCCGCTAAAATTATGCCTTTTTTTACCATAATAATTTTAAACTACTCTAAATTAACCTCTCTACCAAGTTCTAATTTAAACTTATATATTTAATTAGTTTAAAATGTGGTATAAATATTTTTTCCAAAAAAATGAAAAATAATAACACTTATCAAGCAGATTCAATAAAAGTTTTGAAAGGTCTAGAAGCTGTTAGAAAAAGACCTGGAATGTATATTGGTGATACAGATGACGGAACTGGATTGCACCATATGGTCTATGAGGTAGTTGACAACTCAATTGACGAAGCTTTAGCCGGACATTGTAACAACATTCAAATTTATATTAATTCTGATGGCTCAATAACAGTAAAAGATGATGGAAGAGGAATTCCCGTTGATCTTCACAAAGGTGAAAAAAAATCTGCAGCAGAGGTTATAATGACTCAATTACACGCTGGTGGTAAATTTGATCATGATTCTTATAAAGTTTCAGGGGGTCTTCATGGAGTAGGAGTTTCTGTAGTAAATGCTTTATCAGAAAAATTGAAACTTGAGATAAATAGAGATGGTAAGAAATATTTTATTGAATTTATTAATGGCAAAGCAAAAGCACCACTTAAAACTATAGGCAAGTCAAAGAATACAGGCACCGAAATAAATTTTTTACCATCAAAAGAAATTTTTTCATTAACAAAATTTAGTGCAAATGTAATTCAAAAAAGAATGCGTGAACTAGCATTCTTAAATAAAGGTATAAAGATCTCAGTAAATGACCTGACACAAAAAAAACCAAAAAATATAGATTTTAAATTTAATGGTGGAATTATAGAATTTGTAGATTTTTTGGATGAAAAAAGAGAAAAACTAAAAAATAAAAGTGGAAATGATTTATTTAAAAAACCAATTTATATTGAAGGTAAAAAAGCAAATATTGAAATTGAGTGTTCTTTAAAATGGAACGCGGGATATTCTGAGGATGTTTTTCCATATACAAATAATATTTTTCAAAAAGATGGAGGAACCCACCTTTTAGGATTTAGGAGCGCTCTAACCAGAGTAATAAATAAGTACGCGACAGAAAATAATTTGTTAAAAAAAAATAAAATCAATGTTTCAGGCGATGATATAAAAGAAGGCCTTACAGTAGTATTATCTATAAAAATACCTGATCCAAAATTTTCATCACAAACAAAAGATAAATTAGTATCTTCTGAAGTTAGATTAATAGTAGAAAATATTATTAATGAAAAATTATCTATATGGTTTGATCAAAATCCATCGGTTGCAAAAATAATTTTAGGTAAAATTATTCAAGCAGCTTTAGCAAGAGATGTAGCTAGAAAAGCAAGAGAAAGTGTAAGAAGAAAAGGAGCATTAGAGTTAACTGGCTTACCTGGTAAATTAGCGGACTGTCAAATATCAAAACAGGAGGGAACAGAATTATTTATAGTTGAAGGAGATTCTGCAGGTGGTTCGGCCAAACAAGGGAGAAATAGAGAATACCAAGCTGTTTTACCTTTAAGAGGAAAAATTTTGAACACATATGTTGATGAAAATGGAACAAAAAAAAATGGAAATAAAAACGAACATAGAACTAAGACATTATCCAAAATGATATCTTCAAATGAGATACTAACTTTAATAAATGCTTTGGGTTTGGACCCAAAAGTTGAAGAAATAGAGCTTAAAGATTTAAGATATGGAAAAATAATTATTATGACAGATGCTGATGTGGATGGATCTCATATTAGAGCATTACTTTTGACCTTTCTAAATAATAAACCTTTTAATAAACTTATTGAAAATGGACATGTTTATTTAGCTCAACCACCACTATTTAAGATTAACAAAGGATCAAAAGGAATTTATATTAAAGACGAAAAAGAACTTGAAGAATACATAGTAAGCAATTCAAAAAATTTAAAAAAAATGAAAAGAGGCAGTAAAGACTTTATTAAAGCTTTTGAGACTGAAAAATCAAAAATAAGCATACAAAGATTTAAAGGTCTTGGAGAAATGAATCCGGATGAGCTATGGAATACTACTCTTAATCCTGAAACTCGAAATTTACTTCAGGTCCAATACTCAAAAGATCAAAAAAAGGACCAAAATATTATACATACTCTTATGGGAAATGATGTAAGTTTAAGGAAAGAGTTTATAGTTGCAAACGCAATTAATGTTTCAAACTTAGACATATAAGCAATGGAGTTTAAAGGAACTTCAAAAATTTTTTACCTTAATAAATCAACATATATAAATTTAAGATGGATAGCTTATATCGGTCAGTTAATAACAATATTTTTAGTTCAGTTTGTATTAAACTTCCAATTTGATTATGTTAGTTGTTTATTCATAATATTTATAAGTGTTTTAAATAATTTATATTTAAGTTTCAAAATCAAAGAAAACCAACTAAACAATTTTAGTTCTACCGTTTTTTTACTTTATGATATTTTACAACTTGCTTTACTTTTTTACTTTACAGGTGGTATTACTAACCCTTTTGTATTCTTAATAATAATACCTGCAGTTTTTTCATCACAATATTTGAGCATTAAAACTTCAATTATATTAGTTTGTTTCACAACTTTTGTTTTAATTTTTCTAACTTTTTTTCATAAGACTTTACCAAGCCCAGATGTACTTCATTTTCATGCACCAAAGTATTATATTTACAGTATTCCAGCTGCAATATTTATAGGTCTAACATTTTTGGTATATTTTGGGGTTAAGTTTGGAATCGAAAACAGAATAAGGAAAGAAGCCTACAATAAAATGCAAGAAATGATGGCTAAAGAAAGTGAACTTATTTCTTTAGGTGGGCAAGCTGCAGCTGCTGCTCATTCTTTAGGCACACCGCTTTCAACTATTTTATTAACAGCAAAAGAATTACAAAAAGATAATATTAGTAATAAAAAAATCAAAAATGACTTAGATTTACTAGTAAGTCAAAGTAATAGATGTAGTGAAATACTTAAAAAATTATCTTTGAATCCAAAAATAGAAGATGAATTTTTTGATAACGAAATATCTCTTGATAATTATATAAAAGAAATTGTAAGATCTTATCAAGAAATAAGTGATAAAAAATTTGTAATAAATTTGGATGAATTCAAAAATAAAGTAAAGTCTTATAAATCTCAAGAAATTGTATATGGACTTAGAAATTTTATTGGTAACGCAAATAAATTTAGCAATAAACGTGTAGATATATTTTTAAAAAGTAATAATAACGAAACTGAAATAATTATTAAAGATGATGGTCCCGGATTCCCTAAAGATTTAATTGATAAATCCAGACTAGGAGAGCCATATATAAGAACAAAAGATAGCAATCACATTTCCAAACATGGTTTAGGCTTGGGGACATTTATTGGTAAAACTTTGCTAGAAAGGAACTTGGCAAAAATATTTTTTAAAAATATAGGACAAAAAGGAGCAGAGGTTAAAATTAAATGGTCAAACAAAGATCTTAAAAAAATTAATTAAGTTTTTTTTTATTTTCGAATAATCCGCTTAACTGACTAATCATAACATCGCCTAATTCCTGAACATCTGTAATTTTGATAGCTTTGTTATAGTATCTTGAAACATCATGCCCAATACCTATTGCAAGTATTTCTATATCTTTTTTACTTTCTATGATCTTAACTATTTTTTTTAAATGTTTTTCTAAAAAATCACCAGAGTTAACTGATAAAGTTGAATCGTCTACTGGTGCTCCATCAGATATCACCATTAAAATTTTTCTTTCCTCTTTTCTCTTTCTCAATCTATTATAAGCCCAAGAGATTGCCTCACCATCAATATTTTCTTTTAGTAAACCCTCCTTAAGCATCAATCCCAAATTTTTTTTTGACTGTCTCCAATGACTATCTGCACTTTTATAAACTATATGCCTAAGATCATTTAAACGTCCTGGGTTCTTAGGTTTATTATTTTTATTCCATTCTTCTCTACTTTTTCCACCTTTCCAATTTTTTGTAGTAAACCCT
>MDSW01103053.1_pt1 | contig 13356 bp, 11 predicted proteins | sample 811171 | NCBI WGS metagenome assembly MDSW01 (sample SAMN05326641, study PRJNA326480) | marine metagenome | isolation source: seawater | place: Atlantic Ocean: North West | collected 2012 | reverse complement strand
TAAACCATTTGCCATTGAATAACCAACTGCAGTATCAGGTATTAGACTAACATCAATTCCATCATGTTTTAATTCAAAAGCGGTTAAACGAGATCCTTGTTGAACAGGTCTGGTTTCAGTTGCTATGACTTTGATTTTTTTTCCACTGTCTTTTGTTGCACGAATTACTCCCAATGCGGTCCCGTAACCAACAGTAGCTAATGCACCTGCATTACAATGTGTCATGATTGTATCATTGTCATTAAATAATTCTGAACCATTTTTTCCCATTGTCATGTTTATTTGGATGTCTTCTTCTGCCATTTTTTTTGCAGTTTCAACTACATTATTTCTGACTTCATCTACAGTATTAGCTTGATTTGCTACTTGCATAATTTTTTCTAGACCCCACGCAAGATTTACTGCAGTAGGTCTTGTTTCAAATAGAATTTTTTTGGCATGTTCAAGATACAAGATTAATTCATCTTTTTTAGTAGCTGTGCTTTGTAATGCGGCTAAAGCAAGACCAAAGGCACCAGATACACCAATGGCAGGTGCGCCTCTAACTACTAATGTGCGAATTGCATCAGCGACCTGATTATAATCAGTGTAAGTAACATATTCAAGAATATTTGGCAATTTTGTTTGATCTATCATTATAACAGTATTATCTTTCCATTCAACAGTTTTTAGGCTCATTATGAAATCAATATGAAAGCAGTAAATATTTTTTTGGAAATAATATTGGGTAGTTAAGTATTTTACAATATAAAAAATCAATAACGTAGATGAAAATTGAGGATTTAGATATTGTGGATAAGCAATTAATGTATAAAACATATGATGATTGGCCAAGAATCGCAAGAGAATCATTTGAAGAAAAAATTGAAAAAATTGATGCAAAAGATATTGACCATATTGTGTTTGCTGGAATGGGGGGATCTGGAACCATCGGAGATACTGTTGAATCCATATTATCAAAGCAGAATATCCATGTTACTGTTGTAAAAGGATACGTTTTACCAAAAACAGTTGATTCAAAAACATTAGTTATCACAACTAGTGTTTCAGGCAATACGTCTGAAACAATTGAAATTTTGAAACAAGTGAAAGATACGCCTGCAAAAACCATTGGATTTTCTTCAGGAGGTTTACTAGAGAATTATTGTGAGAAAAATAACTTACCATTCCAAAAAATTGATATGGTTCATTCTCCAAGAGCATCATTTGTAAAATTTCTATTTACAATTCTAAATGTTATTGAACCAGTCCTACCAATAAAACAAAATGATATTGAAGAAGCAGTTACATCATTAGAAAGAACTAAACAGAATATTTTTTCCGGAAATTTAAATCCAAATAATATTGCATTAGATTTGGCAAAATTCAGTAAAGAATTATGTTGCATATATTATCCAGATGGATTAAAAGCAACTGCAATTAGATATAAAAATTCTCTTCAGGAAAATTCCAAAGTACATGCAATGATCGAAGATGTAATTGAAAGTTGTCATAATGGAATTGTTGCATGGGAAACTGAATCAAAGGTGAAACCAATATTTATTCAAGGAAGAGATGATAATGAAAAAACAATTGAAAGATGGAGAATTTTAGAAGAATATTTTCAAATGAAAAAAATTGATTACAAGGTAATCAAATCAGTAAATGGTAATATTCTCTCTAAAATTATGAATTTAATTTATACATTAGACTATTCAACATTGTATTTATCAGCTCTTAGAAAAATTGATCCTTCACCTGTAAAATCTATTGATTTTATTAAAAAGAAATTGTAATTATAATTTTTACAAATAATTATTTAAAAAAATTATTTTGTTTTCAAAAAATAATTTGCTAATTTTAGATCTTCTATGGAATCTATGTCAACAGATAATTGTTTAGGCATTTCATACAAACCAATTTTGCCAGATAGTCTGACTTTAGTTTTCATAAAAATTTTATATTTAATAATGTAAATCGCACCGTTTTCAACAAATTGGTTTTTAAAATCTTGCCTATTTGGTCTATTTCCTGGTGAATAATTTATTGGTTTAACAAAACGGTTAGTTTTTTGCCAGAAAAATTTATGTGAATTAAATCCACTTAAGATTGAATCATAATTATTCTTTTTGAAAAATTTTATAGCTTCATCAATGTGATGTGACGTTCTCAAAGGAGAAGTATTTTGTAAAAAAATAATTGCGTCAGGAACATAGTTTTCCTTTTTAGATAAATAGTTTAAAACATGAATTCCAACAGATTCAATCGAAGCATGATCACCAGACAGATTTTTAGGTCTAGAAATTACTTCGGCATGTAATTTTTTTGCATAATTAGAAATTTTTTGATTGTCGGTAGATACGATTGTTCTGTCAATAAGTTTAGAATTTAATGATCCATTTACACTGTAATATAGAAGAGGTTTTTTATTTAATTTGACAATATTTTTCAGAGGAATTCCTTTTGAACCTCCTCTAGCAGGAATTATTGATAGTATTTTCATAAAGTGTTAATTTCTTTATACGAAATAAATCATTTCGTATAATTAATCTGAACTCATATAATAAAAAAAATCAAACCTATAATAGAAATTCAATATCAATACATAGTATAAGATATAAGACAAATTTAAAACATCAGAAATTAAGAGTTTTTTGAATTGAAAATTACGATAGGAATTCCTGCATACAATGAAGAAAGAAATATTGCAAAGATTATCACAGGTTTAAAGAAAATTACAGATTCAATAATAGTATGTGACGATGGTTCATCGGATATGACTTCTGAAATTGCTAAAAATTTGAATGTGATTGTTGTGAAACATGAAAGAAATATGGGATATGGTGCTGCAATAAATACAATTTTCCAAAGAGCTAAAGATATTGGAACAGAAATTTTAGTTACATTTGATGCAGATGGTCAACATAGAATAGAAGATATCACAAAAGTAATTAGTCCAATTGAAGAAAATATTGCAGATGTTGTTATCGGATCACGTTTTTTAAAAGAAAATAGTCAAGTCCCTAATTATAGAAAAATTGGAATAAAAGCTATCACAAAAGTGACTAATGCATCAATAAATCAAAAATTAACTGATTCACAAAGTGGATTTAGAGCATATAATAGAAAGGTGTTAGAAAAGATTTTTCCATCGGATAGAGGAATGGGTATTTCAACAGAGATTTTAATTAAAGCAAGTAAAAATAATTTTCGAATATCAGAAGTTCCCATAACAATACTTTATGAAGGAGAAACATCAGTTCATAATCCTGTTAGCCACGGAGCATCAGTAATCATAAGTACAATAAAATTTACTTCAATAGAACATCCACTGAAATTTTATGGTATTCCAGGGATATTTTTTCTAATTCTTGGTTTGAGCTTCACATATCTTGCAGTAGATTACTATACAGAAATTGGAAGATTAAATACAAATATTACATTAATTGGTGCAGCCACAATTCTTATGGGAGTAGTTTTACTCATCACATCAATTCTTCTCTATAGTTTAGTTAGCGTTGTAAGGGAAAAAAGGTAAATATGAAATTTTCTTCTTTAGAAATCAAAAAAAGATCAAGGAAAATAAAATTAATTATTTCAGATGTTGACGGAGTATTAACTGATGGTGGAATGTATTACGGAGAAAAAGGAGAGGTAATGAAGAAATTCAATACAAGAGATGGAATGGGTGTAGAAATTATTAAAAATAAAATAAAAGTGATATTTATGACAAGAGAAAATTCAAAAATTGTTTTACGAAGAGCAAAAAAATTAAGAATAGATGATGCATATATTGGAATTCAAAAAAAAGAGGATCTTCTACCAGATATTTGCAAGAAATATGGGATTTCCAAGAGCGAAATTGCGTATATTGGCGATGATATTAACGACCATGGAATTATGAAAGAGGTAGGATTTTCCATTGCACCAAGAGATGGACATGAAAAAATTAAGAGAATTTCAAATTATATTTGTAAATTAAATGGCGGAGAAGGAGTGTTAAGAGAAGTAGCAGAATTAATTTTATCTACGCATAATATTAAAGGAACAACTAAAAAAGGTAATCGATAAGAATGGTTTTCATTATTGGAGAAATTGGAACTAATCATGCTGGAGATATAAAAATAGCTAAAAAAATTATCGATGCAGCAAAAAATGCAGGTTTTGATGCGGTAAAATTCCAAAAGAAAAATGTTGAGAAAATTTATACACAAGAATTTCTAGATTCAGTTCTAGAAAGCCCCTGGGGAAAAACACAAAGAGAAATGAGGACTCATAGAGAATTTTCAGAAAAACAATTTAAAGAAATAGATCAGTATTGCAAAAAACAAAAGATTCCATGGTTTTTTTCTGCATGGGATATTGACAGCCAATTAAGCATGAGAAAATTTAAAACAAAATATAATAAAATTGCGTCGGCCATGTTAGTTCATGATAAACTCTTGGAGAAAGTAGCTGAAGAAAAAAAGTATACATTTATTTCAACTGGAATGAGTACAATGAAAGAAATTGAAAAAGCAGTAAAGATTTTTAGAAAAAATAAATGTCCATTTGAATTAATGCATTCACATAGTTCTTATCCAATGAATCCAAAAGAAGCAAATTTGAAAATGATTTCCACACTTAAAAAAAAATTTAAATGTAAAGTTGGATACAGTGGGCACGAGGCAGGTGCAACTACTATTTCTGTTGTAGCAACTATGCTTGGTGCTACTTCAGTTGAGCGTCATATAACAATAGATAGAACATTGTATGGATATGATCAAGCTGCTTCATTAGAACCAGATGGAATGAGACGATTAGTGAGAGATATTAGATTGTTAGATGACATAATAGGAGATGGAACGAAAAAGATTTGGGAATCAGAGAAACCCAATATGCAAAAATTAAGGCAGATTTTTTCATAAATTAACAGAATTTTAAAATATTTAGTTTAGAATTTTATCAGAAAAGTATTGATAATTAATTTTAAAGATTTTCACTTTACTAAGCAATCCATTTTCTGCACCATCATAAATTTTTTCTAGGAAAGCATATTTTTCAGGATTATTATAAACGTCAAGAAATAATTTACGATCATCCATATCTTCGGCAATAATATGCGTTAACCCATTTTCTTTATTTTCTTCAATAAATTCAATTAGTGTGGAAGATTCATCAAAAGTGAATTTTTTTGTTGTTAATGATAGATGTCCAGAGTCATCAGGTTCAGGTATAGTTGGCCAGTCATTTTCTAATTCTGCTGCTTTTAGATATTGTGTAAATGAAGATAAATTTACTCCATCTGTATTTTTAACTATAAATTTTGATATTTCATATCTTTCTTCTTCTAATTCATAATCATTAACCAATTGTTGTTGTAAAAATATTATTGAGATTGTGATAATTCCTATAATTATCAATAATGAGATTAATTGTTTTTGGGAATTTTTATCAAAGATTTTACTAATGAACACCAATGAAATCATACTAAAAATTGGAAATAGAATGTAAAGATATCTTATATCATTAAAATTTCTGGTGAATGCGTAAATGGCAGGCAATAAAAGAATTATTGAAAAAACCAGAATTGTTGTTTTTTGAGAATTCCATTTTGTAAAAATATTATTTTTTATTATTAATACAAAACTTATTGGAAGAAATATGATGAAACTTGGAATCAATGCCCAACCAGAAAATTTTAATGTATTTTCTAGTCCATTTGTAATAAGATAAACCAAAATGTTTTCTGAGTCAGTATTAGTTAAAAATTCGTCATCTTGGTAATCTTTGATATAGCCAGGACCATAAGTTAGAAAAGGTGTTATTAATCCATCTGTTCCAGTATTTACAATATTGACATAACTCATTGACATCACTATCATCAAAAATAAAAAAATTCCTAAAAATAATTTTAGGAGATTTTTTCGTTCATGTCTATTTTTTATTAGAAAGAGACCAATTATTCCAAAGATTAGTAATATTCCCTCCCATCTTAATATTGCAAAAATTCCTGCTAAGATAAAGCTAAGATAAATTGTTTTATTATCATTCTTAAGAAAAAAATATAGAATTAATACAAGTACTAATATGTACAATGGTTCGATGACACCCATTGTAGAATTTAGGATTATTCTAGGTTCAAAGATAAAGATAGATACTCCAATCAAACTAAATGTTCTATTAAAAAATCTATTACATAGAAAAAATAATGGTACTGTTGTTAATACAGAAATTGAAATTGATAGTATTCGTTGTATTGAAATATTTTCATAAAATGTATCTGCATCAATTATAGAAAGAAATAGAGATAGAAATGATGGCCAACCATTATTAGATAATGCCCAATCTTTGGGAAAGTTACCAGTTTGTGCCATTTGATATGCATATGAAAAGTAGTCTAATCCATCTCCAACAATAGGTACGCCATGAGGCAAATAATATAATCTAATAATGAATCCAACAGTAACAATTGCAATTAATGAAAATATTAGATACGATGTTTTGATATCGTTAATTTTTTCAGTGAATTTATTCTTCATGTTTTTTTTCATTTTAGTCATTTTTTCTATTTATCGGTATAAGACAAATTGCTTCAACTATTACTGAAATTAAAAATCCAAATGTAACTCCCATTAATCCAAATTCAGTACCTAATAACAAGATCATTGCAAGAAATAGAGATAATGAGATGATTTTGCTAATTAGTAACCGTCTATTTCTTTCATTTCCAAGATGTTCAGATGTGAGAATATTGATTACTGTTAGTGGAATTACAGATAAAATAATAATTCTAGCAGGTTCAATTATTTCAATAAATTTTGGAAATAGTGTAGGTATGACATATGGTAAAACAATAAATCCAGTAATTGCAGCAAAGATTGAAATCAATAGAGTATATAATTTGAGTTTTTTATTTTTTTGTCCTCTTGAATCACTTGGGAGAGTGTATTTGAAAACTATATGGGATAAAATCATTGCAACACTAACAAATTGTATCAATAATGAAAAATTTCCTAACATTACAAATCCTAAAAATGGAGCCATAACAATTTGGTTTAGATGTTCTTTTGCTTTTTCAACAATTCTAATAATATAATTTTGGAAGATAAATTGTGTTCGATTTTTTAATAATCCAAAATCTATTTTTGAATTACGAAATTGTTTGATTAAAATAAATGAAAATCCGACATATGAGATACCTAACGCAAAAATTATTCCGTCTATTCCAAATAAAAAATAAAAAGATAGACCAAGCACCAATGTCAGTATTTTTTGTGTTATTGAGTATTTCGTATATTGAAAAAAAGATTTTTTACCTAAGATTTCACCTATTGTTAATCCATGAATTACATAACCAAAAAGTAAGACAATTGTATCAACTTTGTAAAAAATTAATATCATGACGAGTGATGCAACTGCTGCAAGACATAATGACAAAAAATAGAGCGTAGATTCTATCTTAATTTTTTTTGATGTGTAAACTGTTATTGTATTAATACTTCCAATTAGAACAAATTGACTAGCCATTCCTACAATTGCAATATAATAAAAAATTTGACCATATTCACCAGGTTCTATTAGTGTAGCAAGAAAAAACCAAAAAAATGCAGTAATTCCAGTTCCAGCAATATCAGTTACCCCAATATTCAACAGGCTTTTGGCTTTTTTGTCTTCACTCATTAAATATCTGAATTTTTCTTCTTTATAGTATACACTACAGAATAGTTTTTTTGATGAATTCGTCAGTTATGATTACTATGTATTAGAATTGTTTTGAAAGTATTATATTCTAATTTGTGGATACTTGAACATTATCAGGTAGCCAACGTTTTGCTTTACAAACCTCACAATAATGATCCCATTTTTCACTATGTTGCCATTGAGGTAATTTTGTTTGTTCAAATCTTTGATGCGCCATTTGAAGTAAGCGTCTAGCATCGTGTTTATACATGAAGTTTTTCAGTGCAAATAATTCAGGAATTGTAAAGTATTGGCTGACAGTTGCAGTGTATTGAAATGCATCACCACAATCAGTCATAAATTTATCAAGAGCACTCAATTTCCATTTTGCTACAATTTCTTTGTCAACATGTGCTTTACCTTCAAAGACTAGTTTCAGTCTTTCATCATATTGTTGTAAAACAAAGTCTTGATTATCATAAAATAATGGACTTCCAACATAAGGAGTGCATATGAAGGGATCAATTGAAGCTTTATTTTTTATCCAAAAATCTAGAGTTTCCATCAGATCATCAATATTTTCATGAGGATTTCCCATCATGAAAGTTGTTAGTGGAGTCATGTCATTAGCTAACATCGTGTCAACAGTTTTTTGCAAATGTGCACGAATTTGTCCTTTTTGTATATCTTGATTTAATACTTTATCAGAAGCAGATTCAAATCCAAATGAAATGTATGTACATCCAGCATCTTTCATAGTTTTTACAATTTCTGGTTTTACTGCAACACTTGGCGCATCACCTAACGTACCCCATTTAATTTCTTTATCAAGTCCCTCTTCCACATACAATCTACAAAATTCTTTTGTCCATTTCAAATTACTAGTCATATTTTCATCAACAATTGATATGAAATCTACATCTAGTTCATCTTTTAGTAATTTCACGTTGTTAATTGCATATTCAGGAGTCGGCCATCTAGCAGGCATTTGGAATGTTTCATTTTCTTTATCTACAATTCTAACTAATTTTTCACCTTTTTTTCTATCTCCATCACCATAAATATTTTGAAGATCAATTCTAGACATACCATTATGAGAACAGAATGTACATCCACGAGGACATCCACGTTCCCAGCACGTTGAAGCACGTCTTTTTGAATTAAATGATTCAACAGAGTAAGAATATGCAGAATGTTCAAAGTATATGTCAGTTTCAAGTAGATGATAAGCTGGGTACGGAACAGTATCAAGATCAGAAATTAAAGCACGTGGATTTGTGAATTTGTATATATTTTCTTTATCGCGTAAACATAATCCGTTTACTTTTTCAAAATCTTTATTTCCACTTTCAATTTGGTCATACAATTCTGAAAATGTAAGTTCACCTTCACCAATTACAATTATATCTAATTCAGGTATTAATTGAAGAATTTCATGTGGATTGTATGTACTCCATCCTCCACCTGCAACAAGAATTGAGTTTGGAGCATATTTTTTTATTAATGGAGTCAATTCTTTAATTCGACCATATGTTGTGGTTAATCCTCCAATTCCAACCAAATCCCAATTCTCTGATGAGATTTCATCAATTATGACTTGAGTTGGAACCTGTTTACCACCAAACTTCATTCTTAATGCATTAAGATCAAGAATTGCAACTTGGCCATTTTTGTTTTCAATAATTGAAGCAAGAATACCTGCCCAGAAGGGTATGTTTGTTGGTTTAGAATCTAATCTGATTTCAGGAATAACAAATAATGTCTTCATGTTTCCCTTCTAAGACATGTATCTAAATGCTTTACGAATAATTATTTAGGGTATTTTGTTAAGAAATGAGCAAATTTCATACATTTTACACGATTTCCGAAGAGAGAGCCACCTTCCGTAGCATTTATTGTATTTACAGATTTAGGAGATCTATAGATAAATTCAAGCAGAGCATTCCTATAAAAGCTAAAGATTGGATCTAATAAACAATAATTTTGAAATTCAGGATTGTATATTTTTACTAACATTTTTTCTAATTTTTTGGAATCTTTAATTTTATGAGCTAATTCTGGACTCCCGGATAATATTTTTTCTAATGAATCATCTTCATCCCAACCTTGATTCATTCCAATGAATGCTACACGTTTAGATTTTAGAATTTTCCAAGCGAAAAACCAAGAAGATGTTCCTGCATTTCCTCCAGTTTGAATTGCAGGCAATCCAGATGTATGTTTCTTAGCTCTTACCATTAAAGCAGATATTTGATTAAATGATGGTTGATTAGGTTTGTAATCAAAAAGAATGTGAAGCCAGTTAATTTTTATTCCATTTTTTCTAGCTATGTTGATCACAGTAGGAGAAGCTATTGTTGGAAATATACCTTCTATTTTTTTGCCATATTTTTTAATTATTTTATGCTGAAATAATACTTTGATCCGTTCATAAGGTTCAATGGAAACAACATAAAAATGTGGAAATCTATCAGGTGTAACCCCGGATTCTAAGACAGTTTTTAACGAACCATCAGGACATATGATTGAACCTTTAAAATTGCTATTTTTTAACATGTTTAAATGATCATTTTTCAATAATGAAGGACCTCTTCCAATCACTATAGCTGAATCAGTATGAAATTTTGAATTAGAAAATTTTTTAGCTGAAGAATCTTCCCAGATCTGATTTAAATTTAGGGCAAAATTTTTTACCCAATCTTCATAGTACGCATAATGTAGATCTCCAATGTTTTTTTCTAAATCATTAGGAGAAAGTTTTTTTTTACTTTTCATTTCATAGAAAATTTTTATAATTCGTCAATTCCAAGTTCGTCATCTTTTTTTGTGGTACGATAGACCATAAAAGAACCTCGAGAACCTGATTTTTCAACAAATTCTTCAAATTCAGATTTTGATAATCCTCTCTTATCTTTTTCTACTTCATCGAAATCGTCATATTTACTATAATCTGTTTTTTCGTTCTTAAAATTCGATTTCATAACGTAAAAAATCAAAATTAGTATTAAAATCTTTGTACTATTTTAAAAATATATTATTTTCAAGCTAGAAATTTAGTTAACATATTTTTACTTTTTTGATGAATTCATCAGCTATGATGGCAAGATATTCAGAATTCTTTTCAAAAAATATTTTCATTTTTTCTTCTGAAATCTCTACATCAACCAATTTTCCACCATGAAAAAATTCGGCATAAAGTAATGAGTAATAATCTAATTCATTAAATCTAACTGAATTATTAATAACTAAATCAAAAAATCTATCTACATCAATTGGATTAACTCTAGTATTAAGAGCTGAATGAATTAGTTCAGGAAGATTTGACAGATGTTTTACTTGGTATACACTAGGCATAACAGAATAAAAAATATCACCAAAAATAAGGGTGGGTTTTCCATAAAATGCTGCTTCTAATCCAGCGGTGCCTCGTAGAGTTACTACTAACGAACAGTTTTCAAATAATGTCTGCTGGTTAACTGTAGGATGTAATAAGACTACATTTGGTATATCCAGTAATTCATTATATTCTTCAATTGTCCTCCAACCTCTAATTCCTCTTGCAGGATGTTCTTTGACAAATAATTGATAATCTATTGGAATAGATTTTGCTATGTGTCTAACAGATTCAATTTGATTTGTATGGAATGATGAATAATGTAGTATCTGACCTTCTTCTTCATCAGATAATGGAAAATATACAAATTTAGAATTAAGATCAGGTTCTTTTGTTAAATTTTTATCTATGAAACGTTTACGAGATTTTTTTCCAGTTGTAAATTTGATTGCATCATTTAATACTCTTGGTTTGCTTCTTCCATAATATGTATAATGAGTTTCTTTATTATTTGAAGAATCAAAAAGATAATTCTTTAACATATCTATTTGTTCTGTAATACTATCATCATCTTTGGTAGCAATTATTCTTTTAATAGTATCAGTATAGTTAGCAGTATTCCATTTTTGTCTCAATGTTTCAAAATTTGTGATTGAACCTTTTGCGTTAGGATATAATTTTTCAAAATCAAGCATGTGATCAGTATGAACAATTGATGTTGGGCCTATTCTACTTGTGTACATACTTAATGTTTTAACACCACGATGATGAGCCATATCATGTAAGAGCTTTGAATGGTGGACCGGAGGATCTAACATTATTAAACAATCAGGATTTATTTCATCAAGAATTTTTTCAAAAAGTTTGCATTCCTGTTCCAATATAGATAAAATTTCATTTCTTGAGAATTTGTAAAACCTGTTAAATCTATAGAAAAATCTCTCATTAATAGATAATTTCCATAAATCAATTCCATATTTTTTTTCAATATTTGATAAATATTCTATATCATAGTCATCATTTTTTTTAATATGATCATGAAAAAACCATTGTTTTTTGAAATTAACTAGAGATTGATTTTCAAAAAAATTTTTTGTTTTATCAGGAACGTCATAAATAGAATATAATTCAGAATTAGTTTTACTGTTAAAAATATGCGCAATAAGTAGAAAAAGAGAATCAACATCAATCCAGAATAATATTTTTTTGTTGAGATTGTTATCTAGAGTGTGTTCCATATTGGAAAATTGAAGTTTCTATCTAATAATTGATTACTAAACAATAATACTGATTTATGATTTTAAAGACTAAGAGTGGTTCCTTCTCCAAGAAGGAATTTATGAGTATCAGTAAGACTAGAGTTTTGAAGAATTTTGCAATTATAAGCAATTATACTTTTTTCAATATCTATTTCAGAATCAATAGTACAATTAGACATTATAATAGAATTTTGTATTTTGCAATTAGAAAGAATACAATTATCGCCAACAGTTACGTTTGGACCAATTATTGTTTTGGAACTAATTTTACAGTTATTACCAATTAGAACAGGACCAATTATTTGACAGTTTTTATCTAAGATGGTATTTGAGCCAATCAGTATATTATCAGGATTTTGAGAGATATTATTATTTTTTTCTGAATTATATGTTTTAATATTTTCTAGAATTATAGTATTAGCATTTATAATGTCATCAGGTGTTCCAGTATCTTTCCAGAATTCAGTAATTAATTCAAAATTGATTTCTTTTTTTTCATCAATCATTATTTGTAATGCATCAGCTATTTCCAATTCATTTCTCCAAGAGGGACGTAGATTTGGAAGAATGTTAAATAGATTGTGGGTGAAAAAGTAAATTCCAGTAACTGCTAAATTTGACTTTGGGTTTTTAGGTTTTTCAGTAATTTTAATTATTTTGTCTCCTTGAATTTCTGCAATACCAAATTGCGACGGATTATCTACATTACATAATAGTAACAATGAATCCATATCAGATTTTTCAAATTTTTTTACTAGATCATTAATTGGACGAGTCATAATATTATCACCCAGGAAAACTACAAATTTTTCCTTATTGACAAAGTTTTTACAAAGATTAATTGCATGTGCTATCCCTCTAGGTTCATCTTGTTCAATGAATGTTATATTTACACCAAAAGAAGAACCATTGCCATAATATTCACGTACTTTGTTTGAACCAACACCACCAATAATTATTGCAATGTCAGTAATACCAGCATCCCTAAGAGATTCAATGCAATATTGCGACATAGGTTTGTTTGCTATTGGAAGTAATTGTTTTGGACCAGTATGAGTTAGAGGTCTTAAACGAGTCCCATGTCCACCATGTAAAATTATTCCTTTCATTATTTTGTCACAT
>MDSW01189816.1_pt1 | contig 13358 bp, 7 predicted proteins | sample 811171 | NCBI WGS metagenome assembly MDSW01 (sample SAMN05326641, study PRJNA326480) | marine metagenome | isolation source: seawater | place: Atlantic Ocean: North West | collected 2012 | reverse complement strand
GATTCCTCAACCCAGTACTAATCCCGCCCAACCGTGCTTAAGTTCGATGTTCTGATGGGTATCGCTGTATTCACGGTGGTATGATCGGAAGATACAGGGAACCGGGGCGCTGCAGTTTATATAGTCCTCATTCGTGCATGTTGTCACGACGTATGGGTCAGCTTTTGATGATTTCATCGTTCCCGTCATCGTCCGCCGCGTCTGTGGGTTTGGTTGGAGCCTGGGGGGTCAAGCGGTCGAGACGGCCTTTCGCGTGATGCCATTACATCCGTTCGCTCTCTCGCGTTCAGAACGCCTTTTCCTTCGCCCTGGCTTTCGCCCGGTGCATCTCTAGGAGCTGGTCCAGGCTCACGGGCGCCCACCTCCCTTCGACGCGCGCTCTGATGGCGCCCGCCTTTTGGTCGATGGTGGCGCTGACGTCTCCAAACGCCCACACGCGGAGCCCCCCGTGCTCGCGCCCGGGCTTGGGCAGGAACGGCACCTCGTGCGACGCCGCGAACGCTTCCACCGCCTCGCGCAGGGTCATGCCTCCGTTTCCGCCCTCGAAGAAATCCTCGTCGTCGGACTCGACGTCCGGTTTCGTCGGTTTCGCCTTCCGCGGCTCCGGCTCCTTCTCCTCCCTCGCCGCGCGCCTCGCGCCCCTCGCCGCCTCCGCCGCCGCCTCCGCGTTCGCCGGGGGTGGGCGTACCCCGCCCGGGTCCCCGCCCGCGGCCTGGTTCATCATATCCAGCGCGACGTTGAGCTGCCGCCTGACTCTCTCGTGCGCCAGGAGCTCCTCCCCGAACTCGGCCTTCCACCCGAGGTACCACCGCGTCACCTCCTCGAGGTCCGCCCTCGGCGCCGTCTCGCGGAGCCACGCGTGCAGCGCGTCGTGCCACCGCGGGAAGAACGCCGCCTCGAGCGTCGCCGCGAGGGCGTTGACCGGCGCGTGTCGTTCCCACGCGGAGAACCACCGAACGGGCTCGCGGTCCGCGGCCGGTTCGCCGCCGCTCGTGGGGAACGCGAGCTCGCCGAGCGCAAACTCGAGCTTCGGGAGGACGCTCCGCGACAACAACGCGGCCCAGTCCCGCGGCTGGAACACGCTCCGCCACGGCGCGAGAAGACCGATCGCGAACGCGGGGTCGGAGGGGTGCCAGTCCGCCAGCGCGGCGGCGAGCTTGTGCCGCACGGGCGCCCACAGCGGCGCCATGGACTCGCGCATCAAGGGAAGCCACGGGTGGAGCCACGTGTGCGGCGGCGCGGTTCTTTTTCGCGCGCCGTCGTCGGGCTTCTTCGCCGAAGAAGGGTCCCACGCCTCCAAGGCGGCGCCGAGCTTCGGCGCGACGAATCCGCTCAGAAGCTCCGCGGTCGACGCCGCGGGGAGCGCGCGCGGGACCCACGCGTCGAAAAACCGAAGCGCGGGCTCGGGATCCGTCGCGTCCCACCGGTTCGCGAGCGCGGCGCGCGCGGGCTGAATCACCGCCTCCGCCAAGAGCGCCGCCGTCGCCGCGTCGTTTTCGCCCTCCGCCGCGTCCGTCTCGCCGTCGTCCCCGAGCGCGCCCCGCCACTTCGCGACCGCCTCCGCGCCGCGCGTCGGGTCGCGGAGCGGGTCCCAGCCGTTCGCGAAGAGCCGCGCGACGAGCGGCGCCGCGTGGCTCAGCGCTAACCGTCGGAGCCCCAAGCCGTCGTACGCGGCGCGGCGCGACGCGCGCATGTTTTTGTGCATCTCGGCGACGTCCTCCAGCGTGGCCGCGTCGGACGCCAGCATGGACTCGCACTTCTCCGCGTCCGCCACGAGCGCGGCGACGTTCTCGGCTTCCGCCTCGAGCGCCTCCGCGTGCGCCTTCAAGCGCCGCCGTTCGCGCGCGAGAATCTCCCGCGTGTCCCGCTCGTGGCGGATCTTCGCGTCGGCGGTTTGAATCTCCGCCTCGGCGAGGTCCACGACGAGTCGAAGGTTATGCTGCAGCTCCGGGAACGGCACCGCGTCGGACGCGTCCGACGCGCCCGCGGAGCCGTCGCGAACGTCGCTCTCCAGGCGCGAGAGGTTCGTCACCACGCGCGCCTGCGAGCCGCGCATGTCGATCACCGTCATCGGTTTCGCCGCGGGTCCTCGGGCCGTCCCCGCCTCGAGCTCCTCCTTCTCCTTCTCCGCCAACACCTCCTCCGCCGTCTTGTACTCGCGCCGCGACCGCCGAAGCTCGTCCCGGCGCTTCCACATCGCGCGCTGATGCGCCTGCTGAGCGCGCGACGCGGCGCGCTCGGCGCCGTCCTCGTCCGCGGAGCCTCGCGGCTCCGAGGGAGTCTCCTTCGAGGGCTTCAGATCCTCGCTAAGATCGCGGTTCAACTGGCCTGCCTCTTTGAAGTCCCCGTACCCCATGCCCATCGCCTTCGGGCGCATCTTCGTCTCCATCGGCTTCGACATCCCCCTGCCGTCCTTCCCGAGGCCCCCGCCCTTCTTGTACCCCATCTTCTGAAGAAGTTTCATGCCGATCCCTCGCGTGTGCTTCTCGAACGCGCCCACCTCCGAGGATTCGCGATCCGCGCGGGAGGGGGCGTCGAACGCCGATCGCCCGCCGCGGTCGACGACGCGCTCGCGCTCGCGCGCGTCCAATCGCTCTTTATCCAGACGCCGCTTCTCCTCGAGCGCCGCCTCCGCGTCCGCTCGGCGCTGCGCGGCGTTGCGCATCACGCGCTGACCGAAGGAGCTCGGGAGGAGGTCCTCGTCGTCCGAGGAGGAGGCGGCGGCCTCCGGTTCCTTCGGGTCCTCTGAGCCGCGCGCGTCGCCGGGCCCGGGACCGCCGGAGGAGACGAAGCCGAGGCCGCCGGATGACGCAGAGGCGGGGGGCATCTCCGACGAGGTGACGACGCCGCCGCGCGTGAACCCGAGCCCGCCGCCGCCGCCGCCGGCGAACCCGAGCCCGCCGCCGCCGCCGCCCGCGAACCCGAGCCCGCCGCCGCCGCCGCCCTCGAACCCGAGCCCGCCGCCGCCGCCGCCCGCGCCGAGGCCCGCGCCGAGGCCGCCGCGCGCGCCGACGCCGCCCGACGGCGCGTCCGTCGCCGCGTTCGCGTCGTCGTCGTCGGGCGCGTCGTCGTCCTTGCCCTCGACGCGTCCCGCGGAGCGAAAGGCGACGGGCTGGGCGTAGTCATGCGCGCCCCCGCGCTCGCCGCGCCCGCCCCGCCCGCCGCCGCGGGGGGGCTCCTCGTCCGAGTCGTCCGCGAAGATGCCGTAAATCGCCTCCTCCTTGCTCCGCGCGCCCCTCCGCCGCTTCCCGAGCCCGCCGCGCTCGAACGCGGCGTCCCCCCAGTCCTCCTCCTCCCCGTCGCTCGCGTCCATCGCGTCGACGACGTCCTCGTCGGACGACATCGCGACGCGCCGAAGACCGCGCGGAGGACGCGACAGAGGGACACCCAGATCTGACGAGAGAACCGCTTCGACCCCCCCGCCTGAAGACTGCCCGCCGGCGGTCGTCAGTTGCTTGAACTCATCAGCGTCTTCGCCGCCCCGCGACAAAAAAGAAAACGAACTCCTCGTCAGTCATCGGTGGTTCTCTTCCAACAACCTCTACGCGTCTCTGCTCCTTCTCTCGCGCTCGAAACGCGCCGCTCTCACTCTTTATCAGTCCTCCCCGCTCTTGACCGGCTTCGGGTCGTTCCCCCACAGCCTGATGCCTTCGTTTTGGTACCTTCGGCAGGCGGCGAAATACATGGCGTAGACGCCGCTGAGCGCGACGGCCCCGAGGAGCGCTAAGGCGTTCGGGGAGACGAGGACCGCGAACGGGTTCACAGTCTCCGCGGGAAGGATCCCGCACCCCTGGAGCATCTCGCGCTCGCGCACGGTGTACTTCCCCGGGGGCAGCTTGAGCTTCTCGCCGTTCACGAACGTCCCCAGGTTCACCCCCGGGTTGAGCTTCTTGACGTCCTCGAAGTGGATGCCTCGGGGTTCGATGATGTCCATGATGGACTCGCCCTTGCGCGTGGGGTAGATCCTCGGCTCGTTGATCTTGGCGATGCCCTCGATGATCTCGTTGTCTCTCGCGCTCAGCTTACCCGCGGGGAGCAGGATCGTCTCCCCGACCTTGATCTCCGACCCTTGCTCCTTGAGCTTTCCCGAGTTGCACTTGCGAATCTCCTCCACGCTCATCCCTCGCTTCTGCGCGATCGTCTCCAGGGTGTCCCCCGCGCGAAGCGTGTACGGGCGCATCGTGGACGAAGACGCCGCGCGCACGCGGAGACCGCGAACGGGGGTGGTGCGTCCGGAGCGGCGACCGGCGCGCGCGAGGCGCGCGGGCGCGGGGGCGAGGAGAGCCGACGCGGAAGACGCCATCGTCTCAGTCTCTCGCGCGACGCGAACGCGCCAACTGCGTGTGAATCCGACGAGGCCGCGGGGGCGCGTCCGTCGCGGGGGGCGGCGGGTGGCAAGGAAGGAACGCGCGTAGGGCCGAACGATAGCGCGCGGGGACCTCGAGTGGGTGCGCGGAGCCGACCCGGGAGAGGTCCGTCGAACGCGGCGCGGTGCGAGCGCGCGACGCGGTGTGGCGCGCGAACACCCTGTGCCCCGGACACGAAGCCCGCGGCCTCTGCTGCGAACCACCCGCGTGTGTCGTCAGCGGGCAACATACGACGACGACGCTCCTCCGAGCAGGCGGACTTTTTCTTTCGGCGGCGGTGCCTCCCATCCACATCGCGGCGCGCTCCGAGACGCGACGCCCGCGCTTCACCCCGCCGCTCGTCTCGGCGGTCGGAGGGCGACCTTCTCTCTTCCCTCCCGCGGCGCGTTCCGTCACTCGCGCCTCGCGCGCCCCTTCCCGTCGCCCGCCTTTCGCGCGTTCCCCGGCCCACGCGCGAGATGGAGGGAGCGGGCGGCGGCGGCGTCGGCTCCGCCGGGGAGTACTCCGGCCTTCGGGTCTCCGCTCCGAACGGCGTGAAGGTGTACCAGGTGACGAGCGGCAAGCAGCTTCCCGCGTGGCTCTCCGAGACGAACAAGCGCAAGCTCCGCAAGGACGCGGAGTACCAGCGCCGCGTCGAGCTGGTGCAGGATCTCGAGTTCAGCACGGCGAGTTCGCGCGTGAAGCTCTCCCCCGACGGGAACTACCTTTGCGTCACGGGCATTCACCCGCCGCAGGTGAAGGTCTACGACCTCTCGCAGCTCTCCATGAAGTTCGAGCGCCACCTCGACTCCGAGGTGGTGGACTTTTGCGTCTTGTCGGAGGACTACAGCAAGCTCGCGTTCATGTGCGCGGATCGCTCCATAAACTTCCACGCGAAATTCGGCAAGTACCACTCCACGCGCACCCCGCGCCAAGGCCGCGACATGGCCTACGTCGCCTCCACGGGCGACCTCGCGATCGTCGGGAGCTCGTCGGACGTGTACAGGCTCAACCTCGAGCAGGGTCGGTTCCTGGCACCGATGGAGGCGAGCGCGGAGAACCTCAACTGCTGCGGCGTCTCCGAGACGCACGGCTTGTTCGCCGCCGGAACCGAGGACGGCACGGCGGAGTGCTTCGACCCTCGGTCGCGAGCCCGGGTCGGCGTCTTGAACGTCTCCGCCCCCGGTCGCCCCGGCCAGGGCGAGGGCGTGACCGCGGTGAAGTTCGACCCGAGCGGGATGCAGTTCGCGTGCGGGGACTCGGAGGGGGTGGTGAGGCTGTTCGACCTGCGCTCGAGCCGCCCGGTGGCGGAGAAGGACCACATGTACGGCTCGCCGATCATCGACGTGAAGTACCACACCGGCGCGGACGGGACGCGACGCGTCATGAGCGCGGATAAGAGGATCGTGAAGATATGGGACCCGAAGTCGGGGAAGAACTTCACCTCGATCGAGCCCGGGCGGGAGATCAACGACGTGTGCAGCTGGGACGGCACGGGCCTTCTCGTGACGGCGCTCGAACAGCGACAGCTGGGGTGCTACTTCGCGCCCTCCCTCGGCGCCGCCCCGCGGTGGTGCTCGTTCCTGGAGAACCTCACGGAGGAGATGGAGGAGGAGAAGCACGTCGGGATGTACGACGACTACCGGTTCGTCACGCGCGAGGAGCTGGACCGGCTCGGGATGAGCCACCTCATCGGGACCTCGGTGCTGCGCGCGTACATGCACGGCTTCTTCGTGGACAACCGCCTGTACGGCAAGGCCAAGGCGATCGCCGAACCGTTCTCGTACGAGGAGTACAAGGCGAAGAAGGTGGAGGATAAGCTCGCAGCGGAGCGCGCGACGAGGATCACGGTGAAGAAGAAGGCGCCCAAGGTGAACGCCGCGCTCGCAGCGAGGCTGGAGACGATCCACGCGACGGACCCGAAGGAGAGAGGGTCGGGGTCCCGGAAGAACGCCCGTCGAAACGAGGAGGAGAGCGACGGGGAGGAGGGCGCGGAGGCGAACCTGCTCAAGGACGACCGGTTCGCGGCGATGTTCAAAGACTCCGCGTTCGAGGTGGACGAGGAGAGCGAGGCGTACCGCGCCTTACACCCCAACGCGCCGCGGATGACGAAGCGCGAGCGGGAGGAGCTCCTCGAGGAACACTTCGACCTCGAGGCGCCCTCGGAGGAGAGCGACGAGGAGGTCCTCGCGGAGCCCTCGAACGATCGAAAGGAAGCCGGCGTGAAGATGTACTCGGCGAAGGACGAGGCGCACTACGCCGCGTTCCGCGACGGCGCGAGAAAGGTGGCGCGAGACGACGCGAAAGCCGCGCCGCTGGGCGTGCGCGCGGCGAGGGGGGAGGGCGACGCCGCGGCGCTCAGACGCCGCGGCGCGAAGAGCTCGGGGAACAGAGAGCTCCGGTTCGAACCGGGCGAGCGCGTCGCGGCGCGCGCGGGCCGGGCGCGCGCGAGGGACCGCCTGAACGGCGTCGGCGAGGGCGCGGACGGCGCCGCAGAGCGCGCGTGGGCGGAGGGGGGGCGCGGCGAGAAGACGGGGAAAAAACGGCGCGGCGTCGGGGGAATGCTCGGGAAAAATAAATCGGGGCCGGGGGGGCGCGGCCGAGGGAGGAGGTGATCGACCGACGAGCGAGACCCTCAGGGCGACGACGGGGCGCGCGTTCGCGTCGCCGGTTCGGTTCGAGGTCAGCGTACGAAAGGAGTCGTCACCCTTGAGTGCTCGCGCTCGCGTGATATCATAGTCTACTATCGAAAACCTACTCGTACCACCAGCCCCGTTCGGCGATTTGCCTCGGCCTCGGCCCCGCGGCGTACCGTGAGGGGCGCGGGGCGGGGGCGGGGGCGGGGGCGAGCGCGCGGCCCTCCCCCCGGCGAAGCTACGCGGGCGGCGGGCGCGATCGCCCGTCCCGCGAGATGCCCCCCCCGCTCACCCTCGCCCGCGCCTTCGCCTCCGCCGCCTCGAGCTCGGCGATGCGCGCGCGGAGTCGTTCCATCTCCGCCGCCTCCTCCTCCGCCGCCGCCGCCGCCGCCGCCGCGTCCCCGCGTTCCGCTCGCCCTCTTCGTCCGGCGGAGGGGAGACCCGCTTCTTCTGTTTTTCCAACGCCCTGCCTTGGGACCCACTCCGACCGCGTCGCCGCCGTCCCGCTCCGGTCGCGGCCCTCTCCGGGCGCCGGCGCGTCGAGAGGCGACCCGGCCCCGGCCCCGGCCCCGGCCCCGTCGCGCATCGCCGCCGCCGCCTCCGCGGCCCACGCGTACGAGAAGGAGGCGTCCGCGGGGGGCGGGAGCGGGGGCGGGGGCTCGAACGGCGGCGCGGGCGGCGGGTGGTCGGCGGCGCCCGAGGGGTCCTCGCGGCGGCGCGCGGCGACCTTCGCGGCGCGGCGCGCGGCATCCTCCGCGGAGGCGGCTGCCTTTTCCTTCGCCTCGGGGTCCGGCGTCGCGTCGTTCGCCGAGCCGTCGGCGTTTGGATCTGCCACGGGACCCGCCCCTCCGAACCACCACCCGAACCACCCGCCGTCGTCCGACGCGCGCTCGGGCTCGGTCGCGCTCGCGCCGTCGCCCCCGCCCCCGCCCTCGCCCCCGCCCGGGCCGCGCGCCGACGATCGCGCCTCGTCCGCCGCCTCCGCGGGTGCGCCCGCCCCCGCGCTCGCCGCCGCGGACGCCGCGGCGAAGGCGTCCGTCGCGGCGGCGCCGACGTCGTCCGCGGCGCGCCTCGCCGCGGCCGCCGCGCTCGACACGCCGTACCGCTCGTCCAGCGCGCTCACCTCGCGGTACGCGTCGTACGCCGCGCGCGCCTCCGAGAGAGAAGGCACGCCGGACATGGCGTGACGAATCCGCCCCGCCGAGCCCCGCACCTCGCGCCCCGGCGCCGTCCGCGCCTCTCGCCCGCCGCGAGAACCCGCGAGCGCGCGCGGCGGCTTCACGCGACGGCGCGTCCGGCGCGCGCGTCCGTCGCCACCACCGCGCGACCGAGAGTGCCGCCGGGCGGGCGGGTCGTCGAACGAACGTCGTCTTGAAGAAGAACGAGGAAGGACCTCGAGCGGGTTTCGTATTTGAGCGGCGGCAGCACTGAGGGTTGTTGACCGCGACACATGACTCGGCGACTCGTGGCTCCCGCGTCCCGGTCCCGGGGTGAATCGAACGGCGCGCCGCGGTGAAGAAACGGCGGAGTTCATCGACGGTCCGATCAACGCGACGGGGTCAAAGGCGTTTTTCGCGATCCGTCCGAGTCAGTCCTCGTGCGCAAACGCCAATCACGCGCTCGAAGAATCTGATGGCAATCGTACCAGCGATTAGTGCGATCGGAGGAGGGGCGCTCGGGAGAAGTGGAGGGTATTGGGTGCCGTTTGCACCGCGACCGGCTGACTGTTTGCCCATAGCGGCACCGAACCCTCGAGATTACGCGCCAATTTCGCAGCTTTCTCTCCGCCAATAAATATCTCGCACTCCGCCGGTGCCTCGAACTTCGCTCCCCCGCGCACATCATCCCGCGCGCACGGACGTCGAGCACGGCGCGAGCGAACGCGGAGCACGACACGCGCGAGCGTCTCGCGGCGGAGCGAGTTCCGAGCGAGCGTACGCGCGGTCGGCGTCGCGAGGTGGCGCGGTTCGCTCGTCTCTGGCTCGCGCGTTCCGCGGTCCACTTGGCCGGGAAAGTCGCGATGTCGACCGCGGTGCACCAGAACCCCAATCCCTCCTCGGGCAACGAGCCGTCGGAGGCGCCGCCGACGCACCGTTCCGTCGCCGCGGAAGACGCGTTCGCGCGGGCCGCGGCCACGCCGCGAGGCGACGATGTTCGCGCATCGACCGCGGCGATTGCGGGCGCGGACGGGCGCGACGATGCCGGTGCGCGCGCGGTCCCGCCCTCGCGTTTTCCGCGGCTTCGCCGCACGTCCCCTCCGAACCCGCGCGTTCGTTGGGTCAAAGCGCCGCGACGTCGGACGCGACGCGCGAGCACGAACGACGCGCTTCGACGCGCGGCGACGACGGGCGCGTGCCTTCGCGTCCGCGTCGCTCGCGTTCGCGCTCGCGTTCGCGCTCGCTCGCGCGCCCCGCCTCGACTCGCCGGACGCGCGCCAAGACGTTTTCGCCCGCGAACCAAATCCCTGACGACCCGACGCGCCCTCATCCAACATCCCTCCCCCCCCTTCCCGCCGCAGCCCACGCGCGCGTGAAGTTCGCGGACGACACGCACACCGGCGCCACGGACGAGGTACGTCTCCCCGCGACCGCCCCGCGCGCGTCCCGAACCGCCGTCGGCGTCCCCGCGCCTCCCCCCCGCGCCCCCTCCCCGCTCGTTGCGCCGAGGGCGGAGCGAGAAAAGGAAGCTTGAAATCCTCCGGAACACCCGCTCGGGTGCCACCCTGGCACCGAAATTGGCGCGCGAAATTCCGTCGGTCGCAATTTTCTGACAACCGCGCGAATATTCCTCGTCTCTCCACCCACAGGCCGGCGCGCGTTCTTATCCTCCGCAAACGTTCGAGGGCCGCCCCACGCCCGAAAACAGCGCCGGGCCCGCCCCCGCGCCGAAGCGCGGGTACTGCGGCCACAGCAGCGACGAGGACGGCGCGCGAACGCTCGACCACGCCTCCTCCGAGCCGACGGCGGGCGCGGAGGCTGATAAGGTTCTGGGCCCGAAGGACGTCCACCGCGCGTTCGCGCCGGCGGCGGCGAAACCGGAGGTGAGGGCGAACCGTACCGATTCGGCGGAGGCGATCGATCCGGATTCGGTGGAGGCGCCCCCGCGCACGTCCTCCCCCGCGCCTTGGATGCGAAACGTCGCGACGGGGCGGCGCTCGGCGCGCCCCCGAGGGGAGCCGAGCCGCCGCTTTCGCGCCTCGTCGAGTTCGCGCCTCCGGTCGGAGGAGGAAGACGTCGCCGCGCCGTCCGCGGCGGACCGCGCGGCGACGAACACGCCCCCGCCTCTCTACCTGCGCGAGACGGACGCGACCGCCGCGGAGCTCCTCGCCGGGAGCCCCGGGGCGGGGATGGCGGCGGCGGACACGCTGCTCATGCTCCTCATGACGGCGGGCGCCGACGCGGAGGACGCCGCCGCGCCGAAACCCGCGGCGAAGAAGCGAGCGGCGGGGACGAAACCGAAGGCGCCGAAGAAGTCCAAGCTCGGGGGGGAAAAGGCGTCCGTGCCGCCGAAGAAGCGCGCGGCGGCGTCATCGGCGGCGGCGGAGGCGGGAGACGCCAAACCGGCGAAGCGCGCGAAACCGAGCGTCGCCTCGGACCCGGCGGCGCCGGGCGGCGCGGCGACGGCGGCTCGGACCCCCGACGCTTCGGTCGCCCCGAGCGCCCCGTGGGTGCCCGCCGTGGTTCCCGACACGGCGATGTACAACGCGGCGTCGGCGGCGGCGGCGAAGCGGCGGCTGCTCCCTTCGCGCGGCGGCGGGCGGCAGAAGGTGCACCGGCCGTGGACGCTCCCGGAGGTGCACGCGCTCGTGGAGGGCGTCTCGCACTACGGCCGCGGGCAGTGGGCGGACATCAAGTCACTGCAGGCGAACGGCGTGAGCGCGGCGCTCGCGGGGCGCTCGGCGGTGGACCTGAAGGATAAGTGGCGGAACCTCCTGCGGATCGCGATGCTCCCGGTGCTGTACAAGCGCAGGGAGGCGACGGAGGTGCCCCAGGCGACGCTCGCCAAGGTGAGGGAGCTCGCCGCGCAGAAAACCGCGCCCGCTCGCGGCGAACACGGCGCGGGGCGCGGCGGCGGGGAAAACGGGTCGGGGCCCGGCGGGTCGGGGGACGCCGACGCGGACGCCGCGGCGCCGAAGGGCGCGCGGCGGAGTAAGCACCACTCGCCCTGGACCCTGGCGGAGTCCAGGGCGCTCGTGGACGGCGTGGAGACGTGCGCAGGGTGCCGGTGGACGGTGATCAAGCGCCTCGGCCTCGAGAGCCTTGAGCGGAGAACCGCGATGGACCTGAAGGATAAGTGGAGGAACCTCCTGCAGCTCGCGTCGCTGCCGAGCCAGTCGCGGCGGAAGGCGGAGACGCCCCCGGAGCTCCTCGCGCGCGTGCTCGAGCTCGAGGCGGAGTTCGGCGTCGCTCGGAGGAAAGGGCGCAAATCCGAAAAGCCCCCCGACGCGGCGGCGACAAACGGCGGCGCCGTCGTCGGCGCGGTCGTCGGAGCGGCGAGCGCCGTCGCGGGCGTCGCCGCGGCGTGAGCGCCGAGACGACCGGCGGGAGGCGCTCTCTCGCGACGGACGATGTATAACAGAAAAAAGAGGAGGTCGATGTAAAACAGACAGACTCTCACGAGCTTCGAGCGACTCGGCCCCTCTCGAGCGACTCCGAACGACCTCGAAGGCGTCGCGGTGATGTCATCATCGTCGCCTCTTTTTCAGTTTGACGGGCATCCCCGCCTTGGTGTGGATCGTCGCCCCGGTGATCATCTCCACCTCCTTCGCTTCGCACGCGAGCTCCCAGTCGAATCGTTTGAGGAGGACGCTCAGCGCGGTGGTCGCCTCCATCATGGCGAACATGTCCCCCGCGCACCGCCTCTGCCCCCCCCCGAACGGCACGAACGCGAAGTCCGTGGACTGTTCGTTCGGGTACAGCCCCGTCACCAGCTCCGGCTGCAGGCCGCCCCACCCCTCCACCTCGTCGTTTGCGAAGGCGCGCGTGAACCGCGACGGGTCGAACGTCTCCGGGTTCTCCCACAGATCTGGCGAGCGGTGCAGGTTCCACACCGCGACGAAGCAGTCCGTGCCCTTCTTGAGCGTGATCTCCTTCCCCATTCCGCCCTTCGGCAGGGTGACGTCCTCCAGGGCGCGTCGGATGAGGATCGGCGGCGCGGGGTACAGCCTCATGGACTCCGCGAGCGTCAGGCGAACCAACTCCAGCTTTCGAATCTCCTCCACCGTCGGCACGCCCCCCGGGTCGGCGACCACCTCGTCCACCTCCCTCTGCGCCTTCTTCAGCTCCTCCGGGTTCGTCGCGAGCAGGTAAATCGTCCAGGTCAGGACCGCGGCGGTCGTCTCGTGCCCCGCGATGAGCATCGTCATGAGGTCGTCCCTGAGCTGCTCGCCCGTCGCCTCGTCGCCGCGGACGTCCACCAGGAAGCGAAGCAGACTCGCGTCCTCGACGTTGGCGTAGTCGCGGCGCTCCATCTCCTCCAGATCCGTCTCCGACCGCGTGCGCAACGCGCTCGCGATCAGAGCCGAGAGCTCCTCGTTGATGGCCTCGATGTCCTCCTTGAACTGCTTCTGCCGCGGCACGATGTCCATGGCGCCCGGGATGTTCCAGTACTGCAGCGGGAACGTCGAGCGGTGCTCCGACTCGCGCAAGACGCGGTACACGGCTTTGATGAGCGGCGTCTCCTCCTTCAGAGCGCCGAACTCGTAGTTGAACACCGCCTTGCCAATGACGTCCAGCGCCATGGCGTACAGCTCGTCCTCGACGTTGACCGTCTTCGGGTCGGCCGGGTCGGCGAACCCGTCGAGCTTATCCGCGAGCCTCGTCGCGGAGGCGCCGAAGAGCGTCACCATGTGCTTGAGCCACGCGCCGTGGAACCCCGCGCCCACCGTCGGGCGGCGCTTCGCCCACACCTCCTTGTTCGCGGGGATCAGGCCGTCGCCCATGATGGGCTTCATGATATCCGTCAGGATCCCCTTGCTGAACGAGTCCGCGTTGTCCTTGAACATCGTGCGCACGGCGACGGGGTCGGAGACGACGACGAACCACTTGGGGCCCGCGCCGAGATTGTACACCCCGCCGTACTCGCGGTAGTAATCGTACAGCGGCACGAACAGAGGCGCCGCGCGGACCTCCTCCTTGAGCAGGTCCCCGAGCACGCCCTCGGTGACGGGCGCGCCGTTGCCCCAGGGGAACGCGCGAGAGAGCTGGCGCCACGTCTCCGCCCCCTGCTCGGGGACCTCCACGCCGGGGAACAGCGCGCCGCGGTACGGAGGAGGCGTCGTGGACGATCGCGGCTCCTCCACCGCGCGCGCGCGAGGCGCGAGGCGACGCGAGCCTCGGGGGGAGGCGCGCCCGGGACGCGCGGCGCCGCGAGGGGG
>MDSW01108049.1_pt1 | contig 13359 bp, 9 predicted proteins | sample 811171 | NCBI WGS metagenome assembly MDSW01 (sample SAMN05326641, study PRJNA326480) | marine metagenome | isolation source: seawater | place: Atlantic Ocean: North West | collected 2012 | reverse complement strand
TTGACAAATCCTCAGGAGGATTCTGGATAACTGGTAAGAATTGGACTGAGATGTACCTAGTAGATTTCATTCCAGAAGCAAGCATTGAGAAAAATGACCCCGAGTCCACAAATGGAATATTCTTAGCTTTATTTTCTATCTTTACATGCATCATCATCCTTTATCTAAAATTTAGGACAAATCTAGGACTAAAAAAGCCCAACTTCAAGGACCACCATCAATAGGACACAATATGGAAGAGGATACTTCGGGGAGTATCGATTTCGAATACTTCATGGAGGATATGTCTGAAGAACGCTCAACAAGGGTCGCAGGGGCAATTATGATCATTATCGGTAGCCTGTTGGGCGTCCAATTTGGCATTTTGCAGATTTCTGGTACTCCTGATGAAATTCTTTCCGGCAGTCTCGATTTTTCAGAGAGATATTCTGACGTTAACGGGATAACAATTTCCTCACTGGAAGGAAATAGCTCTGGTGGCGATCCCGTAGAGGGGGTCAAAATTAGACTCCTTTCAGAAGAAGGTGCAACGACTGGAAGAGAGACCACTTCCGATTCTAATGGACGATTCTCATTCGATAGCGTAATTAGAAAAACCTCGATCCTAGAATTTACACACCCTGGTAATATCACAATGGTGGTGATCTTTGTCCCGGGAGATAATGCAGATCTAGCGATTACCATTTCACCAGGAGAAGGGGAACAACAAGTCGATTTGAGTGGGGAAAGCTTCCTTGCCGAATCAGTTTCAATCGCCACGGCAATCGCAGTTCTCACTGTGATTGTTGGCTTAGCAGGCGTTTATGGTGGAGTCGAGGCATACCGTGGAGATAGCTACAGAAGATCTTGGTGGCTTGGTTTTCTAGGTCTCTGGAGCAGAGGGATGATCTTCATTGGTCCCCTCCTAATACTGGTGGGAATGGGTTTAGTGACACTTTGCAAGGACCAATTTTCCAGTGAAAATTCCTGACACACTGTGTTGCATTTTGTCTCATTTGACCAGTATCAATATAATATCTTACGAAGACCAATGACTATTCGGGGCCGCACTATGTTCCTTTTCACAGTAGAAGGCGGGGACGGGAGTGGCAAGGGTCTAGCAACAAAGATAATTTCTGAGATTCTTGAGTCCGAGTTTTCGTTTCCAGCAGTTGAGTCTACTGGAGAGCCAAGAAGGAGCCACCCATTAGGGAGGCTGGCTATTGACTCGGTAAGGAAGAAATCCGTGAGTCCCGAAGAAGAGGCCGGGCTATTTGCAGCAGACAGGCTAGATCATTCCCATGGGTGGATTCTACCTAGGCTGCAAGAAGGTAAGGCAATAGTTTGCGAGAGAAACATCCACTCTTCTCTTGTTTACCAGGGCATGGTTGGCAGAATAGGGATAGATAAGGTCGCTCACATGAACTCTGCGGCAATTATCCCCGATCTTTGTATTTGGGTGGATTGCGATCCTAAGATCGCATTAAACAGAATAAGGAATGAGACTTTAAGAGGATTATCCAACAAGGAAGAGTACTTTGAAACAAGTGACTTTCAAATCAGAATCAGGAAAGGGTATCATGACCTTCTTTCTGGAAGAGTGGAAATGCCCACTCCATTTGATATGGGGGCAATATTAGGTCCGATCAAAAACGAAGGCTCTCTTGACCAGTTTACGAGTCTTTTGAAGGAGGGAGTTCGTTCATTCATGCATGGGAGGCCGGATCCAATCAATGTTGATGGGGAGCTTGTCGATCAGCATCAAATCAAATCAATAATTGCAAAATCTAAAGGTCAAAAGGCCCTTTCTGGACTAGGAATTGAACCTGCTAGAAGCAAGGATGATTGGCTAGCCGGCGACTCTCCATGGAAGGTCTTGAAATCAGCCCAAATGAATCACCAGAGCTTACTTTCTTCAATAAAGAAGACCAATCCAAAAAAATATGATTTTATGCCTAAGAACATATTGAACCACGCCATGTCTTCTGTTTGTGGCACTATGTCACTAAGTAACTCGGCCGATATATCCGAGCTAAGATCTGCAATGGGCCCAGTTAGATGCGTATCCATGAGGCACACTCAGAGAATAGTCAGTTTTCTGAAAGATCTGGGTTGGATCTCACAAAGAAAGACATTAGTTGGAAGAGAAGCACCGAAATCTCAGCTAAAGGAACCATACCTTGCGTACGGGAGACTGGCCCTAGCAATTTGGCCGCTTCGTAAAGCAATTCGGAGTTGGCAAATTAAAAATCAGACAACCCATTTGCGATTTTCTATGGGCCAAATAGTCAAATCAGGTAAATATGAAAATGAAATGCGACAGACAATTTCCCGAATTTCTATACTTGGTAGTGGATCTAGTTTGAAGAACAAACCAGAGAACTTCGATTCGCTTGTGGATTGGTGGTTGGGGAAATAACTCACTTGGATACCAATCTGGAATTTGCTGGAAGTAAAACGGCCTCCATCCCTTTGAAGAATTTGGGCCTAGCCGTGAAAGCCGAACAGAACCACCATCCAGCCACCAGTCCCGAAAAAAAACCCGTAGCAATCCTCAATGGATTGTTAGACTCATATGAGTCAACAAGGAGCTGGGTGAAACCATCTATCGCCATAGGCATTACTCCTATTCCCAAAATTACAATCATTACAATTATCCTCAAATCCCTTTCATATACTCCTTGAATCCTCGAATCAGAGAAAACTGAAAGGAAGGTATCTCTGATGGTCCACCTGTTGAATCCTCTAAGTCCAAAGATCAAGCAACCTATTGAAAAACCCATGAATATTCCAATATCTCGTGTGCAAACTGGCATCTGGTTGCCATTTATCTCCCATGAACGCTCATGCTTCTGATGACAATTCAGATCTCCGAAGGCGTAGGTAAATGCCCAAAGTGGATTGAGTTCACTCCATGCAAATGCTCCTCCATGTTTTGATTGGTCATGGCCAATGTCCGACCCCTCTCCATTCTCTCCATTCCCCCAGCTATCTTCGAACGCATAATCGATGGCATTCGCCCTACCTGAGAGTTCGGGAACCGATCCTGTGGGCAAGGACAAAGGTGCTAAAAAGCATAGAATGAGGTACCCTGCAGTGAATCCGCCTAGAATCATAGAGATTTTTAATTCATGACCCCTATCATTGAGCCCATTTTTCTGCATATGTGGTAAGCCAAAATGCGGTTGTACATAGACTTCACCAAACCATGTTCAATGAATTCCTCAGGCGTATTCAGGAACTCCCTCACAACAAGCTTCGATTACTCTTCGACAGGATGGGCATTCCATATGTTGGCGCATGGGAATCGCTCTTCCTCTGAAACCGCATTGGCAGAAAATATCCTCGCAGTGGTCTGTATCCATGCCTCTCCGATATTAATTAGGCCCAAATCATTTTCCAAGTTAAGACTCTAATGTTTCTAACTTTTTAGTAAGTTCCGAAACCAACCACTCGTGTAGCCGTTCACTCCCCATTTCCGATAGAGTTGAGTTTAGAAATGCCGCGATAAGGGTCCTTTTCGCCTCCTGCTTGTTCAAACCCCTTGCCTCGAGATAGAACATCTGTTGCTCATCGATTGGTCCATTAGCAGTCCCATGCCCGCACCCCACTACGTCATGTTCCATTACTTCCAGCTCTGGGATTGAATCCGCTTCCGCCTTTTCCGAGAGTAATAGATTATGGAAAATTTGAGCTGCATCAGCCCCCTTTGATCCATCACTTACCCTGAGCATCCCAGTTCCCACTGTTCTGCTATCCCCTCCACAAGCCGAATGCCATGATAACCTGCTGAAGGTCTGAGGGGAGTCATGATGTATCTCTATATGGTGGTCCAAATGCATAGATTCCGTCGAAAGTATCGAACCAAGAACCCTCACGCTTCCCCCAATTTGGCCCATTCTGAATCGAACATCGGACTTAGTTTTCTCAGAACCAGAAGAGACAGTGCCTGCCCTTACATGGGCATCTCTTCCAACGGAAATTGAGTCTGTCCTAAGCATGGTGCCTCTTTCCATTAACCCAATTAGGACATCGTTTAGAATGGCCCCACTTCCTACTTCTCCCGTTCTAAGAAGCCCGAACCAGTCCTTTCCACCCGTCACTTTTGTCACAATCTCGATCTCAGCAGACTCCCCTATGTCTAAGGAAATATGGCAGGAAGATGCCTCATCCCCAGCTTCAATCTCCAAAACTACCGGATTTTCGGAATGAAATCCCTTATCGACCTTTAATGTCCACTTTGAATTCTCCGAGATCGCCTCCAGAAATGAGTGAGTGATTTCATCAGTATCTGGTAAGTCAACTTCGTTTTTCCCACCTTCAATGAGAGTAATTCCATCGGGAGCATCATCCCCGTCAAGAAGGGACAAGCTTAGTTTCGGTTTACTTAGTTTTGGAATTTCTCCTATATTGCCAGAGGGATGGACTCTCTTCCAAGGAGTATATTTCCATAGGTGGCTGGATCTGCTGGGCTCGCCCAGATCGAGGTACTTGGAAGCAGAGTCCAAAATATCACCTCAGCCGATGCTTCCTTCCATCTCCAATGCCATAAGCTGGTTCAGCTCAACAGCATACTCCATGGGAAGCTCTCTTGTGAACGGCTCGAAGAAACCATTCACAATCATTGCAAGCGACTCTTCCTCGGAATGACCTCTGCTCATAAGGTAGAACAATTGGTCATCACTGACCTTGGAAACACTTGCTTCGTGTTCGCATCTTGCAGTTGGATTGGATACTTCCATTGTGGGATATGTATCGGACCTACTATCCTCATCCAGAATCAGGGCGTCGCAAACAACGTTCAATTTACAGTTGTCAGCTTTGGGAGAAACGGTCACCATTCCTCTGTAAGACCCTCTTCCACCGCTCTTGCTTATGCTCTTTGATAGAATTTTACTGGTTGTATTGGAGGCCAAATGGTGGATTTTTGCTCCTGCATCCTGATGCTGTCCATCTCCGGAATATGCGACGGAAATAACCTCTGCATGACTCCCTTCCCCCTTCAGAATGACTGCAGGATATTTCATCGTGAGTTTGCTCCCTATATTTCCGTCAACCCATTCTATTTTCGCATTCTCGTGGGCAATTCCTCTCTTGGTGACTAGATTGTATACATTTGAACTCCAATTCTGAATTGTGGAATAACGAATGTGAGACCCGGGTAAGGCGACCAGTTCAACTACCGCTGAGTGAAGTGAGTCAGTAGAATATGATGGGGCAGTGCAGCCTTCGACATAGTGGATGCTGCTCCCCTCATCTGCAATAATTAGGGTTCTTTCGAATTGACCCATATTTTTCGCATTGATTCTGAAGTATGCCTGGACTGGCATTTCAACATGAACTCCTTTGGGCACGTAGATGAAAGACCCTCCCGACCAAACTGCCGTGTTGAGGGCAGCGAATTTATTGTCAGTGAGGGGTACAACAGAACAAAACCATTTCTTAACGATTTCTGGGAAATCTCTGAGGCCCGAATCCATGTCTAGAAATATTACTCCTTGCTCTTCTAGGTCCTCTCTAATACTATGGTATACTGCCTCGGATTCATATTGCGCTGTAACCCCTGAAAGCCACTTCTGCTCCGCTTCTGGGATCCCAAGTCTCTCGAAAGTGTTCCTTATGTCATCCGGCACGTCTTCCCAATCTCGTTCGGTAGATTCAGACGATCTTAGGTAATAGCATATTTTGTCGAAGTCAATTTCCTCGAGTAGATGGGTATTTCCCCACTTGGGCATGGGCCTCTCAATAAAATGATTGAAAGCTTTGACCCTCATTTCCGTCATCCATGAGGGCTCACTCTTCAGATTCGAAATTTCCCTGACTACTTCTTCGGAGAGTCCAAAATCAAATCTAATTGTAGAATTTTCTGGATCGTGCCATCCGGCCTTATAATCCCCAACTGCTTCTCTCGCTTCCAAGTTATCTCCCATAATATCCCTCAGTCTTCCTTTAGCCATTCATAGCCATGTTCTTCAAGTTTTGTAGCAAGTTCTGGGCCTCCTGAGGCAACTATTTTGCCATCCATGAGAACGTGAATTTTGTCTGGCATGACATGCTCTAGTATCCTAGAGTAGTGGGTGATAATCAATGCCCCTGAATTAGTGCCCCTAATCGCTGCGTTAACCCCTTCTGCAACGGTTCTTATTCCGTCTATGTCCAACCCGCTATCTGTTTCGTCTAGAACGGCAAGTTTTGGTTTTAGGAGCATTAACTGGAGAATCTCAAAGCGCTTTTTCTCCCCCCCACTGAATCCGTCATTGACGTACCTCGAAAGGAACGATCGAGGGATATCCAAAGACTCCATGGCCTGCTTCAGCGAGTCTCTGAATCCTGCTCCCTTGGCTTCATCCTCGCCTCTGATGCTCGAAACCGATTTCCTCAGAAAATTTCCTACTTGTAGCCCGGGGACCGATTGAGGATATTGAAAAGACAGGAACACACCCTGCCTCGCCCTCTCCCACGCTTCTAGTTCCAACAGGCTCTTCCCTTCCAGGAGTACCTCTCCATCCTCCACCTCAAAGTCTGGATGTCCCATTATCACATTTGCAGTTGTGGTTTTTCCACTCCCGTTCCTACCCATTATTGCATGAATCTCGCCCGGTCTGATTTCGAGGTCAATCCCCTTCAAGATGGAATTATCATCGATACCGGCTCGCAGGCTTGAAATCTTCAGTAGCGGTAATGTGGCCATTGTATTCAACCTACGACATTCAACATGGCTTTTCAATCTCTGCATTGTCTCAGCACTCTAAAATCTGAGAACCTCTGCCCAGTATTTGTGAAATCCTCCGACGATGAAACAACAAGTGATGCTCTGGAAGACCTGTATAAAGCCCAAATTCAGGATTTAATGGAAAAGGAAGCAAAAAGAATAGTTGCCGAAAAGAATGATCCAGAAGAGACATCCAGACTTTGCTCTTTATCTTTGGTTGAGCTTTACGAATCTAGCGATCCCGATTTGGTCCCGGCTCTAATGGCAAGACTCGGCCCTGTCAGAGCAGCCTTGGAAGGGCATGGTGGCGCGATAGTTGTATCCAGTGCAGAGGTTGAGATCACCAATGCTGGACACAGGGCACTTTCCCTGATCATTGATTTGGATGGTGCATGTGTTTCCTGTGGCGCCGCGCCAGGAACACTCAAGGGAATTCAAGACGATCTTTTGATAGACGAACAGGTATATTCGGTGAAATTCAGCTCTTCTATGCTAGAATGGTTTAATGATATACAGAGAGATTTTGTTTTGGAACATGGAGGAGTTACCTTCGTCTAACTCAAACGGTTGGTAAGCACATCCATCGAGCCGCCTGAAAATCCAAGAACTGTAACCTCTTTCCCTCGGACTACCTTAGCGATGCTTCCGGCAATACCTCCAAGATCATACCCACCGGCCTTACCAGTCCATGATTTAGTGCTGATCATTTTATCTAGCATCCCATCACTTATTTCTTCGAATTCGACAATCGAAGAATCAGTGAAAACGTCAGCTCTCCACCCTCCTTCCAATTCTAATGCTCCCTTTCCAATCTCTAAGATTGCGGTGGATGACCAAACTAAGTGCCTCCTTCCGGATAGCCTGATTAAACTGGAAGCAGCAGCTACCCTGTCTATTGGTTTTCCAAGAGCATAGAGGTTGTCATCGGGATCTTCTACCAGAGTGTCAGATACCAAGATAATACGGTTGCCCCCCGCCTCTCCAGATATGTTTTTTGCAGCTTCAATTGCTTTGTAATTACAACTTTTCTCTACCTGTATTCGAACCTCTGATCCGTATCCAGGTTCTGGCTCTGAACCACTTAAATCAAAGAAACTCAGGTCTACGTCATAGCCCTCAAGCATTTCAGAGATCCATATTCTTCTTCTTGTCGAAGAAGAGGCAAGAATAACCTCAGACATAAAAACCTCAAAGATCGACTCTTGATCCACAAACTGGGCATCTTGTCGTGGAAACCTCAAAGCTGACTACAAATCTACTTCCGCACCCAACACACTCTGCTTTTGCGGAATTCCCCATAGGCTTGGCCATTGAGACATCCAAGTCACTAAATTCCGAGGAATCAACAGGCAACTCCAACGAATCAACCCCGTCTTCGGAGTTTGATATTCTCCTTTCCCTTCTTGCGCGTCTGCTATCCTGTCCAGTGAATTCCTTGGATTCATCTTCATCTTCTGTAATGACCTCTATCTCATCCGTTCTCAGTGTGATGTCAGAGTCCCCTATTATGTCAACAACATCGTCTTCCATAACGACACTTGATTCAGAGTCGAAGCTCCTTCTCTTCCCCATCCACCTTACTCCTTGAGCAGACACGGAGGCTAGGGCGACTAGTCCGAGAGCCAAAATCGCGAATGAAACCCCAATGACTAGGATTTCAAAACTCTCTTGATCTAGCCCCAGTGATGATCTTACTTGATCTACAATTCCACTATTTCTGCTCTGACTATCATCGTCAATTAGAGTTCTGATTTGCCAACCACCGGGAGAAGAGATGACGATCATAGTTTCTCTAGTATCTATTGACCTGTCCATGGAGTTCAATTGCCCAGAGACTATTGAGTTGGAAAGCCCCAACCAACCATTATCAAGATCTATTAGTCCGTATTCAATTTGTGGCCCATTTGGTCCCACCATATCGAACATGACCTGTATCCCTCTGTCAGTCTCCACTAACTCAATTTCAGAGAGCCCTCTTGCCGGAAGTCTAACCTCCATACCCTCTTCTATGCTAAATGCTGAGTCCGTTACGTAGGCGACAAGCTCCGAGTCCTGCGCCCCCCCCTCTCGCCAGAAAGAAACCAACCTGTCTTCATTATCCTCAACAACCACTGATAATTTGGGGATTCCGGCCTCATCACCAACCGCTCTCCTGTAGGTCCATGTCTCTTGTGTAACCTCGCCGTGAGTATACCAAACTCCAAGCCTATCCTTGCCTGTTGAGTCGTTCCTAACCGTCTGATACAAAATATGCGCCTGTTCGTACCCAAGCTCTACAGACAGGGGGTATGTCTGAGCAGGGTCCGCATCAATATCGTTCACTATTTCGGGGTTCAATATCCAGTCGGTGGAGGATAGGGGTGAATCGGCATAGATTAGGAATATATTTGTCTCATCGACCAGACTTCCCTCCCCAAACATGTCCCTGTGGTATCCGGATACGAGAATCTCTGTATCTTCAACGTCTACATCAATGCCCCAGTATTTCCCATCAGAAAGAGGGATTCCTTTCATGAGATCCTGGATTGGGGTCATTTTGCAATTTGAGTCTATAGTCGAGTAGCTTACGGTTTGCATCAAGAAACCATTCGAAGCTAAATACCTGCGAGTCCAAACGATATGTGCGAAGCCTTCGTCTGTACTTACTGTAGACAAATCACCAGACCACCTATCTTCGATGATGTTATTGCATTCGATTAGTGATTTGCTAGGAGTCAACTTGTAAATCAGCAAGCTGCCTTCCCTTTCAGTGATCAGAATGTCTCCCTCTTCCTCATCAATACTCACCACTTGCACAGGGGACTCGCCGGGTCTTAACTCAGCATCTCTAGGGCCAGATAACGTCGAAGAATCGACCAACACTGTTTTTGTTCTCACATTGTTTTCCATGTCGTTATCAGATCCATTTTCCATTAAGACGCTGATTCTGAGCTCTATCGGACCGGTCTGGTTCGGGGTGAAAGGAAACGAAATTGTGCTGTGTGAGCCCCCTAGAATTAGAGGTAGGGTGGCAGATCCCACTTGTTCCCATCCCCTATCCGTATTTATTTCCAAACGCCCTTCAACTCCGGTAGCGTCTTGTGATCCGAGATTATCGACTCTAGATTGAACAACTGCAGGCTCATTTGGTCTTGGTATGGGGCTAGAAACCGTAGATGCGTAAATGGCCCCTTCTCTGATGGCTAGATCAACTCCCGGAGGCCTTGGCAATACCTCGAAAGTCCCCGACAACTCGTTGTTAGCATCATCTAATTCTTCGATAATATTCACGGGATCAAGAGAAATTGAAATAAATGCACTACCAGCTTCCATCGGATTCCAGTACAACACTACTTCTACAAATTCTCCCGAGTCTATGTTGGCGATTATGTATTCATCCCGCCGTTCCCCCCATTCCTCAAGGACAATTCCAACATCTGTCGCGGCTTGGTCCCCTGTATTCCTAATTGTGGCTCTAACTTCCAAGAAGGTGTTAACATATGACTCTTTGATTGGTATTCCAAACTCTTGAACGGATATCGATTTGCTTACAAAAAGAAGGTCTGGCATGGGGTCGACATTGTCCACCCTTACTTGCCTCCTTATCTCCTCAGACACTACTCCCACCGCACTGACGATTCTCACGGATAGCCTGTACTCGTCGTCTTTCAGTCTGGTCGTATCCCAGTTGAAGCTCCATTCAGTCCATCCATAATCATCAGCAGGACAGTTGCCACTACTATCCCCCCTGAACATATGGACACACGCATCGTGGTCATCCCTCCCATCGATATGTACTTCTTCACCCCAACCGTCGTCGTAGAATGCTCCAAATTCCCACTCTTCGTTGTCGAGCCTCCATTCTATTGTAGCATTGTTAATTGACTGAAATAGGCCCGATACTTGCACTAAACCCTCCAACTCTCCTGTACCGCTGGGTGACTCCAAGGTTATATTCACCCTCCCAACATGATAGCAAAACTCTGTGTTGTTGCTCCACCTTCCAATTTCATTCCTAGCAGAGGCATGGGCACATACTGAGATTTCAGTATAGTCTTCTGGAAATTCTGGAACTACAAATGGAATTGTCCAATTCAATATCCCTATGGGGTTTGTCCAGTTGACTAATACTTCTTTCGATTTCGGCATACCCGGCTCTCTATATTCGATTTCCACATATGTGACTACCTCCTCAATAGTGCCATTTTCTCTCCCATCCTCGTCTATGCTTCCCCTAAGGCTATACGTCTCTCCTTCGACTAGCCAAGACCACTTTTTCGGACTCTCGATTTCCACCCAATGGCCTTCTTGAGTGCCACTGGGGCCTGTGGTCTGGTTTCCTCCGCCCCCGCCACCCCCTCCTGTTCCAAACATCTCTCGGGCCACATTTCCGCCATCTATGATGCCAAATCCGTACTTTGAGTTCCAGCTGTGCCCCTCAAATGTATCATCTACGCTCCACCCTTCTCTGAATTCCGATCCGCTAGCCAGAAAACTCCTAATCGCTTCGAATCTTTCGATTCCTGGCTCATCCTCATCCATAAATTCCAAGTTCCTCTCTTCACCAATTTCCAGCATGATAGCGACTAGTCCTGCTACTGCGGGGGTCGACATGCTGGAACCGGACTTCTGAGTATAATCGTCACTGGCACGATTAACTTCTGATCCGGGGATAATTCCGGAGGATTCTGCATGTTGGGCCGAATTTATGTTTGATCCGGGAGCAACTACCCAGGGTTTCATTTCGTCCCACGAGTCGCCATCACCATCGCTCAGTCTCGGACCATAATTGGAGTTGGAGCTAATCGCATCATCCTCTCTGTCTATTGTGTTCTTGTCGTCACCCCATCCAACAGTTATCGAAGTGTCGGCGGCTCCAACTGAATTCACATTATTTGCACCATCGTTCCCAATGGCAGCAATACATACTATGCCGTTCTCGGATGCCTGATTCACAAGACTGGCCTCGGCTGAGGTTCCGTTATCGCCCCCGTCTCCGCCTCCAAAATTCGCATTTCCAAAAGACATCGACGCAACTTGTATCCCTCTGCTGGATGCATTATTTCCCCAGTCTGTGTCCCTATTGTTTATCACCCATTGCAGCCCAGCAAGGATGGACTGTGAGTTTCCGCCGCCATAGTCTTCCATTACTTTCACATCCACTAGGTACGATCCAGGTGCGTAGCCTTGATTCTCCCTACTGGAATCCCCAGTTCCGAGCGCTATCCCTGCAACATGGGTCCCATGCCCATCACCATCATCCGGATCTTCGTCATTACAACCAGACGAACCCAAACCCGTAGAGTCACAACCACCCAGGTATTTCGGATCTGTTAGGTCATCAGGATCGTTAGAGTTGTCATTGTTGTCATCCGAAAAATCATCTAATGAAAAGTGCTCATTATCGACTCCAGTATCAAGAATTGCAATAACCTTGCCAGATCCGTGAAAACCCAGTCCCCTAATTGTCTCGTCATAAACATCAGAAGGCCTAACCTTTGAACCCTTAGCCGCAAGATTCAGGTAGGGCACAATCACGTTTTGCTCCTCTATTAGGACTACACCATCCAAGCTCCAGATATCCAGAAGTGAACTTATTGGAACATGATCCATAACTATCGCATCCAAGTGATCCATTACCATGAACCAAGAACCCTCCCTTTCCCAGCCATGAGATTCTATCAATAATCTGATTGATTCGATATCGGAGGGCCCCGGATGCCATGCATAGTGTACAATTATTGCCACGGTTGACTTGTTGTCTTGTCCTATAATGGATGTCTTTGAAACCGATTCCCTTTCGCCCGCAATAATCATCTGGAGCCTATCATCCATCCCGTTTTTGTCCAAATCTGACCAAAAGTCAAACCACCACCCAAATTCCATTACTGGGGGGCTTGAATCTAGGGGGGAATAATCTGGTTCCCGATCTGTGACTTGACACTCCTCTCCATCGCAAAACAGGGGAGAAATATGGTCATAAGGCTCTTCTTCAGTGGCGCTATTGAAATCAGATACATCCTCGATTACCATCGCTGAACCTATCGGCACATCAAGAAATAACACCAATATCGAGACTAATAGGGGGCCGAACTTCTTGGGACCAGTTCTCATGGCTCTCATAGAGAGCCACAATCAAGACCTGTATAACTCCAACCTGTCATTGACCTTAGCAAATACGGTTATGGCCACCTAATATGGTCTCGGGATATCGAACAGGCAAGCCGACATACCCCTCTTTCTTCTACTGTGACTAACTCGCCTTCACAAATAGGACAGATAGTATTCTCTGATAGCTCCTCCAGCCAGGCTCTCCGGGTCTCCAATTCGTCACCTTCTTTCCTAAGTCTTGCCAGAATTCTCGCTGCTGCACCGGTAAGCGGCTTTCCTTCATTCATCCAAGGATCATCGGATAGGTCTCCCATCCTAGCCGTTGCCTGTTTTCTCAAGTCCTCCGCAAGTGATGATGACATCGTAGGCGTCCCTGGTTCTCCTAACGGACTAGGAGCACCACGGGCAATCGGTCTAGCAAGTATGTAGGCCAGGAAAAAGCCCCCGACGTGAGCCATGTGGGCGATATTTGAACCTTCAATTGTTCCACTCTGAACTGAGTACATCCTGAATATTTCCAACCCCAAATAAAGAAACGCAATCACCCAAACCTGAATATCTCGAAAAAGAAGAAAGAA
>MDSW01061440.1_pt1 | contig 13359 bp, 10 predicted proteins | sample 811171 | NCBI WGS metagenome assembly MDSW01 (sample SAMN05326641, study PRJNA326480) | marine metagenome | isolation source: seawater | place: Atlantic Ocean: North West | collected 2012 | reverse complement strand
TTTAATTCTACCAATATCATAAAAGTTATCTCTTTGACCATTGTCTAACTCAAATCTATTTGTGATATCTGTATCACCTGAATTAGCGTTAGTAGAAAAATTAGAAGACATCTTAACAGATTTTAGAGCAAAGATATCTGCCTTACCTAAACTAATTTGTGGTGCCTGTGCTAATGCCTGTGTAGCAATTTGTACACTTGAATTTAATGTTAATGTTTTTGTTTTAGAGTTTGCTACTGACCTTGAAATAGTTGCAAGTATTTTTACTTTATGTCCTGCATAGTTTGTACCAAAGTCAAGTTTTAAAGTTTTACCTGTAGGCGAACCACCTAATGTAAATATTGGATTACCTAAATGATTATTTCCTGTTAAACTTAATACATCACCCACAGCACCAGTACCACCAGAACCAGTTGTCATTATAGAAACTGCAAAATCTTTTTCTAATAGTGAACTAAATGTTTCGTTAGTACCAGCAGTAATTGTAACATCACCGTTTGATGATAATGTTCCTGTAAAATGTCTTCTTACTGCAAAGTTTGTATCAGTAATTCCTGAATTAGCTGTAGTTTTTAATGTTTTTATAAAGTCATATGGTAATTTAAATATTGAAGTATTTTTACTTGCGTCTTGTAATTTTGTTCTTTTTCTAATTAAAACACCAGAAGATATGGCGTTTGAACCATTAAATGTTGCCGTAACTTGTAATAATACATTTGATTGAATTGACTCAATTGTCGCTGTTCTTACGGTACCAGTAACATCAACTGCTTCAACTATATCGCCAGGTTCTAACTCTGTTAAAAATCTTGTATTGTTACCTTGTACAATTGTTGAACCTGCTGAATGGTTTATATTACCTGATAAAATTAATTGATTACCATTTGTTTCATCAAGAGCTGTATCAGCTGTATAAACAGGAGAACCTGCCATACCAACTTGTTTTACTTGACTGAAATCAAATGACCTGACTGCTGGAAAACCTACTGCGTTTGATTGTATTACTGCTGTGTTACCTGAAGTACCACCTGTAATTGTTTCACCAGGTACAAATGTTCCTGTTACGGCAGATACAATCGCAACACCATGAGTATAATTACCTGAAGATGTAAACGCTGTAACATTTTGAGATGTTGTTCCGTCTGCACCAAATAATTGGAATGTATTTGACGCAGGATTTCTAACCGTAAATATATCGTTAGTTGTTACTGCAACACCGCCTACTGAAAAACTAGGCGATAAAAATTTGACTTGTTGGCCTTCTTTTAAATTATGACCTGTAGCAGTTACAACACCTGGATTTGCAACTGAAATACTTGATACTGCGCCAGTTTCAGTTGTGCTTTGTTGCATGTAAGTACCACTAGCACCTGAAACACTACCTGTTATTGATTCACCATTTGTAAATGATTGAGCAGTTAAAATATTTAAATGTGTAAACATCTCTATATCAAATAGATAATGTTTATAAATTGCTGATGTTAATGAAGAACTTGAAAATATATTTGAAGCAGCTGAACCTGAACTAAATTCAAAACCTCTACTCTTAGCAACACCAATATTATTTACACCTGATTCTGCACCAGCATTTTGTGTTCCTCTTGAAGCTGAAGGAGTTTTAAATAGATTTACTAATTTAAATGCCTCAATATCACCAGTTACGAAACCAATGTCAGGTGAACCAAAAACATTTGTTACATTAACAAAGTTACCAATATCAAATCTAGTGTTAAAGTTATTTTGAGTGTCAAAACTTCTTGCTTTGTTTATATCAACAAAAGAAGTACCAATAGTTTCTATTTCATAACCTCTAACATATGCTTTTCCTGGAGATAATCCAGCAGCTACTTTTGCCTCTGAACCACCTGAAGCGGCCGTAAATATACCTCTATTATTTCCTAATTGTAAATGTTCTCTTAAATCTAAATCAAAATCTTTTACTGCATAATCACCTGATTCGTCAAATGTTCTTCTAGCAAAAGTATCTTCTAATACAGCATATTCTGTTGTTCTAACTTGGTTTTGAATAAGACCATCTTTAAGTCTTAATAATTCTATGAAGTTATTATCTTCAGCTGATGAAATTGTTTTTTTAGTTAATGTTAATTGAATTTTAAATCTGTTTGCACCAGGAGCATTTGTGTTTGATGTACCTTGAGCATTGTCATTTAAAGTTGCGTCATCATTTGAAGTTTGAAAAGATTCAACTACACTTAAACCAACTCTATAAGAAGGCCTGTTTGTGTATTTGTCAAGTAAAATTCTTTGACCTAAAACTTGAACATGAAATCCATTTATATAATATACACCTTCTTGAACTTCAGCAGCCGAACCAGTTGCTGTTGTATTTACAACCGCTTGAGCAGTTGTGTTTGCACCGTTAATTGTTGCTGAGGCCGTAATTGTTTCGCCGGCTGTAAACGCTTGAGCGATATTGTCTGTACCTGCTTTTAGATACTTGACATATAAAGTATTAGGGTCTGTACCATCTGTAGGTTCAGTTTCAATACAAACTGCTTGAACGCCTGAAGTACCACCTGTTAAAGTAAGACCTTTAAAATCTGATAATGTAATACCGGCTAATGCTGTATCTGTAAATGAAGTTAGTTTAACTGCATAGTAATTTAAATCATAACCAATTTCGCCAGGTATGACCATAGCACCTTGTTGGAAAAGATGGTCTGATACCCTTTCAATTTGATTTTGAAGGATAGTTTGTGATTGTGTTAATTCTCTTGCCTGTACAGCAAATGAAGGTCTGAAAAGTATTCTATGATAGTTTTTACTTTCAGCATAATCATCATAATAAGGCGAGAGGTTAAAATCAGTTGGACTTGGCATTTAACTCCCCTTAAAACTCAACGATTAACTTTATATTCTCCGTCTGGTCAGCCGCTCTAGTAATTGGTGCTCTATTCTCAACATATAAAACTTGTCCAGAACCTGAGTCAATTTCAGCGGTTGCAAAACCAGAGTTGAATACAACATTGTTAGTAGTTGCTGAATGTCCCGTATCAGGATTACCAGTTGCGTTTGAAGTTGCACCTGTCACCGTAGCATTTGTGCTAAAGGCATTTTTAGAACCATCTGTATCAACACCTTCATTTAAAAATCTTGTTTGTATATAATACAAAATTGAATTAGTTGCGTCCCATTCTACGACTTTACCAACAGCGTTTGTTGTCGCTTGAGTTATCTTTTCGTCTGCTTGAAATGTTCCTGAAACTCCTGATAATTTTATTGCTTTGGTTGCTCTCATTGTTGTTGTTGTTGAAGCATTACCTGAAGTTTTAGGGTCTTTTAATAATGCAACTTTTCTAAAGTCATTTGCAACCGTAACATCACCAGAGTTTGCTGATTCTGTTCCCTCTAAAGAAGCGTTAAGCATAATAAAGAAACCGCCTAACTCTTCTACTGCATTAAATCCGTGGCCACCTTTTGGTTCAATTATTACATCAATTTCTGCACCTGTTAAGTTTGTTGAACCATTAGATACTATTTTTGCGTTTGGTAAATATCCATATGTATAACCAGAACCAACACTTGTCATTGTTACTGAAGTTACAGCACCTGAAGAAACAACTACGGTAGCAATTGCACCTGTACCATCTCCTCTAATAGGAATTCCTGTAAATGTTCCGTCTGTACCACCTGAACCAGCAGTTTTAATTTTACAAATATTAATTGCGCCATCTACGGCAGCTGCTGAAACGGTTGAGTTTGTTGAAACCGCCATAAAGTCTGTAGATAAAAAGTTTGCTTGTTGTGAAGCAGATAGTGTGTACATATATTTCCACTTATAACCATCTGCAAGTGATAAAATAGATGTAGATGTTCCTGTTGGTTCTACCGTTGATTGAGCGTTACCATTGTTATCTAAACATTTGTAAACATTTCTTGCTGAAGTTAATACATAAAAAGTAGCGTCAAACAAAGTAGCCGCTCCACTATTTGATGTATTAGCAGTTGTTGTACCTGTTAAGTAATCACCATAATCATGTCTGTAATAATCGTAAACGGTACCAGTTGTCCAGTTTCTTCTAGGAATAACTATCGAAATATTACTTGAGTCAATTTTCTTTGCAGCCAGCATATCATCATAAGTAAAGTTTTGTGTATTCTCTGTATCTGTAGGTGTGATAGGACTTGCGTCTGTTCCTTCGTTTTCTGTACGATTATCTGGTCTTGAAGCAGTACCATATGGCATTGGTCTACCAATAGAAAGGTAGTAAGTGTTACCTGCTGTTTCGGTAAAACTTTCTCTAAATTGTTCACTATTGTGAACTCTAAATTTGTTTGTTATAATTGCTGGCATATCTTTTTAATCTTCCTTAATCAATATTTATACAAGTTTTCACCATCTTATTCTGGTTTAGGGTTATTATCTTTAACGGTCTTGATGGCTGTATGAAAATCTGAAAATTTTGTTTTTAAATCATCATCAGCGTCAATAGCCTTATAAATCATATCTAATTGTTCTGCAATAGCTGGGTATGATTTACTTCTTTCTAATTTATACTTATTTGCATTATTGTCGGTTGTCGCTTGAGTTGTGATTGCGTCAAAAGCTGCCTGCTCTTCAGCAGTCATATCTCTTACAACACCGTTTTCTGATACTTTACTCATTTTAATAATTATCCCTTAATTTATATGCAACATATTTAAAATCTATATTTGCACCACCTAATTCATGCCATCTAACATGGGTCGGCATTGTAGATTCTGAACCTGCTAATGCTCTTGCTACTTGACCATGTGAAAATACTCTTTCAATATAAATTCCAGTACCTTGATGTGTTACCGTTTCCGTTCTCCAAGAGAATTGATTTCTTCTTGTAGCACCGCCACTAGTATGCCATGTACCACCAAATAATGTTGTCTCACCTTTTACAACATCTCCGTCTGCTTGATTAGCAGTAATCTTAATATATTGTTCATTTAATCCGTCATTTGGTTCAGAAATATTTCCGTTACTAGGACTATCACCTGTTCCTAATTGAAAGTAAGAATACATACCGTCCATATTAGTTACACTTGAAAAGTTATCCGTTGAAGCACTAAAGACTAAACTATCATTAGAACCTCTAATACCAGCAGACCATAAAATTTTAATAACACCATGGTTAGCGTCCCATGGTAAACTAACCACATGTGTAGCTGTATTTCCTACATCTGCTCCTGCATACTCTACCCAGCCAGCATTTATTCCTGTGGCATTTATTAAGTTTGCGAATCCTCTTGTTATCGTTCCCATATTAATATCCTATATGTCTTACCGTTATTTCTGCGTTGTCAGCCGGTGCTACTTGAAAAGTTAATGTTGTCCCTGATACCGTATAGTCATCTGTAGGCACCATACAAATACCGTTTACAAAAACCAACATATCATCAACGGTACCACCGTAAGTTAATCCAGTAAATGATTTACCAGAGTTTGCACCAGCAGTGTTACCTGTAAATTTTTGATGTGAGTTTACAACTCTGTTTACTTTACCACCTAAACAATTTACTTTATGACCCATGTAAGAGTGAGCAGTACATTGATATGATAATGTTCTAGGTGTTTGAGAGTGTACATCTATTCTAGTATAAGCACCTGCGTTACCTGGTGTTCCACTTGTTGTTACATTAGTTGTCCATTGTCTATTCTTATCAATGTCCCAATAAAATGCTAATGGGTGTGTTGCATTTGACGGGTCTGATTGGTCAAACTTATAAATTCCCGGAGCTAATATTAATTCTGGCGATTGTACGCCATCTAAAACATAACCTAAAGATGAACCTGAATTATATTTGAAGTGTGTAGTATCTTTTGTAGCAACCGTTACGGTAATAACTCTATCAACTTGAGCTGTTGAACGAAAACCGCTATATGCAATATCTGTAATATGATTATTTTGTGCGTCTAAAAATCCGCCAAGTTGAGGTGTTGTGTCTGAAACAACATCACCACCTGTAATCGTAATTGTTTTTGTTGCGCCTGTGCCTGAAGCCGTAACAGCAGAACCTACAAAGTTTAATGTGGTAGCGGCTGTTGATAATGCTGAACCTTCTTCTTGTACCGTTAAAGCACCACTAGCTGAACCTGCATTAAATCTAGCCTGTGCTGAATTCCAAACTAAAGTATCGCCATTTGAAATACCTGAAATATTAACATTCGGGTGTCTTTCAACTCCGTCATTCTCTGTTAAAATATTAATCCAACCAGCTGCGTCTGCAACATAAGGTTTGTCGCCTGTTGTATCGTAAGCAAACATACCTTCATAAGTTGATTCGCTAGGAAAGGATCCTGTTCCTGCAAAATTAAATCTCGCTTTTGAACCTGCACCAGTTAAATCAATTGTTCCTGTTCCTGATACACTAGAGGAACCTGTTAAACTAAAGTTTGAAGCTGAGGCTGCTGTTGCACCTAAACTAACTGAAGTTGCACCTAGAGTAACTGCTGAATTTGCCAAGTTAGCATTTGTTATGCCAGCTGAACCTGATAAATTAGAGTTTGTTAAGTTAGCAACTGCAATTGTTACCGTATCTCCTGAAACGGTTGATGTTGCACCACCTGAACCAATAATTTTTAAAGTTTCACCTAAATTAATATCTGTAGATGTTGATGAGGTATCAACAAGTGTAAATTTAGGATTTACTAAAGCTGAATTCGGTACATTTGTTAGTGTGTTTGCTGAACCTGATATTGATTTATTTGTTAGTGAAACTGAATTTGTAAGTGTGGCAAAATCATCATCTGTTAATGCTGTATTAAATTCTGCTGTTGTACCTGTCAGAGTATTAGAACCTAATGCCATTGATTTGTTTGACATTGTTACCGTACCTGAAGAGGTCATAATAGTATTATCAGTAGCAATAGTTAATTCATCACCTGATAATGTAGCGTCTATACCAGAACCACCTGTAATCTTTAATGTTTCTCCTAAATCAATTTGAGAAACGGTAGAAGTTGAATCTGATAATTTTATAAAACCTGATAAGGTAGTACCGTCACCAACAGCACTATACAACTCATCAAAGTTTGCATTAATTTTAGTACCACCACCACGCAGGTTATCACCTGTTCCGTCATTTGGATTAGTACCTAGATTGATTGTTAGTTTTGCCATATTTTTGTTCTCTTACACTATTTATAAACTTTATTAAGCGATTGTGTCATCAAAAGTTTTGTTTGTATTATCAAATTTAATTAATGTGTTACTGAATAGGTCAGCGTTGAAAGCTAGCTCTGATGGAAACGCAAAATTCATTTTCATCAACCTACCAATTTCACTAGAAGTCAATAGAAATATAGGGTTTGTACCATCTAAACTTGTTCTAGTACCAAAGATTTTCAATTCATTCAATCTTTGAATAGTAATACCTGAACCTGTATTACTTGTACCAAATATTGTATTTGCGTGTTTATCTAATTGAGCATATCTAGGTCCTACATAAGCATGACTTGAATTAACTCTTACTGGTACACCATTTCTATCCACAATCGTTCTTCTAATTCTACCTTGAATATCATACTCTATACCTGGTCTGAATAAAGTTAAATCTCTTGTATTTGAAGCAAAGTGGTCAACCGTATCTGTATTAGAATCTATTTGACCTGCTTCGTGTGGTTTAGGTCTTAAACTTGTTCCGTCATCAACGGTTCCTAATCTTCTACCAAATATAGTAGAGAATAATGTATTGACAAGACCCATAGCGCCTTTATCTGAAGCACCTGAAACTCTACCAATAACAGGTGTTCTAGTTTTAGCACTTAATCTTGTAGTTACTTCAACTTGACCAGTAAAATAAAAACCTGTAGTGTGCATTGTCTTTTTAAATGCGTCCCGCCATAAGTCAATAGATTGACCAACTTTTAATACATAAGAAAAATCTTGATAGTATAAACTATCTTGTATTCTCATTGTAGTTTCTGATAACTTACCTCTTTCTGAAATATAAACACCATCTGTAGGTACTACTGAAGCAACTTGAACGGTTACATCTGCAATATCAATTTTTGCAATTTTAGCTGTTGCGCCGTTATCAAAAGTTAAAGTATCATTTATACCAAAACCACCAGATACATCTGTAGTTTTTAAGAATGACCTTGAAGTATCCCAGGATTGAATTGTTGAAACTTTGGGACTGATTATTTGACCACTAGCAGGTATTGTACCTGTAATGTTCTTTAATATCATGTTGTTACCAAATTTTAAAGTAGGAGGTGTCGGACTTAATTCATAAGATTTGCCATGTTCAATTGTTGCAACATTTAAAACTCTACCAATACCCACACCAAATGCTCTTAATATTGCATTTGCACCACCTGAAGATGTAATAGATACCGTAGGTAAAGTTTCATAACCTAATCCACCACTAATTAAAAATATATCTGTAATATCTCCTACACCTGTACCAGATTCTTGTACAATTACATTACCCTCATATTTGTCGCCATTACCTGTTTCATCTTCTAAAATTATTCTATCTTCTTCATCAGCGTCATCTTCTCTTAAAAAACCACCATTGACAATTTTAACAAATGCTTCAGCACCTTGACCTTGTGTTCCTGTATTATCAAAATTTATTGTATCGCCAATGGCATAACCTACACCAACATTATCTACAACTAATTCTGTGATTGGACCTGAACCAATTTCACTAATTTGAAATAAAGCACCCTCACCACCACCAACAACTCTTACGGTATCTTTAGTAGAATATAAAGCGCCATCATTTAAAATTATTTTTTCTCCAGGAATACCTGAAATATCAGCCTTTACAAAATAGTCATCTGTATCTGAAGCGGTACCTTGTACTTCTTCACCTACTTGAAAAGTACCTTGAATATTTGTACTACCTAAAACTAACTCGGTAACTTCATCTGTACCGATTTGAAACTTTTGTAGGTTTTCAATGATAGCAGTTGCATTTGAATTTTTACCTGTAATTGTTCTACCAATTAATTGTGCTGGGTCACCAACTCTTGCAATAACTCTTAAAATTTGTTGTGAGTCAAATTGACCATCTGAAGCTTTTAAAATTTGTTCTCTAGGATAAAAAGTTTCTGACTTTTCGTTAAATAATAATCTAAAAAATAATTCATGTCCTCTTTGCGTACCTTTTGAACGGTAAAAAGATTTAATATTTTTAATTAATTGTCTTTTATCAACATCTTCATTTAAAGTTTCAGGAAGAGTTGTTAAAAACTCATCTCTCATTTGAGTTAAGAAGTAAGAAACAACTTTATCAGGATCCCTAAAGTTTACAAGGTCAACAATGTTATTTACAGGATTAGGAGTGTAACCATTAAGTGAAGCTGTTGCGTTTGATGTTTGACCTACAATTAATTCGCCACTAATAAATTTATCTTGAGCAGATATAATTAAACGGCCGTTTGATAAGTCTTCGACTAAAATTACTGCTTCTGCATTTGAAGTTTGACCTTTAACGGTTTCACCTCTAGTAAATTTACCAAATTCAGATTCTTCATATAATATTTTATCACCACCGTCTAGTGTTGTTCTAGCTGTGTCTATTCTCGTTGCGTTTAATACTAGATTGTTTGCTTGACCTGTTTCAGTTTCTAATAATATACCAACCGTAGTTTGTACGGAAGTAACTTTAATTTCTGCTGATTCTAATAACTGATAATATACCTTTAAGAACTCGGCAAATTTTGGGTGGTCTGCAACTACATATTCTGGTAATTGCTGATTGAGAATGGTTGATAGTTTTTCATTAAACTTTGCCATTTGTCATTAGTAACTTGATGTAGTTGAATAACCGATACCTGCCTCTGAAGAACCTCCGACAAAAGTATCTGCTGTTACACTTATTGAAGAATTAGAAATATCTATTTCAACAATTTGGTCTCTAACAGGAATGATGTCGTTTGAAGCTGGTGTTACGGTTAATTCGATTACGGTTGAAGCTGCTCCTCTGATATTTGAAATTGAAGATATTGCTAAAGAACTTAAAGTTATAGAGCCGGTATCATAATCAATTGTTCCTTGAGTTGCGTTAGCGTATGTTTTAACTCCTGAAACAAGATAGTATCTTCTAACATTTCCTTGACCATCATCATCTAAAAAATGTTCATTAATTGTATCTCCGGCAATCTTAAATCCTGTAGAACTTAAAATACCACCACCTGCTGAATTGTGTCCAGAATGTGGGTTATATAATGCATTTCTAAAATAAATGCTGTATGCGTTTGATGAACCTAAAGTTGGTGTAAAATCTTTTCTCATCTTGACGGTAGTTATGTTTGATAAAATACTAGGGTCAGTATCATCAATAATACCTGTTAGTTTTGAATATCTGAATATTGAATCAAATTGTTGCAATGTATTTGTATTATAATTTGAAATAGAATTTATAATATCTGATTTAATAGTATCAGCTGTTTTAGTTGTTGATTTAGCGTCAAACTTAATTGCTGATGTAATTAAAATAGAAGTTGTTTCGGGGTCAACTATATCTGGTTTTACTGAACCAACATTATAAGGTGCTAACTGCGTTACAATATCATTTTTTGTTGTTTGTGTTAATACTGAACCTGATTTAGGTTTGATTGCAATTTTAACAATACCATACCTTGGTGTTTCATCATCTTCACCACCCCAAGCACTTACTGATTGAGCATTTGGATATAAACTTTTTACAAGTGTTTCGTAATCAGTTGCCGTAACTGCTCTATCTTGAGCTGCATAATTTAATGGTGCATTAAATCTAATTGACTCATTTGTTTCTGGCTCTGTACCACCTGAAGAAGCAGAGTTTACGGTAATTGCAACATCTGAAAAACCACCAATAGAACCTTGTAATGTAAAATTACTTGCGCCGTTAGAAACGGTTTTATTTGTTACAATATATTCTAAAATTACAATGTTACCATCTTGTGGTTTAACACCTGTAACCCCATCACCAAAATAAACTTCAAACTTACCATCTGAACCTTCTTGTAAGAAATAAACTTTACTTGTATCATTTACACCATTATAACCAACAGCTGTTGTGTAAGATGATGTTGTTGTGTCTGTCGCACTATTTTGAATTGAAACTTGTAAAGTTGAAATATCTGCATTAGCACTAGGTATTACAAATTTTTGGTCAACATCTAAACTATCAACCGTATATTTAAAAGTAACTAAAGTACCTTCGTAAATATCTAAATTTGATAATTTGTAAATACCATCTGTAGGTGTAATAGTGTTAATTTGATTTGTAACATACTCGTAAGTAATACCACTTACGGTTGTTGAGAAAACGGTTCCTTTATTCATTGTAAGTACGGTGCCTGAAGCATTGTTTAATGTAACATCAATATTTGCTTTAGGTGCTCTACAAGAAGCAGGAGTATAACCTATCATTTTAGCCAATGACACAATATTATTTCTTATGTCAGCACTATCAAGATACAACTCGTTAGTTGTCATGTTTGCTAAGTATGATAGATAATGTGTGTTGTAAGATAACACATCTAATAATACTGAAAATCCAGAACCTTCAAAATCATAATCTTGAAATTGTGTTTGATTTTGTAAAAATGTTTTTAAGTTATCTTTTATTAAATCAAAATCTAATTCTGAAACTGATAGTTTATTACTTGCCATATTATCTTAACCTTTTTAAAAATGTACTTACTATTTGTGGTCCTGGAAAACCTTGTACATAAAAATATATATCTACAACTAATCTATTACCATCTATATCATCATCAACTTTAATATCATATAACTCAACTCTTGGTTCATAGTTTTGTAAAACTTCAGCAATCTTATCTTTTAGAAAAACTGCTGTCATAGGTGTAAAGTTTTCAAATAATAATTCTCTTACACCACAACCTAATTCAGGATTAAAAGGTCTTTCGTAATAATTAGTTTGTACTAAATTTTTTACTGCTCTTTTAATGGCAGTAACATCTTCTACAACATTTACATCATTAGTAACCGTATTTCGGCTGAAGTCTAGGTCTAAATCTCTAAACTTTCTTGAATTTCTTTTACTTGTACTAGTGTTTTGTGAATCGTAAATGCTCATAGTGCTAATATTTATAAGACTTTTCTAACCGTTTGCAAAAACATTACTAGAACCACTTGTCATAGCACCTGCGTCTGCACTATCACCAATTCTACCGACTTTTATACCAACAACATAAACATTTGGCGAACCAGCATTTACATTTGCTACATGGTCAGGACAAGGTGGGTTAGGAGGATTAGGATGAGCTACCGTAGGGTCACCAATTCTTGCAACTAAAATATTGTTTGCAAAAACCGTATTTTGACCCGGCGTATCTAAAGTAGTCGTTCCTACACACGCATGTCCTGTTGATAAACTATCACCTTTTCTACTAACGGCTGGCATGTTTAGCTTTTAACGCCTCTCTTCTTCTTTCTTTGACTAACTCTTGTTTTATTCTTCTACCGATTGGTATGAATATACTATGGCACATTTCTTTGCCTTTTTTACTGATATATTCAACACTTATCATCTTATCTTTAAAATTACCTTGTACAGACATTATTGCTTTCTTTAAACTTATCTGTTCGGTCTCTTTTTCGTCACCTGCTTCATTCCAAAACAGGAATTTTCTCATTTTTGGCATAATTTTCCTTTTTTCTACTATTTATCAGAAATTGCAAGCTGCTTTCATCTGCATAATATTGATTCTTTTCATATCATCTAGCGAATTTAGCGCTTCATCACTAATATTTTCGTAATCAGGCGACCATTTGCAATCGATTCGCTCATTTTTTGTTGAAAAATTGCAAGAATTGATGAAAAAGAACAAAAATAGAACAAAAAAAGTTAAAAAGCGTTGATTTATAAGGGTTTTTTTATGCATTTTTTTAAAAAAAGTGCTTGCTTTCACTATTTAGTTGTGGTATAGTATTCCTATAATTTGAAAGGAAACACTATGAACACATTTTTTAGTTTTACAGCAATTCTGGCTGCTATTTTAGCAGTTGGTTCAATCGAGGATTGTGGAGGTCATTGTCTAGGTCAAGAAAACTGGACAATGTTTGGAATAATGGTTGCCATAATGATTGGTTCTGTTATAATGACTATATTAACTATGAAGAAAGGACAATAACACTATGATTAGAGTTGAAAAGACTGCTGATACACTAGAACAAGGCGTAGCAAATATGATGGCTGGCGCTAAACTTGACTATCAAAGATGGTCTGAAAAAGGAGATGGTATGTCTTCTTGGTCTCAAAAGCAAGTTGCTGAATGGGATTCTAAAACAAAAGTTTCTGAAGGAAAGAAATACATTAAAGTTGTACAAGAAAACGGCGTATTTTGTTTTATTGTAAAAGAAGACTTTAAACATTTTAAAAAAGGTGATATATTGAAAGCCGCTG
>MDSW01139171.1_pt1 | contig 13361 bp, 14 predicted proteins | sample 811171 | NCBI WGS metagenome assembly MDSW01 (sample SAMN05326641, study PRJNA326480) | marine metagenome | isolation source: seawater | place: Atlantic Ocean: North West | collected 2012 | reverse complement strand
TGTGTCGGGATTGAAAGCGAGGGGTGGGCGGAGAGATGCGCCGGGCAAAGTCCTTAAGGATCGGCGTTCACCACGCCGACGCGGTCGTATGGGGACCAGTGTGAGATAGAACGCGCCTGACGCTCGCGCTCGCGTTCGTCGTCGTCGTCGTCGTCTCCTCGTCGTCCGCCGCTCGCCGCCGCTTCACGTCCGCGACCTCGCCCCTCGTCAGCCCCACGAGCTCGCGCGTCGCCACCTTCATCTCGCGCGACGCGTCGCCGCTCCCGCCGTACACGTGCGCGTGCGGAATCTCCAGTATCTCCGCGTCCACGAACGTTCGCAGCCGACGCGGCGCGTGGCCGAAGGGCGGCACCACCCCCGGCGAGAATCCGCACGCCGCGGTCGTCTCCTCCGCGGTCGCGAGGCGGACGCGCTTGTTCGACGTGCCGCACAGGCGCGCGAGCTTCTTCGCGTCGACGCGCTCGAGGCCGTTGGTGACGACGCACACGAAGACGGGCGCGGGGGCGTCGCGGTCTCCGTGCTCGACCGCGAAGACGAGCGATTTGATGATCTGCGAGGCGTCGACGCCCAACGCGACCGCGGAGGACGCGACGTCGTTTCCCGCGGCGTCGGGGGCGCGCGGGACGAGCGACGCGGCGTCGGGGGAGACGTCGTTCGCGCGGAGCCACGACGCGAGCGGCGAGGAGGAGGAGGAGGAGGAGGGGGAGGAGGAGGTCGTCGTCGTCATCGCGGGGACCGACGCGGCGGACGCGGACGACGACGACGACGACGACGACGCGCGCGTCGACGTCCGACGCGCGCGCGGACGGCGCGCGGCGGGGACCGACGCGGCGTGGGACGGCGCGCGGCCGCGCGTCGCCGCGCGCATCCACCGCGCCGCGCGCCGCGGAGGACGCGCGCGCGGGAGGAACCCCCCCTCGACGCCTCCCGAGCGCGCTGCGCTGTCGGATTGTGACGTGGCATCGCATCGGAGTGGCTCGAACCCGACGTCGCGTCGTCGTCGACGCGAGCGCCGCGCACACCCTCGCGCGCGCGCGATGACGACCGCGAGCATCGCGCGCGCGGCGCTCGCGCCGCCGCGCCTCCCGCGGCGACGCGCTCCCGCGCGCGTCGCCGCCCTCTCGCGCGCGGCCGACGCGTCGTCGTCGTCGTCGTCGTCGTCGCGGCGTCCGAGTCGACGACGCGCGCTCGCGATGTCCCTCGCGGCCGCCGTCCTCGCGCCCTCCTCCGCGCCGCTCCCCGCGACGGCCGCCGCGCCCGCAGCCGCCGCCGCCTCGTCCTCCTCCGAGAACCTCGCGCGCGCGTTCGCCGACGCGATGGCGCTCGCGGGCGACTACGACGCCGCGGACGCGGCGTGGACGCGCGCCATCGAAATCGACCCGACCAACGCCGCCGCGTGGGGCAACCGCGGGACGTCGCGCCTTCAGGCTGGGCGGTGGGCGGACGCCAGGGACGACCTCGAGAAAGCCGTGGGCCTGTCCCCGGACGCGAACGCGCCGGACGCGCTGACGCTGAACAACTTGGGGAACGCGGAGGGCGCGTGCGGCCGATGGGACGTCGCGGCGGCATATTTTTTGGAGGCGTCCAAGTCTCGCGACCTCCGCGACATCGCGCTCGCGAACTTCGCGCTCGCGAAGTTCCAGGTCGGCGACGTCGACGCCGCGCTGCGCGCGACGCGGTCGCTGCTCAGGAGAGATCCGGAGTTCTGGGACGCGCGCGCGGCGACCGCGGCGTTTCTGTGGGCGCGCGGCGACGAGGAGGACGCGGAGGCGGAGTGGACGAAGGCGCGTCCCGGTCACACCGGTTCCCATGCGACCGCGTTCGCGTTGTGAACTTCATTCCTTAAGGACTTTCTCTCCCGGCGTTCGTCTCTCTCCGCCCAGGGTCCCTCGGTTTCAATCCCGACACACCTCGACGCCTTTCAACTCCGCTTCTGACGCCTTTCAACTCCACCCCGCCGTCGCGAAAACGCACTTCGCACGAACGACCCTCAGCTGTGTCGCTCCGGGCGAGGGTTCGGCGGCGCGAGCAGCGCGGAGGACGCGCGGAAGGACGGGGAGCTCGCGTACGGCGTGAAGCTGTTCGAGCAGCAGCTCGCGCAGCAGGCCGCGGTGGTGGCCGGGAGAGTGGGGATCGACGGGAACGCGATCCCGGGATCGACCGTCGTCGGCGCGGGGGAGACGGGTGCGTTCTATACACTGGTTCCCATACGACCGCGTCGGCGTGGTGAACGCCGATCCTTAAGGACTTTTCCCGGCGTGTCTCTCCGCTCATCCCTTGCGTTCAATCCCCGCCCTCGGCGCCTTTCAACTCCCAAGTCTGACGCCTTTCAACTCCACCCCGACGTTCGCTCGTACGGAACGACCCTTAGACGGGACGATGTTCGATCGCGCGACGACGCGGCCGGAAGCGGACGCGTTCACGTCGACGCAGCTGATGTCGATCGCGGCGCAGCTGTGCGACGCGCTGGAGTGTATGCACACGCTGTCCCCGCCTCTCGGACCGATCGCGCACAGGGACGTGAAGCTGGATAACGTGTTGTTGGAGTCGAGCCCGGAGACGGAGGGCGGGCTCAAGGCGCGTATTCCTTACACTGGTCCCCATACGACCGCGTCGGCGTGGTGAACGCCGATCCTTAAGGACTTTGCGCGTCATCTCTCTCCGCCCAGGGTCCCTCGCTTTCAATCCCGACACACCTCGACGCCTTTCAACTCCGCTTCTGACGCCTTTCAACTCCACCCCGACATCATCTTCAAGGCGGTGTTGATGGATTTTGGCAGCGCCAAGCCGGCGAAGGTGACGGTAACGGACCGTTCGCAAGCGTTACTCATCCAAGAGAAAGCCGCGGGCGAGTGCACGGCGTCGTACCGCGCGCCGGAGTTGTGGGACACGCCGTCGGAGTGCGTCATCGACGAGCGCGTCGACGTCTGGTCGCTCGGGTGCCTCCTCTTCGCGGCCACCGCCGCCGGGAAGACGCCGTTTGAATACGCGACGGACGCAGCCGGCGGGTCGCTCGCGCTCGCGGTGATGTCCGGGAAGTACGCGTGGTCGGAGGCGGCGCGGAAGGCGTACCCGCGGGAGGTGATGGCGGTCGCGGAGTGTTGTTTGGAGAAGGATTGGCGAGCGCGGCCGCGCGCGAGGGACGTGAGGGAGAAGGCGAGAGAGGCGTTGGCGACGACGCGGCGGAAGTTCCTCGGCGGCGGCGGGGAGGGCGCGGGCGACGACGACGAGCCCGCGGTGCTCGTGACGGAAGAGGTGTGAAGTGTTAGTGATCCGATCCGTCGTCGTCGTGGTGTTGTTGTTTTCGTTTAGTTCGCACGTCGTCTTGTACGCGTCGTCGCATCCCTAGTCTGCCCGTGTGTTACCTACTAGTTACATTTCATCCCCCGTAAGGTCGTCGTCGTTTTTCCCCTCTCCCCCCCCCCCGCGAGGCGTCGACGTGGACGTCGACCGCGTCCCGTCGTCGTCGCTTCGCTTCGCTTCCCTTCCCTTCACTTCTTCCCCGAACCGCTCAGCCGCGCGCTGCGTCGCGGCGCCGGCTTCGACGCGGAATCCGCGGGCGTTCTCGGCGTCGCCGCGAGCGCGGCGCTCACCGCCGCCGCCACGCGCCCCGTGCTCTCTCTCCGCGCCGTCGCCTTCGTCGTCGCCCTCGACGCCGCCCAATCCGTCGGCGTCCGCGGCGGCGTCGCGCGCGGCCGTCTCCTCGCGCTCGAGCCGCCCGTCCCTCCGCTCGCCGTCGTCGCGCGCTTCGGCCCCGACCGCGTGACGACCCCGAGCGGCGTGTCCCCGGTGACTGATCCGTCGAAGGGGGAATCCGTCTCCGTCGGCGCGCGCCGCGAGGAAGACGAAACGTCAACCGTCGTCGTCGTCGCCTCGACGACGACCGCCGTCGCCGCGGCCGCGGCGTCGTCGGACGCGTAGTGCACGTGCGTCGGGGAGATCGTGTACTCCGGCGACGTCATCACCCTCGCCGCCTTGGCGGGCGTCCCCGCCGGGACGGGTTTCGTTTTCAAATCGGCGGCGGCGGCGGCGGCCGCGCCCGCGCCGGCCGCGCTCCCGCCGCCGGCGCCTTTTTGCGGCGTTGCCGCCTTCGCGACGACATCCCACGCGACCGCCGCCTCCTCCTGGGGCGTCATCGGCAGCGGCACCCGCCTCGGCGTCGTCGTCATCGTCGTCCCCGCCTTCGCCGCGGGCGTCGTCGCTCGCACCTCGGCGTCCGCGTCGTTGATCACCTTGGCCATCATTCTCGCGAACACGGACAACGGGGAAGTCTTCTTCGCTTCGCCGGCGTCGCCCGCCGGCGTGGAGAATGAGGCGTCGTCGTTCGCGATGAGAGCCGCGACGTTGGGGGCGACGGCCGCGACCGCGGGCGTCGCCGCCGCCGCCGCCGCCGCCGCCGCGAACGGTGTCGCGCCCGCGGGCGTCGGCGGCAACGGCACGGTCCACGGGCTCGGCGCCGGCGCCGGCGGCGTCAGCGACGTCACCACAGCCGCCGCCGCCGTTGTCGCGCGCGCGGGCGACGGCGACGGCATCACCGTCGCGTCCACCGACGCGACCGCGTCCGAGAGCCGTCGCGTCATCGCCACCGGCGACGGCGTGTCGCCCTTCCGTCGTCGTCGTCTGGAGTCGTCGACGGACGCCGGCGACGCCGCGGCGACGGCGGCGGCGACGGCGTTCGTCGGAGAGTGCCCCTTCGTCTCCGCGTCCGCTCGCGCGGCGGCGCCGGGGGAGACGCGGCTGACGGGCGACGGCGCCGCGTTCGGCGCTCGCGGACTCGGCGTCGGGACCGGCCCGGGGGCGGCGTCGTCCTTCGCGACCGTCGGCGGCAGCGGCACGGTCCGCGGGCTCGGCGCCGGCGCCGGCGGCGTCGGCGACGGCGACGTCACCACCGCCGCCGCCGTCGCCGCGACGCGCGCGATCATCGACGCCTTCGACGCGCTGCCGCCGTGCGGGCTCCTCGGCGGCTTTCTCGGGGACCCGCGGAGCGGGCTGCCGAACCCCACGCTGCTTCGGACGCTCTCCGCGCGCGTCAGCATCGCGGTCGCCTCCTCGAGCGACGCCTTCTCGACCGCCGCCTTTTGCGCGGCGGCGGCGGCGGCGGCGGCGGCGGCCTCCGCGGCAGCCTCGAGCTCGATCTGCGCCTCGAGCGCGGCAAACTCCGCGGTCGACGGCGTGAGCTGCGACTGAAGCGTGGACGACACCGCGGGCGCGACCGTCGTCGTCGGCGGCGGCGGCGAAGGCGAGGGCCCGGGTTTCGCCGCGGAAGCCGCCGCCGCCGCCGCGGCTTCGGCTTCGAGCGCGGCGAATTCGGCGTTTGGCGTCGCGACGCTCGGCGACTGCGTCGGCGCGGCGACGGCGGCGATGGGAGCGTCGGCGAGGACGGTCTGTTCCACGGGCGCCGCCGGGACGGCCGCCGCCGGCTGCTCGGTCGCTAAGACCGCCGCGGGCGCGGGCGCGACGGTTGACGTTCCGTATTCCGCGCCGCCGCCGCCGTCCTCCGCCGCCGCCTCCTCCTCCTCCTCCTTCTTCTCCGTCGTCGCCGCGTCGACGTCTCCGACGCGCGCCTTCAACGCCGTCAGCGCGTTCGTCAGCTCCTCTCGCGGCGTCGCCTTACGCTTCACGCCCTGCTCGAGCCACGAGATCGCCATCGCGTGATCCCCCGCGTCCTCGGCCCTCTGGCTCCGCCGCGTCCAATACGCCGCTTGATTGGCGTTTGGTAGCGACCGCAGCGCGAATCCCGGGTGCGCGGAGACGACGCCCCCCGCGGCGTCGTCCGCGAACACGGAGACCGCGGCGAAGCGCCCCGGGATCGGCTGCTGCTTTCGTCCGGGGGTATGGTGCGGCGCGGCGCTGGCGCCGAACGCCGTCAGACGCGCGGCGCCGCCGCCCATGCCGGTCGTCCCTCCCGCGCGCGTCGGCGTCTTCGGTCGCGTCGGCGTCTTCGGCTTGAGATCCACCCGCGTCGGCGCGCGCGCGAAGCGCGACGGCCCGTCCGCGATCGTCGGCGCCTCGGGTTTCCCCGGCGTGGTGGGGCGAGTCGCGTTCGCGATGGAGACGCGTCGCGACGCGCCGGGGGTGACGCCGGGCGTCTTCGCGCCCCCGCCCGGGGTCTTGACGTTGACGCGCGAGGGGGAGCCCATGCCTCCCATCGTCGTCCGACGCGTCTCCTCGAACGTCCCGCCGCCGCGGTAGTAGACCCCGAACGCGCTCTTCGGCGTTTTCGGCGCGTCACCGCGGCCGCCCGGCGTTTTCGAGCGCGATGGCGTCTTGAGGATCGACTTCCCCGGCGTCGTCGCCGTCGCTAGGTTGGCGGCGTTCGTCGTCGTCGCGCGCAGCGACGGTATCGCCGTCGTCGCCGCGTTCTCGTCGATCTCGGGTTCTTCGTCGTCCGCGCTCGCCTCCGCCGCCGCGCGAGGCGGGGAATCCCATCGAACGTCGCTGTGTCGTCGCGCGCGCGCGGGGTCGAACACCCCCGTCGCGAACGGTTGCGTCATGCTGCGTGTCGCGGGCGGGCGGTGAGGCCGTGTGCGCGCGCGTGTGCGCGGCGGTAACGTTCGAGCGTTTGTATTGTTGGTTCCCCCGAGAGCGCGAAGAGCGAGATCCCCAAAGTTTCGACCGACCGCAAAATTAACGTTTCGTCCCCGGCCCGGTGCCATTTTTAGAGTCGAGCGTCGACGAACGACGACGCGCGGCACTCGGCGCGGCACGCGCGCGCGAAGTCTATCGTCGCCGTCGTCGTCGCAGGACGCGCCAACGCGCGGACGGGCATCGCGCGAGGAGAGAGAGGCGAGAAGGAGCGCGCGGACGGCACTGCGTCGCGCGAGGGAGAAGGGGGTGATCGACGCTCGCGCTCGAATTAGGGCACGCGAGAGGAGGGAACGAGCGAGCGACGGTCGCGAGGAGCATGGCGGACAAGAAAGCCCCCGAGGAGACGGAGGAGAAGACGCAGGCGAAAGAGCACGACGTCTCGATCGTGCTGTCGTACATGGACGACGAGCACGAGAAGGCCGCGATCGAGGTCCGCGAGATGCCCCCGCCCCCCCAGCCCCGGTCGACGAGAGCGCTTCTGGTTTTTCGTTTTTGACTTTGATTTGGATTTTGATTCGACGTCTTCGCCGCCGCCGCCCGCGTCCCCGCTGACATGCCATCCTCCCCCCCCCACGTCACGTCGCGTCGCGTCGCGTGCCCACCCTAACCTCCCCACCCCAGGTCGCGTGCGCGGCGTTCGATAAGTTCACGCAGTACAAAGACGTCGCGCAGTGTATTAAAAAAGAGTACGACGCGAGATATCCGAGCACGGGCAAGGCGACGGACGGCGTGTACCACGCCGTCGTGGGGAAGCACTTCGGCGCGTCGTTCTCGCACGAGACGAACAGCTACGTGCACCTGAAAGTGGACCTGAACAACGTCGTCGTTTTTAAGAGTAAGGACTCGCCGTTCGACATCGATCAACCGTGACGAGCGAGCGTTTGTTTGGTCGCGGCGGGGGCGGGGGCGGAAGGGCGGGTTGAAAAAAAGTCAAGTCGCGTGAAAGGGCACCTGACTAAATAGCTATGCAAAAAAACATATTATTGTTGGTTTTCTATGACTAAATACACATAGGGCCCTAGGACTTTTCGCCATTTTTCGTGAAGGAATCTTTCTAGAAGCATCCTGTTAGCCTGTCTGGTACAACAGTGTAGAAAGAATTCCCGCACGACAACCGCAAGATCCGCTAGGTTTACCCGCTTTAGAAAGAACGGCATCGTCGCGCGCGCGCGGCCGCCATGTGGCGCAAGCACTCGCGCACCCCGATGGACGCGGACGGGTACAACTGGCGCAAGTATGGCTGCCGCGTCAACGTCGCGTTCGACGCGCGGACGACGTACTTCAAGTGCGCGACCCCGGGGTGCGGCGCGAAGAAAAGAATGGTCACGTCGCTTCACACATGTCGCACCACGGGCGCGATCATGGACGGAGAGACGGTCCACGTGCACGACGGCAATCACACGCACGCCCCGCACGCCCCGCACGCGCGCGCCGGGCCCAACCCGCGCATTTTGCGCCGCGTCGTCGTCGACGACGAGGCGGCGACGGGATGGGCGGACGTCGCCGCGGCGATGTCCGGGCGCCTGTCCCCCGACACCCCGTCCGGGGCGGACTCGCCGAAGCGCGTCGCCGGCGGCGGCAGCGACGGCGGCAGCGACGGCGGCGCCGCGGCGCCGCCGACGGCGCCGCGCGCGCGCGAACGACGCGGAGGCGGCGGCGGCGTCGCGGCGGCGGCGACGACGACGACGAGAAGAGGCGACGGCGGCGACGCCGCCGCGGATCTGGCGAACGACGACGCGTCGCGACGACGCGCCGTGCGGCACCTCCGCGAGCACACCGCGCGGCTCGCGAGCGCGGGGGACGCGCCGCAGCCCTCCGCGACGGCGCAAGCGTCGCTGATGCTCGCGGCGTCGTGCGCGGAGGCGGTCGCGGGCGCGTTCGGGGTGGCGAGGGCGAGCGAGTTGCGCGCGGCGGCGTTCGCGCGCGTCGCGCCGCCGATCGACATCGCCAAGGCTTTGGAAGCCGCGGGGCGGAGGATCGCGGAGCTGGAGCAACGGCTGCGGATGTACGAGGGCGGCGGCGGCGTAGACGGCGCGAGCGCGATGTACGACGGGTGGACGAACGCGTTGACGTTGGGGGGGATGGAGGTGGTCCCGAGGCTGCCGGCGACGGCGCCGCGCGATCCGAGCGCGCCGCCGCCGCCGCCGCCGCCGTCGTCGTCGCGGGCGGCGTTCCCGACCGAGTTCTTCGCGGCGCTCGACAAAGAGAGGAAGCGCGTGGACCGTCTGAACGAGGCGGAGGAGATCGCCGTCGCGGGGGGGCTGGAGAGGTTGAGAGGGAGAGGGAGGAAGCCGACGCCGACGCCGACGCCGACGCGACCGAGGAGCGTCCGCGGCCGGGGGAAACCGCCGAGGGAAAAGTCCTTAAGGAACGGCGTTCACCACGCGAACGCGGTCGCATCGGAACCAGTGTATAGAACGCGCCAGGAAGTCCACCACGCCGATGATAACGGCGGCGGGAACGTCGCGAACGCGCTCGAGGCGGCGATGCAACGCGAAGCGACGCAAGCGGCGGCGGCGGCGATGGCGGCGGGGATCATCTCCGCGGAGGTGGCGAAGACGACGCCGACGCCGCCGCCGCCGCCGCCGACGACGACGACGAACCTCGCCCTTACCCCGGAGCCGGGGCGGACCGGCGGTCCCTTCGTCGTCGTCCCGAAGGCTGACGTCGGGACCAAACGACGGTACTCGTGGGAGATGGACGACGGCGAGGACGGCGACACCGGGGAGGACGGCGCGGGCGCGAAGCGAGGGAACGCGCCGCGGCTCGGCGTCGCCGCCGTAGTGAGTTGAGCGTTCGTCGCCGCGGGTAGTACGGAAGTACTTTCGTACGACGTACGCGTGAGGGTATTCATTCATTCGCGACGCCGCGCCGTCCGTCGTTCGTCGTTCCCGTCGTCGATCGCGATGCGTTATTCGTCTTTCGTCGTTCGTCCTTCGTTCGTTCACGCGCACGCGTTCGGCGCGGCAGGCGTGAGCAGCGCCCTCGCCTGCGTCTGAAGCCGCCGCAACGCGTCGAGCTTCCCGGGCTCGAGCGCCGCCGCCGCGCCGTCGCCGTCGCTGTCGCCCGCGCACAACAGCATCGCTCTCTGCGCGACGGTGGCCACCCGTCGCGCGCGCTCCACCCCCCACGGGTCCGGGTCTTCTGTGTTTGTGTTTGTAACGCTCGAACCGCCGCCGTTACCGTCGCGCGCGCGCTCGCGCGCGTCCACCTCCCGCGCGATGGCCCACGCGGCGTCCATCATCGCGTTCGGAAATCCCATCGTCGCCGCGAGCCGCAGCCCGTAGTGATCGACGACGCACTCGCCGTCCACTAGCTTGTATCGGAAATCGAGCTCCCCGCGGCCGTGCACGGCGTCGTATCCGCGTCCGTCGCGGCCGTATCCGCGTCCGCCGCCGCCGCCGACGACGCGGACGCTCAGGCTCGACACTCTCACTCCCGGGTACGTCGTCGCGAGACCGCGCAATCGATCCGCGTGCGTCGCGAAGACGCACTTCAAGTCCATCCTCAACAGCGCCTCCGCGCACGCCCACGCGACGCGCTCGCCGTCGCCCGAGCTCGTCGACCGCCCGAGCTCGTCGACGAGGACGAGCGAATCTCTCGTCGCGTTCGCGAGGATGTGCTGCATCTCGCGCATCTCCACCATGAAGGAGCTCGCGTCCGTCTCGAGCGAATCGCCGGTGCCGACGCGCGCGTAGATGGCGTCGATCGGGGGACAGCTGAAGAACGAGGCGGGGACGTAACACCCCGCGTGCGCGAGGACGACGAGCGTCGCGACCTGTCGCGCGTAGGTGGATTTGCCGGACATGTTCGGACCGGTCACGAGCGAGAACGGGAACGCGTCGGAGAGAAACGTGGAATTCGGGACGAAGAGCCCGCCGCCGCCGCCGCCGCCGCCGTCGCCGCAGACGCCGCCTTCCATCAGCGGATGCCGCCCCTCCTCGATCGCGAGCGGGCCGTTGGACGTGAACGCCGGCCGCGTCCACGCCCCGCGCGCGTTCACGACCTTCGCGGCGAACGCGAGGAGGACGTCGAGTAACGACAGCGCGGACGACAGCGCCCCGAGCGCGGGGAAATTATCCCTCACCGAACGCACGAGCTCGTCGACGACGCCGGCGCTGCGCGCGAACGCGTCGTCCATCGCTTCCTTGTGACGCGCGTTCAGGCGCTCCAGCGTGGACGTCGTGCACTTCACGCTCGGCGGCGTCGCGTTCAAGTACGCGTCGCCGCCGCCGCGCGCGTCTCGGCGCGTCTCGACGCGACCGTCTACGCGCTGGAGCCCGTGGAGGACGCCGCCGCCGCCGCCGCGCGTCGCGCACGCGGTCATCACGCCAAACTCCACCGCGGAGACGCTCAGCTCGAACCCCCTCGCGTCCGAGTACGTCAACCGTAAGCTCTCCGCGCCCGCGAGCTCGCGCGTCGTGCGAAGCAGCTCGTGCGCCGCCCCCGTCGTCTCGCAAAACGACCGCCGGGCGAGGTCCAAAAACGCATCCACGCCTCCCTTGACGGCGAACACCTGGCGCGTCCGCTGCGCGAAGGTGGACCGGCCTTCGACGACGTCCGGCTCGAAGACGTCGTCCACGCGCGTCAGGAACGATTGGAAGAAGTCCTTCCCGCACGTGGAGCCAATCTCGCGAAGCAGCGGGGACGCGCACGCGCGAAGGGCGTCGCCGACGCCCGGGACGACGCGTAACGTCGCGCGCACGCCGAGGATGGTTTTAATCTTCGCCGCGACCTTCGCCGGGTTAGGCGGCGGCGGCGGCGGCGGCGCGGTAACGGTCACGCCGCCGCCGTTACCTACCCCTCCCCCTCCCGAACCACCCGGCGCGAACTGCGCGATGACCTTGTCCACGTCCGCGGCGCCCGGCGTCGACCGCAGCGCCGCCCGCAACTCCGTCGCGAGCCCCCCGGCTGAGGGTCGTTCCGTACGATGCGACGTCGGGGTGGAGTTCAAAGGCGTCAGTCGAAGTTGAAAGGCATCCTGTGCGGGGATTGAAAGCGAGGGACCCTGGGCGGAGAGTAACGCAGGCAAAAGTCCTTAAGGATCGGCGTTCACCACGCGGACGGGGCCGTATGGGAACCAGTGTACGGTAGAACGCGCCCGAGAGCAGCTCCGACAGCGCGTCCAACCGCGCGTCGATCGTCGCGTGGTCCCTCAGCGGCTGCAGCAGCGACGCCTTCAGAAGCCTCGCGCCGGACCTCGTGACGCACGTGTTCAAGAGCCCGAACAGCGACCGCGGCGCGACGGTCGCCGCGAGCGCGACGTTCCCGCTGCCGGCGCCGCCCGTTCTCGCCGCCGCGCTCGACGCCTTCGGGTCGTTCCATCGTTCAAAGCGACGTCGGGGTGGAGTTCAAAGGCGTCAGAAGCGGAGTTGAAAGGCATCGAGGTGTGTCGGGATTGAAAGCGCGGGATGGGCGGAGAGAATCGCCGGGAGATAAAGTCCTTAAGGATCGGCGTTCACCACGCGAACGCGGTCGTATGGGGACCAGTGTACAGAACGCGCCTTGGCGTTGGACGGTTCCCGCGCCGCCTCTCCGCGCGCGCCGATCGGCGCGGCGATCTCCAGGCACCGCGCCGTCGCCGGGTCGATCGATATGAAGTGCTCCGAGCGCGCGCACGTCACGGTGACGGTTCCCGGGAGCGCGTCGAAGCCCGGGGAGAGGCGGAGGCGGTCGACCGCGGCGGCGGCGGCGGCGGCGGCGGGCGCGGCGCCGCCGGCGTCGACGAACGCGAGAACCGCGGCGGCGGCGGCGAAGGCGAGGTACACGTCGCGCGGGTTCGCCGCGAGCCGCGAGCCGACGCGCGCGCATCGCGTCACGAGCTCCGCGCCGAGGGTGTCGTCTGCGGCGGAGGCGGGAGGGGTGAGGCGGGAGGGGTGAGGCGGGAGGGGTGAGGCGGGAGGAGGAAGGAAGAGGCGGGACGACGGGAAGAAGAGAGCGCGCTGCCGTGGCCTCGACGACTCGGGTACTCCGTCCCTCGCCTCGCCGGCGTCGCGTCGCGCGCACCGAAGAGGCGCCTGGAGAGCTCCACGATCGCGACGTCCCTCGCGCGCGCGAACCTCCGAACGGCGCGGTTGACGCCCATCCCGCCGTCGCCGCCGCCCGCGCCGCCGACGACGAGGACGACGCCCGGGCGCGAGGACGCGAGCTCGCAGAGCGTCGCGCCGTACGACGCGCCGCCCTCGACGTGCTGCTCCAAGACGAGCGCGCCGCCGCCGCCGTCTTCTCGGTCGAACAGCGCTATCCCGACCTCGTGCGCGCGGTTCTCGATCACGGCGCACACGACGGCGACGGGCGGCGCGCTCGCGGGAGGCGCGGGCGGCGGGCGGGAGGCGGCGTCGCGGTCGCGGTCGCGGTCGCGTTCGAACCGCGACGCGTTCGCGCGTCGACGCGGGGGGAAGCGCCCCTCCTCCTCCTCCACCTTTTCCGCGCCGTCGATCTCGCGATCGTCCTCGCGCGCGTGCGACGCCATGAGCGCGGCGACCCTTCGCACGTCGAACGACGACGCGGGCGGCATGGCGGCGGGCGGGGCGCGCGCGGGGGGAGAGGAGCGCGAGGGCGCGAACGTGATAGTGTCCGTATTAAAAAGAATAGACTAGCGGCTTATGCGTACAGCTGTGAAAGAATCGTATCGTGCTCGTATGAGCATTTACCCTCAAGAGGGCGCGACGCTCAGAAGAGCGCGGCGCCGTTGGTGAACTTCTCCGCGAAGAGGAGCGCGACGAGGCCGATCATCGCGCCGCGGCCGTTCGTCATCTCCGACTCCGCCTTGA
>MDSW01198302.1_pt1 | contig 13365 bp, 15 predicted proteins | sample 811171 | NCBI WGS metagenome assembly MDSW01 (sample SAMN05326641, study PRJNA326480) | marine metagenome | isolation source: seawater | place: Atlantic Ocean: North West | collected 2012 | reverse complement strand
TTACATTACCATTTACATTACCATTTACATTACCATTTACATTACCATTTACATTACCAGTTAAATCACCAGTTACACTACCTATTAAATTAACTTGACCATCATCGGGTAATATTATTCGACCTTTAACATATAAATCTTCTTTACATACAATGTCATCTTTAAAATGACTTCGACCATTAACAACTAAACGAGCGGGGATCTTCGTTGAAGAAGACATTATAATATTTAAATACATAATAATAATTTAGAATTTTTTTACTATACATCATTTATAAAATACAACAAAGCAAAAAAAATACAACAATAGATACTCCTATTATTTTTTTCATCATAAGTTCATTTAATTTATAACGCACCATTGTATAATACATACAGAAATTGTTACATTCAAAATATATTGACGGTTATTGGTATTAATATATCAATGCTTTTGCTAATGGTGCATGATTCTTTAAATATTTTTTTTTACAAACAGATAATCTATATGTTGCACAAACTCTTTTATTACGATATAATTTATATTCTTCATTTAAGTTTAATCCACCATAAAACGAACCTTGGGACACATAATCCATAATTATCATATGTTTTCTCTTACAATAATGTGTATAGTCATAAACACTGTAATTATCACCCAATAAAGTATTACCTATATATAAAAATAATTCTTGAAATGTATAATCACTTCTCACATTATTTAACATATCTATAAAAGTATCTATTTCATTAGGAAAATCAAACCCTAAAGGGTCCTTTATACGATTATACAATAATAAACAACTTTTTTTACGATTGATATAACGCCTTCTATTCTGTAATTTTTTATATGAAATATATCCCAATCCATTTAAAAAATCTTCATCATTCATATAATTTGAAATATATATTACTAATTCAGGTATCATTAATATATATTAAACTATGTATTTAAATTAATACACTATTCCCTAATTGTATTTACTATTTTTATATATTCCGCTTTTGATTCTTCTATCCCGTTATTATCATATTTTATCCATGAATCATATTTTCGTTGACCTACTATATTTAAAAATGATGGACGTACACCTCCTTTCTCACTACATTTACCTACAGTAACTCTTTTATACAAACCATATAATTGACCCTTTATTTCATCTGTTACTTTTATATTATTATTCATACTATTTACATATGCAACAGAATCATCAAATCCCCAAGGAGATGAAACTATGCGCACTGAATTCATTATACTATATAATATATTTTATTTAATGCGCCGACCAGGAATCGAACCCGGGGCAGACGGATGGCAACCATCTATTTTACCACTAAACCATCGGCGCTATTATTGTTATTTATCAATTATATTTAATTACTTTTTTCAAAACATTTTTTAACTATTAAATCTTGATTCTCAAGATATCTATCAATAAACGATTTGTAAAATCTTCTAAAATTTCGTCTTTCTCGCCGCATATCCTCAAAAGAATACCATTTAATATGGGATTTTTCCAACAATCCATTATGCTCCTTCTTTATATCCGGTAATTTTTGCGAGAAAAATCTAAAATGATTATTATAATATATAGGCAATTCCTTATTATAATCAATTAAAAATATGTATGCTGAATAATGCCTACTTCTTTCTACATGTATTATATTTGTCTTTACACGGTTATAAAAATTTCTACCAACTCCTAAAAATCCATTTAATTCTTCTTCTCCTTCTCTTACTGCTGTATCAAATATAGTATTATCGGTTGAATCACTAGCTCCTCCAAAATCAGACCAACCTGTTTCTCCGGAATCATCAAATGTTTCTTTACCAAACAAAAAATATAATTTATTTTTATATATAGCAACAGGTAATATACCAGCACCCATAATATAAAGTATATAAAGTATATGTATATAGTATATATATATGTATGTACGCAATATATTTAAAATAAATAAACATATACCTTATTCTAAAACTATTTTTAGTAATTTTCCTACTCAACATAATAATAAACCATGTAAGTCAGATTATATAGATTTTTTTATAATTTCTATTAAAGTATTTACATTTTGTAGTATTATATGGGGGTTTGAATCTCATAGAAAATATCAATTACATCATTTAGACGTTAATGATCGCATTTTATCAAATTATATAAATTGTCTAAAAAGACAAAACACTAAAGAACGATGTCAACGTGAAAAAAATTTTTTAGAATATATATTCAATCCAGAATACTAAAATAACATTATACAATATGGAATATTATATATATGGATTTATTATATTATTATGTATAATACTTTTTTATTTACTTTACTTTAATAAAAGTCATCAAGATATATGCAATGATATCTATAATCAAACCTCTTTATATACTAAATATTCAATTTTAAAAAAAGTATTAACAAAAGAAGAATGTAATTCTATTATACAAGAAAGCGAACGTTACGGTGAAAAATATGGTTGGACTACTAAACGACATGATGATTATCCTACTACAGATAATCAAATTACTAAGTCTTGGAAATGTTATCCTTTTTTAAAAAAAATTATTGTAACCAAAATATTTCCAAATCTTAGTAAAATATTTCAATTAAATCAAAACAAATTATTAATAAATGAAATATTTATTGCTAAATATGACGGTGATGATATTAAAGCACAACATTCTTTAGACTATCATGTTGATGGATGTGAATTTTCTTTTATTATTACTTTAAATGATAATTATACGGGCGGAGGTACTCATTTTAAAAAAAAAAATGAATATATACATCTTAATACAGGTGATATTGTAATTTTTTGCGGGCAAACTAAACATGCTGGATTACCTGTAACCCACGGTACACGATATATTTTACCGGGATTTATATATTATGGGAAATGTAAGCAACAAGAGGAATAATGATTTAAATATTGATTATAATATATATATATGTCATTTGTATCTCAAGATAATCAAAATCTTTTATGGGAACTTATAGCAGAATCCGGTTTATTACATACTGTTGCAGATCGTATACCTATGGTCCAACAACAATACCAAAGTTTATTAATGAGATATCAATATGATACTAGTGATATTACTGAAAAAAATAAAAAAGTAATACATGAAATGATTTCTTATATTAAATCGGTTCAAGCAAAAAATGAAACTAATGAGAATATACAAAGTGAACGTATGAAAACACTTCAAGATAATATGAACGCTCATGAAGCACATTTTAAACAATATAATCAACCTAAACAAGTAGAAGAAATTGATTTCTCTGACCCAACACCTGACCCTAACAGTTTAACACCTATTCAACAAATACTTGATAGCAAACAATTAGAACGTACCGCAGATAATAAAATAGATATGGTTTTAAAAGACTTACAAGAAGTTAAAACTATTATGCTAGATATACAAAAAAAACTAAATGAAAATCAACATCAAGAAAATACATCTAACAATATAACATTTACATCCGAAACATAATTATAACTTATGTACTTTACATTTAATACAAAGGAACTACCAAATAATTCACCTGACATTATATATATATATATATATATATATATAATGCTTAAATGTGTATCTTTATCATGCAGTATGCACAAATTATATGTTAATAAAAGTAGTTCCAAGTCTTTTTGTGATTTCCAACAACTTTTATTACAAGGTCAACAAAAACTACTTTCTTACGGACAATATTGCGAGAAATCTAGTAATAAATATAATCGAAGAAAACTTATATATTATACTTATTCCAAATTGTAAGTTAACTATATTTTATTAATTACATATGTTTTATCTTTCTTTTCAAGCACACCTATTAATTGTAAGACTCGAGGATTTTCATTATACTTATTCCAATCATATACGTTCATAGTTAATTTATCTAATGCAAATACCTTTTTACCATAATCCAATCGTCGTAACTTAATTGTTTCAGATACTACATTTAACTGTTTTGCATCATCATGATCTTGTGATATTATCATTGGTCTATATCCAAAATTTAAAGAGGTTGGATTATTATGATTAAAACAAACTAATTGTTCGCTGTTATTCGTAGAAGTATGTAACGCACAATCTAATGCCGATTCCTTAATCGCTTTAATTAATTGACTTTGAATACTATCTTTAATGTTAGCAATTTCATATAATGTTTGGTCGCTTGTAAATACCTTTGAAGGATTTATTTTACTTTTATCACCTATTGATTTAATTAATTCTATTGATAAATTACCTTTTAATTGTGATTCTGTAAATTTCATTAAATATAAAAATACATTTACAGTTTGTAACTCTTCTGGTAAATCTTTATGACTACATATTCGTAATGCTCTTCCTATTACTTGTTTAATACGAACTGGATGCCAATAAGGTTCTGTTATATGGACCCATCGTACATTTTTTAAATCAATACCTTCTGCACCCGAAGAAGTAATCATAAATATGCGAACTATTTCACCCATATTATTTTTATCACCTCTAACCGGTATACTAGTTACAAAATCACGAATCGCGGTTGGAATATTATCCCAATTACCATTAAATACTTCTCGCAATATTTCCTTTTCTTCTGCGGATTCAGTTCCAGTATACAAAATGAATTTTGGTTTATACTTATCTTCTTCTGTTAACGGAACGGTCCATTCTCCTCCAGATGTTTTTGCTATTTTAAATTGAACGAAATTATGATATTCTAATATTAATTTTATAATTTCTATACCTTCTATTGTCCTAAATTGACTATAAATAAGATGCGAACCACTATAATAATATGGTGTAACACCATCTACTTTACGTTTTTCATCTAATTTTGTTACATTGTTTAATATCTCTAAAAATTTTGGACTATACGTTTCTAATGCTTCTCTCGATAAATAGGTAGAAGATTCTGCTTTTAATAATGATAATGATTCTTCTATGCGCTGATTATATGATTTATCTGTTTTGTCTTGTATAACCTTTTGAAGATTTTCTACATCGTCCATCGTATGTTCGCCGTCTATATTATTTACTACAGTAGTTACATTTGCACCATCTAATATATTTTCATCCATAGATTGTTCTACTGCTTGTTCTATAGATTCACTTGCTTTAGGTGTAGGACGCTCAATACTTGGTGGAAAAACAAAATTACAATAAGCACGAGAAAAAACTCTATAGGTAGATGGTTTATCATCGCCTGAACTTTTACTATTTTTTTTTTTCTAATTTACGCTCTTCTACACGTACCTTTTCATATAATTGAAATTGATAATCACTCATGTCTAGTTCTATAATATGAAAATCTGTACTATCATTGTATTTTGGTAATAATTTTGCAGCACTATTAAAACAAGAGGTTAATCCTATTATACGTTTTTTAAATAAATTAATATTTTTTATCGTATTATTATTATCTAAAAATAATTGATTAAATTCACTGGGATTATCCGGTAATGCTAAATATCCTTCTATTTTAATATCATTTATTTTTATTTTATTAGAAGTTAATTTTTTTGTTAACGCATCTTGAAATTCTTTACTGGTTATTTCTTTACCTTCTATTACATTGACTCCATTATAATTACCTGATTCTGTATTATTAACAAATCCAAAAGGATTTTTTGTTACTACTAATTCCTTATTTGTATAACTTATAAAATCTAATGTTCTTGATAATATTGGATCTGTATTAAATAACTTATGTAATATTTTATTATCTATTTTACCTACTGGTTCTAATTGTATTTTCCATGTTTTTATATACCCTCGTAATATATTATACATCACTGCTAATTCATTTGGATAATTTATCATTGGAGTACCTGTTAACATTACAATCTTGCAATTCTCTGCACTTAATAATGCTTTATATAATAATATAGATAATGGCACATCCTTTCTACTCTCTTTTTTATCTTTAGTAAATGTTAATTTATTTACGATACGACTTACAAAATTATGGGCCTCATCTATAATAATTACTGAATCATTAAACGGATTAATAGTATAATTTTCAGTTAATAATTTATAATGTTCCATACGTATACCATTATAACTAATGAAATTATATTTCATTCGTATCATATAATTCAATTGATCGTCTAAAGTTTTTTTTTCATCCGTATTTAATGTTTCATAATTAGATGGTTGTGTTGTATCTACCATCCAAGCACCTTTGTTTTCTGTTATTACATCTTTAGGAATATACAACGCATTTGATAATGTATCCAGTTTATCCGGATGATCTATTATACTTATAAACTCCCAATACTGATTTTTTCTATACATTGGATCACCACACTTTTTTAATTCTTTGAAATAATTCATATGCAATGATGCTTTATTCATCACCCAAATCTTACGATGATCTTTTAAACCCTCTGCTATTGCTATAGAAGAACACGTCTTACCAGAACCTAAACCGTGATATAATAATAAACCACGATAAGGTGTATATAAATTTATGTAATCACGGACTATCTTTTGATGCGTAAGTAAATCTGAAAATCCATCCGCACTACCTGAATCACAGGATAATTTATCATTTTCTATTGCTAATTGTTCCTGGTATGGTGCAAATAAAGTATTGATAAAATGAATAAATTTTTCACGATTATTTTGATAATACGCTGGTGCTTTATAATACACATTAGGTCCTTTTTTTGGTATTTTTTCTATGGTATCATCACTTATTGTTACATCAGCTATATTTGCACGCAATAATGTTAAATTATCTTGATTTAATGCATCCGGTACTATAGGTGCACGCATTCTACTAGACGGTGCTTTTTTTGTTATTGGATGTGTTTGCTTTACTTTTTGTACTTGAGGTTTTAATGTAACTGTATCATCCGTTACTTCAGTTCTTGTTTTTAATTTACTCTCTATACGTTTTATTATACCACGTCTATCTATGTTCTCTACCTCACGTTTATCTGTTATAGGCACTAATAATTCTACTGGTTTACGTTTATCTGGAGATGGAACATTAACTTGAAAAGTTGTTTGTTTTGCAGCAACCGGTCTAGCACGTAAACTATCCAATATGGATCCTTCCATTATACATAGTAAAAGACTTTATTAATATATATTCTACGGAATATTTACTATTGCATATGTAATGCTTCATCACACGCTAGTTGCTCTACTTTTTTTTTAATTTTATGTTTACCATTACCCATATATACTAATATACTACCATTATTATTAAAATAAGTATGTATAGCATTATAACTCCCCAATTGTTGATATGGTATTGCATTTTTAATATTAACTTCATGAATTAATTTTCCTAAACACAAATAAACACCCATATTATATCCTTCATCTGGATCATATCCTATTTCTACATAATCAGGTGTTGTTTTAAATTCTTTTTGTAATTTTACTTGTAATATGTTTTTGAAATTATTATCTTGTTGAAGTAACTCTATCCAATTAACATGTTTCTCAAATATATTTTCTATAAACTTTTGGACCATTTGAAATCCTGGTCCTGTTTCAAATATTGTACTAAACCAGTCTTCTTTATCAATAACTTTAATTTTATTCATATCTAAAAATAATGCACCTATAAATGCTTCAAATAAACATCCCAATTTTTTTAAATTATGACGTATTTTCTTTTCCTCGGCATGCTTAGATATAATATACCATTTATGTAATCCCATTTCTAATGCTAATTTACCTATCGCCTCGTTTTTTACTAATGCTATTTTTTTTTCAGTCATAAACCCTTCATTTTCTTTAGGAAAACGACGATATAAATAATATTTAGTAACTAACTCTAATACTCCATCACCTAAAAATTCTAAACGCTCATTAGATTTACTATGCAACGACATACAATCATCTGGTTTAGGCATTATAACTATGTTCTGCTTTAGATTCTCTAAATGAGGACGCTTTGTATAAGAACGATGGATCCATACGCGTTTATACAGTTCTATATTATTTATAATAGGAGGCAACCCATACGTAACTAGTATCTTTTTTATATCACTATCCTTAACTTCCACATTTAACGGATTATATGGATTAAAGACCAAATCATCCGTCTGATTATCTTTTACTATATCTTCGTCATTTAATAAGTTTTTTTGTGACATATAAAATTATTAGATTTATTTATTTATATTGTTAAAATATTATCTTTTAGAAATATATAATGACTGTCGGTAAAAATATGAACGTTAAATCAAACACTAATGCTGCTCGTATTATTGGTAGAGCCGACCAATACCTATCACCTCTTGGCGGTGGTCTTCAACCTGCTAGTTGGGTTACACGAAGACAATACGCACGGGGTTACTCTAACAGAAATCTTCAATTTAGAGTAAAATTACCAGAATACGTAAGCAGAAGCAGTAGTTTCGGCGGCGTTGGTGGTATGTATTCCAGACAAAGCGGCAGAGGTCCTGCATTTAGACATGGTGGTGGCGCTCAAAAATAAAATATTAGTAATATACTATAATGCCTAGCATCAAAAATGGTTACAGAAGTCATCGCGGACGCTCCGCTATTGCTAGAAGTACTATGCATGGAACTTATTCAGATAGATTTACCAATAGACCTCAAGGAGGCGGAATTCAAACAAAATGGGGGTCTGCTCCTTCTGCTACAGGATTTAACACTCTTTATTATAGAATATCACAATCTAAAGTTTTTAAAACACCTAATAACTATCAATTTAAAACACAATTTAATATGTCATCCGTATCCGGCAGAAAACATAACTATAATTAAATACTATTTAAAATCAATTTAAATAAACATAAATATTTTATTTAAATTATGAATGTTATAATCGATTCTAGAGAATCTAATCTACTATCTTATATACCTAATACTATTGACGGTATCATTATTAAATCACAATCACTTGATATCGGAGATATACACATTTGCGGACCGGATGATACTTGCGTAATGATTATGGAAAGAAAAAGCGTTAATGACCTTGCTTCTAGTATACAAGACGGTAGATACAAAGAACAAGCGGTTCGATTAAGTAATTCACATTTACCTAATCATAATATTCTTTATATTATTGAAGGTGATATAGACAAATATAAAGGAAATACGTACAGTAAACACAATATTAATGCAAATACACTACGCTCTAGTATCGCATCTATAATATACACCAAAGGATTTAGCGTTCTTTTTAGTAAAAATACTCAAGATACTGCTAATTGGATTATGAATTTTACTAATAAAATAATGAAAAATGGAATTAACGGTTATTACAATGATAATAACAATAATATTAATACTACTTATACAGACCACATTAAAATGAAAAAACAAGGAAATATTACACCTGAAAATATAGACCAAATTATGCTTAGTCAAATACCAGGTATTAGCAAAGTTATTGCTTCCGCTTTATTAATGTCTTATAAATCTATATTTTTATTAAGAAATACTTTAGAACAAAATTCTAATTGCTTAAATACTTTTAGCTATACTACAACACAAGGTAAAGAACGGAAATTACCTAAAAACGTTATTTCTAATTTAAACCTTTATTTGAAAATATAAAGGTAATATATATGATTCAAAATAAACACGTAATTATTATTGCTTTATTTATTATTCTAATTATATGCATTATTCAAAAACTTAACCAAAATATTGAAGGGTTTAGTTTTAATACACGCAAAAAAAAACGAGATAAACAACTAGAATCTTTAAACAAAATTAATAAACGAATTGAAAAAGATATTGAATATCATAAAAAAGAACTTAGACTTCATAAAAATAAAGAATCTATTAAAGATATGCTTATTGAATTACACGATAATATTGGTAATGAAAGTGTTAAAAACTTATATTATAAAAATAAAGACAAAACAAATAGATCTTACAATTTACAACAAGAAGGTCTTAATAATTTAGCAAAATATATAAAAAAATATAATGATTAAGTATTGTATATGATAAGTAATAAAGAATGGACCATCTGTATTTCTATAACATGTGTCACCTTTATTATTGCTAGTATTATTTATTATATACTGAAAATTCAAAATAAACAATTTGAAGCTTTAACTATGAATGCAAAAGGATTACCTTTACCGTCTGAAATTAGTGAAAATCTTAAAAAACAAAATGATGAATTAGATAATGAACTACAAATTGATAAATATAGAGATCAATATGAAGATATTATTATAAATTATGAAGAACTATATTATTTAGATACTATTAAACGTATGATTAATACTGAAAATAACAAAGAAAGAAGAAAATTACTTGCTGAAAATGCTATTAATGTGAAAAGTCTTGATGATACTGCTAAATTTATATATTCACATTAATTATTTTTTTACATTTACCTCCTTCTTTGCTTTTTTTTCACCTACCCAATTATCATCCATTGGATTTAAACTGGGTTTTCCTGGATTACTATGATACATCTTATCTAATGGGGTATCTTTACCTATATATTGATTATCCTGGTCATAACCTGGATAACTATTATTATTATACGGAGGATCATTCCTAGTTGCATCTACTAACAAATCTGGTTTCCTCGGTACATATCCTGGTACTGGCTCGGGAGTTAAACCACATGGTTGAAATGATGCGGGATTATCAAATACCTTATATTCGGAATTTCCTTGGACATTATAAGTATGCTGTAAATATAATACTGGACAATTAATATTATTACTCCTCTGCCATTTTACAAACTCCGTATATTCATCTAAATTTTGGAATGTTAATGGATTCACACCTGGTACTCTAGCTAATTTTGTATTTAATAAATGTATTTGTTCCCCTTTTTGTATCAATAAATCGGGACAACGAGGAGGATTTACAAATAATTCTCTATTCGGTGTTACATAAAAATATAATCCTAATAAAAATATTACTAATATTACACATATATTAATACTTTTCATTATATATATAATATATTATATATAATTTAATTATTAATTATAATTTGTAAAAGATTTATATAATAATAATATACATATGTCATTACCTATACCAGAACAAGCAGTACGCCCCATTTTTATTGATGCTGGAATGCTTCAACCTCCATGGACGGATCCTATGGCGGTTAATAGTATGAGTAAATTTTTAGTTGGAATGGGTCTTAAAGCAGGATCCGTTCAGAGTGAAGAAGATGTAGGGAAATTAACAGAATCACTGGAAAAAGGTGGGAAAGTACATATAGACCATGAAATGTCTACTTTCAGTGGTGTCAAACAAGCATCAGGACAAGCATCTAAAGCATTAGGCAAAAGAATAGATAGTGTAGGCGAAGCTATTGGTGATTCTGCTATAGGACGTAATGCTTCTCTCGTTGGTGCTCATATGAAAGACTTTGTTCACGAACATGCACCAGAAACTCCTACTTTATTAAAAAAATTCGCAGAACGGGTATCTGAAACTGGTAAAAGTGTCAGCAAATACATGAAAGGCGGCGAAGAAGGAATGGAATCAGAAGCACTCGAATCTCAAGCAAATGAATTAAATAAATTACATGAAAAACATACTGAATTAACAACCAAAAAACAAATCGCAGATCAAAGAATTGAAATGCATAAAGCAGAACATGAGAATATTTCAAAACAATTAGAAAATGAATCTTTATCATCTACAGAAAAGGCAAAATTAGAATCACAGAAAGAAACACTAAATAATAGAATAGAAAACGAAACAGAACACAGTGAAGCACTTGCAGAAGATATCGAAAATTCAAAATCAACTATAGATGAAAAACAAAGTGATTTAAATGATAATATGGAAAAACACCAAAATAGCGTGGATAAAATGGGGGAAGGAGAAGAACCTATGAGCGAGCACACTAAAACACATCAAGCTCAGTTACAAAAAAAAATAGATAAAATCAAAGAAAAAAATGAAATGAATGATGCAGTATACAAAGAAACAAATACTGAGGCGGCAGCGGCGGCAGAAGCACCAGCACCAGCGACAGAAGCACCAGCAGCAGAAGCACCAGCAGCAGAAGCACCAGCGGCAGAAGCACCAGCACCAGCGACAAAAGAGGCAGCACCAACGCCAGAAGAGGCAGCACACACTGATGCAGTATCGGAACATCAAAAAGCTACAGAAGAACATGCGGAGTTAACAAAACAATCTGAAGAGTTAAAATCAGAAGGCGATAAATTAGTCCGAGATGCAGATGAATTAAATAAAGCTGTAGGAGAACATAAGGAGGCTACGGAAGCTCATGCGAAAGAACGTGATGAACTTTTGAAAAAGCAAGCCGAATTTGAGAAAGAGATAGCGCCGGGATATTTTGCAGACCCCAAGAAAAAGGCTGAGTACAATACGAGGAGGGAAGAACACCAAAAAAATATTAAAAAGCATGACGCTAAAGCTAGAGAATTAAATGAAACGCGCACGGAACTCCAAGAACGAACGGGGAAACATATTATGAATGTTAATGAACATGAAACTAATCTTGAGGAACATAATGATAAAATGGATGCCTCAACAGCAAAGTTAGATGAAGCAAAAGTTAATGTTGACACAACAGCAGCAGCAAAAGAACCAGTAACAGAAGTACAAGAACAACCACCAGATGTAAAGGAAGCACAAGAGGATGTAGAGCAAAAAGCAGCAGAAAAGAAAAAAACAGAAGCAGAAGTAGAAACTAAACAAAAAGAAATGGATAAGGTAAATACAAAAAATAAACATATACAAATGAAACTTGATGCATTAAATAATAAGAAACTTATGACCACTAGGGCAAATAGAAATTTTTACAGAAAACAAGAAAAGGAATTAAAAAAACAACAAAAGGAATTAAAAAATCAACAAGAACTTCTATCACAACAACATGCTGATGCAAAATCAGCAGCAGCAGCAGCAGCTACAGAAGCAGTGGATGCGGAAGCAACATACAATAAAACTATACAGGATGCGGCAAAAAACACGACAGAAGCGTCAACAACAACGTCAACAGAGGATGCGGCGAAAAAGGAATTAGCAAACAAAAAAACCGCAATGGATAAGGCTAAACAGTTGTCAGAAAAGGCAAATTCTAAAACTAAAGAAATCGCATTAGCTAATAAAAAAAAACATGTCGCCGATCATGAGGTTGAACTGGCTGAATTGAAATTGCAAGAAGAGAAAAAGAAAGAGCTCGAGGAACCTGAAAATGCAAATGTAATATTTGCTAAAAGACAACTAGAAAAGGCCGAAAAAAATCAAAAAGATGCAGAAGAACATATAGTTAACGCTAATAAAGGTATAATTACCAAAAATCATGCAGAACAAGCAGCTAAAATAAAAGAACAACACACAGCAAATAAAACCGAAATGTATAAGCTCGACATAACGGAAGGGAATAATCCGGAAGAGATTCATCAGCGTAGAAAAAAATTAGAAGAAATCAAGAATAATC
>MDSW01103034.1_pt1 | contig 13365 bp, 15 predicted proteins | sample 811171 | NCBI WGS metagenome assembly MDSW01 (sample SAMN05326641, study PRJNA326480) | marine metagenome | isolation source: seawater | place: Atlantic Ocean: North West | collected 2012 | reverse complement strand
GAACCGGGGTGATATAACAATTGATGATAATGGTGTCATTAGTTTTACGTTTGATGATCCCAATGATGATCCGGATCAAGGAATTATCACCGTTGAAATCGGAGAACTTGATGCGGAGGCTGATGGCACGAAGGGCCTACTAAGGATAAATCTTTACGGTGATGCAACAACTCCAGGCAGTGGTAACTTATTAAACGGCGATTTTGATATTAACGGTGCGGGTAGTCCATACAGGACTCAATTTGGGGCACCTAGGGAAGTTTATGAGTCTGGAGTTGAACACCGAGACGGCATGGTGGAAACCACTAACATTACAAATGCTGGATCGGGTTATGTGGAGATTGATGATAGCTTTTCTACCCCACTGACCCGAGGCAGTAACACATACAGTATTAATTTTGACAGCACTAAAGCTGATGGTAGTGCCGGAACTGGGACAGGTTTTAGAGCTGACGTTATTGTGTCAAATACAGGAACTTTAAGTTTAGGCACTGTTCACGATAAGGGTCAAGGATACGAAGTAGGGGACATATTAACCGTAAGTACAGCTGAATTTGCTCGAGGTGACGCTGGCCAAGTGGCGCGTCCATCAGATTTACTGCAGGGTACAGGCTTTGAAATGACGGTTGCAAGTATTTTGGATGCAAACGATGAAAACCCTTTTCCCCTCTCTTTAAATGATAACAATGTCCACCCAGTCTCTGAGGCGAGTTTTGTAACTATGCCTGTGCAAGAAATTCTGCCTGCTGGCACTCCAACTGAATGGGGCCAAGTTTTTGGGACGGATACAGCGAGACGTGAAGTTTCGGCTGGGGGTGCGCCTACAACTGTTCGTCATTTAGCCGCAGGTAATTATGTTACTGATCCTCCGGTTTTACATGCTGATGTTCAAGCGGTATTGGGTGCAACGACGCCTTTTGTTGACGTGTATAATGATGCTGGCGCTGTAGTTGTAGATTTTAATCCTGTATTTGCACAGAACACACCTGTTTTAGAACAAGTAACCCTTGCGGAATATGCCGGAGGTGATACGGCTAATACTAGCCCGGTTTATAAATTACAGGATGATGGCACCACCACGGAATTCATAGCTTACGGTGTTGATTATGATAATGCACCCCAAGGGGCTCAATTTGATGATACAGACGTTGTGTGGTCAAATCCAGCAGTACCTGTAACAATTGAACAAAAGGAAGCAATAATTGCAGACGAAAATACTCTTGAGAACGATCAATACCGGTTCACCAGAGTTTTCGATACAACCACTACAAATGTTAACCCCAATGATAATAGTTGGACTGTAACAGATTATCGCCAACATGCCCCCGGAGATGATGGTGTGTATGCATGGGGCGCAGGAAGTCATACCGGAGGTATAGACGACGTCAAGATACAAAACCAAGCAAGTGGCCAGTTTAGAACTCATGAGCATTGGGGGCTAACTGGTGGTAATTATAATTGGGGGGATATATCAGAAACTAACTTTGCGAGTGTGACAATCGGGGGAACTACAGTCTCTGCTGCAAACGGTCTAGCATATAATGCGGGTGATCTTAAACTTGAGAAAGTGGATATTGCAAATAATGCAGAAGGAGCTGCGCTTGCAGCAGCCGGACACACAGTTTTCTATAGGAATTTTGGTGCAGAAAATCAGGCAGCTGATTTTTATGTAAGAATTGCGAACGAAAATGGGATCCGATATGATCTCGATCCTAGTGAATGGCAAAAAAATGAAGTAGTGTCTTATACGCAGCAAACAAAGCTTGGGTATAACAGAAAAGAAATTGCGTTTTATACACGACAACTACAAGTAGGAACGGAAGAAATATCTTCTGGAACAGCTCAAGTCTATGATGGCGAAGATGTGGATACTACTGCAAGGGCTCTTGTGGGCTACGAGCGCGATCAAGATGTAAATGGATTAAGTCAAAATTTTATACCTCATTGGACAACTTATGAGGGTCGTGTCGAGTATGGCACTCCTTTCCAAATAACAGATACAGAGAACGGTACGCTCATAGACTCAAATTTAGAAGAAGGTACATATTCAAACTTGACTGGCCCGCCCATAGATATTCCTACTCCAAAGGTGGAAGAAATATTAGAGAGTGACCCTCAATATGGTTCATTCGTCGATTTGGATGGAAATGCCGGCAACGAAGATATAAAACACAAAGATGACGCAGCTACCGTGGGTCTAGAGCGGAATCCAGGTTATGCTAATCTCAACAATCCAACTGTCCCAATTGGTCTTGTGTCGGATAATACTGTAACAGATCCTTTTTCCGGAAATGCAATGGAATTATTTACAGGTGATTTACGCTTTAGCAGTGACGCAGCATTTGGTATTTATCATGGCCCGGCTGTTGTAAGTGATGAATTTCGTGCTGAAGAAGGTCAGTTCCTGCGCTTGAATTATACAGCCAATGGTGATGTCGACCACTATCACGTGTCTGGATATATTTTTAAAATTGATGAAGCCACTGGCGAGTATGAAACGGATGAAAATGGCGATGCAATAATTACCATGGCATTAAGTGAGACTGGTGAAACTGAACTCAATGGGCGTGCCTCTGTTGAAATAGAGGAAGCCGGTCAATACCGATTTGTATTTATCGTGGGTACCTTTGATAAGACCGGTGGCTTTGAAGCTGGTGCTAGTATGAGAATTGACAACATTGTTGCAGAATTCCCGTATTCTATAAGTGAAGAAGCTGTGTCCGCTCTTTTACAGTCGGTAAATTATTCTTATGATGCTGCTGCTACTATTGGAACCAAAACAGTCACATCAACTCTACGAAATAGTGACGATACGCATCTGTTGACTGATGATGCAATAATTAATCTGGAAGGATTTGATAAGGCTGATCAGTCAGATGGTCCTTATATGTTAGCACCAACACTCAATTTGGTAACGACGCCAAGCGAAGGGGCAGCAAATGATGCGAGCATCCTCACTTCAAAAATCGAAGAAGTTCAGCAGCGTTTAAATAATGCCCGTGTTCAGGCAGGCTCGCAATATGCGGCGCTCGAGGAGGCCATTGATAGCACAACAGATCTAAGATCCCAATTTGCCTTGGGCAGTGGGACGCTAAGCGATCTTAACTTCTCTCTTGAAACGGCGCATCTAACCCGAAGGCAGATGCAGCAAGACGTTGCAACCACTATGTTGGCTCAGGCGAATAAAACGCAGTCAAGTTTGGTTTCTCTGGTAGATGGATCATACAGAACTTATCTGAACGCTCAGTTCTCACATCTTAAATAAAAAATTTGGTAAATTAGCTGGCTTCCAAGTCCCAGTAATCCTCAGTCCCAAGTATATACTCTCCGCATGACCAGTCGGGGAGTATTTTGGGAAACTTTGCCAAACTTCCGCTGTTAAATAAAGTGGGAGGGCTTCGTCGGCACTCTATTTGTATTTCATTATGGCGATCTTTTTCCATATATGCATGCTTGCATGTACCACATTTGTGTTCTGCCATTTTAATCTCCAAGTATTTATCAACGAGTTAAAGATGGTGAAACAATAAGTATGAATTTTTACTATGTCACATAATTTATTTGGGCAGTGAAATAGTCTAGAAAGAGAAGCCTATTCGTCCAGCTGATTTTCGATTTCTATCTGATGGTGGAGTTTAAGCACTTCAAGTTGGTCTTTAGTTAAAGAATACGGGTCTTTGTCAAATTGACTCTTAAGTAACATGATGGCCCATTCAAAGTGGCTTGGTGTGTCTTCGTTTTCCATGAATTTAGGAACGACCCATGAGACCTAAAATTTAGTTTAACTCATATAAATATCGTATCTGTAGAAACCGATCCAATTTTGTAATTTAAAGTTTTTATAGTCTACTATGGCACCTTAATTGCAGAGCAAGCTTTATGGTGGCTAATCGGAAAATATCACGACGAGTTTTTGGACTTGGTATTATTTCAGCAGGTTTGTGTGAAGCAGCAGCACCCCTCATTGATTTGGGAGGCACAAAGACCCCATTTATTTCAACTTCCAGGGGTAAAAAGATTATTGAGTTTAATTCTCAACCTAATTTTCAAGGACAAAACGGAGTTTATTTTGATCCAGAGCCAGAATTGAAAAATGGTCATACAAACCAAAATTTTATTACTGATAATCGAAACTATGTTCCTGTGAAAACTTTTAGGCTTCTTTTAGAAAATGGAAATACTGGTGAAAGTTATTTGTACTCAATAGCTAGCTCGTTTTTCAATAACCAAATAGACTATGGTTTTTTTGATTATTTTTTCCGTGACTGGCGGGAAAATAAGGAAATCAAAATGGATCGTGGAGTGGTCAATAATTTCTTAAAAATTTGTGAAAACTTAGTTGGAACTGAAAAAACATTGAATGTGATTATTACTTCTGGCTACAGAACGTTAAAAACAAACGAATATTTGAGGAAAAACAGCTCACAAGTTGCAAAAAACTCAATGCATTTATCAGGCCGCGCTATTGATTTTGCTATTAAAAATAAATCCATTGGAAAATTAGAGAAAGTTGCTGATTTGCTTACCCCAGGCGGCTTAGGGGTCTACTCGGGTTTTATTCATATTGATACGGGGCCACATCGCCGCTGGAATGCCTAATATCTCTGCGTAAATGTTAGTATAAAAAGAGCTAGAATATTTTTTAAAAATATCAGATCATTGGGCATGAGTACTCGATACGAAGAAATTCAGGTAAATGTCCTGAGAATTTTAGAGCCAGCAACTTTAGGTGACCGGACCTCGAGAATTTGGGATATCAGTCTTTTCTCTTTAGTTGTGTTGAATTTAATTGCTGTCGCATTGGAATCTGTTCCGGCCTTTCAAAGTAATTATGGAAATTGGCTTTATAATTTTGAGTTGTTTTCAGTAATTGTGTTTTCATTTGAATATATTGCTAGGGTTTGGTCGGCTCCTGCGAAAAGAGAGATTGATCTAACAAACTCACCTCTCAAAGCCAGGGTCCGTTATATCTTTAGTTTTTATGGCTTAATTGATTTGGTTGCCATTTTACCGTTTTACATTCAGGCTTTTTTCCCAGGGTTGGATTTAAGGGTCCTAAGAGCTCTTAGGCTGCTCAGGATATTAAAGTTAAATCACTATAACTCCGCGCTTGATGATCTTTTTGGAGCAATTGTCGAAGAAAAAAAATCGTTCATGACAACGTTATACATTTTTTCTGTAGCTTTCGTTTTGTCATCTTCACTTATCTATTATGCCGAACACAAGGTTCAACCAGAGGCATTTAGATCCATTCCAGATGCAATGTACTGGTCAATAATAACGCTCACTACTGTTGGCTACGGTGATGTCAGTCCTATTACAGTATTTGGTAAAAGCATCGCGGCCATAACAGCAATTTTTGGGGTAGTGGTTGTCGCTTTGTTAACTGGTATTGTGGCAAATGCCTTTAATGCTCAAATGGAGAGGCGAAAAATTATTTTCGAAGATCAAGTTCGAGAAGCCTTGTTAGATGGTGTATTAGATAGTGATGAGGAGGCTTCCTTGGACGATTTGAGGAAGAAATTCGGAATGTCAAAAATACAGGCAGATGCACTTATAGAACATGTAAAAAAATTAAAGGAAGAAAAAGAGTGAGACTAGAAAAATGAGGAATTTTTGAGCATAGCTAGTCCAAAGGCTGTCATAAAGTATTTATTCGCATCTATTTTAGTTGGAACGGCTTTGGGTGTGAGTGGAGCGTTTGCAGCTCAAGGTTTTCGTTCTGGTATCATATTTGTTTCAGATTTTTTAAAACGAATTTACCAAGGTGAGCCAAATTTTTTCTTCTATCTGTTTACACTTTCTATAGCGCTTTTGTTTGTGCATTACGCTAAGGTTTTTATAAAAGGAAAACCTTTTCAGAGTGTTGCTGATAGTATCTACCTTGCCCATAAGTCAAATAATGAAACAGATGTGAGGGTTGGAATAGTCAGTACTTTGGCTGCTTTTTTTTCTGCTAGTGGCGGTGCAAGTATTGGACAATATGGCCCGCTTGTACATTTCGGGACAACACTTGGAGCATGGTTGAAGCAAAAAATGCCCTTTAACTTTACTCCAGATCTATATATCGGTGCCGGCGTTGCTGCGTCAATTTCTTCGGGTTTCGGAGCCCCTTTGGCGGGCTTGATATTTGCGCATGAAGCCATCTTGAGGCACTATTCGCATAAGTCAATTCTCGCAATTGCTACAGCATCTGGGATATCTTATGCTGTTTCTACTGCCATTTGGGGTAATGCAAATGTAATTGCTGTATCGCCTGATCAATTCAATTTATTGTTAATTCTACTTATATCGTTTTTAGCTGGACCAATTTTTGGGTTGATTGCTATTTTGTATATGAAAAGTTTGTTATTTTTTAACAAACTCGCAAATCAAAATAACTTTAGTCTGATTTATAAATACGGCGCTTGCATCATTTCACTAAGTATAATTGGGCATTTTGTGCCCGAGGTTATGGGTTTGGGAGCCGAAACTGTTGGTGGAGTTCTAGGGTCAAATTATACAATATTCCTTCTCATAATAATCGTACTGGGCAAGATTTTGGCCACGTCAATATCCCTAAACTTTGGTTTTTTTGGTGGTGTCTTCTCCCCAGCAATTTTGGTGGGGGCCGGAGCTGGAGCTGTTGTTTCTGCAATATTGGTTTCGATTGGAATCTTTGAAGAATTCCAGCAAGCTTTAGTTATTAGTGGAATAGCGGCTGTTGCTGGGTCGGTAATTGGAGCTCCCCTATGTATGGTAATTATTGTTTTGGAGCTTACAAACTCGTATGCTTACGCTCTCGCTTCACTGGTGGGTCTCGCTATATCAGTTGGTTATGTGCAAGTTAGGTTTGGTTCATCTTATTTTGATGTTCAACTACTTAATAGAGGTATTGATATTTCTGATGGTCGAACAGGTTTATTTATGTATGAAACTGAAATTTTAGAATTTGCAGAGGTAAATTTTCAAACCGTAAAAGAAAGTGACAGTGTTGAAAAAGCTATCTCTTTGATGTCCAGTACTAATCAATCGGAGCTCATAGTTTTAGATGCGAATGAAGAGTTTAAAGGTAAAATTAATTCATTATCATTATTTAATAAATCTGGGACTTTACTAGAGTCTGCCGTAATCGATACTAATAGCATAGTGATCGAGCATGATGCATCATTGCAAAATGCAATGGAAATAGCTGCTGATTTTGTTGGGGAAATTATTCCTATCGTGAATATAAATACAAAAAAGGCAGTTGCAGTTATTACTGAAGGAGCGATATTTCAGGCCTATTTATCTAAACAAAACCAGACTGTGGATGTGGAAAAAAGATAATGAAAAGTTTTTTTGTTTCAATTTTACTTATAATGCTTACCAAGGTAGCGTTTGCGAATTCAGAATACAGATGTGGTGTCAGTTTAATATTTGATAGTGATGGAACAGGATCTGTTGCTAATTATATTCTAAGTCTTCAGGTTAAAAATACTACTGGACGAAACATAAATGGTGTTTCCGTAATTTACAAAGATAAGGAGGGTGAAGTTATTGGTAATGCTGCTCTACAATGTTCTGTAAACTCTTCTGATATCAAACCTGGAAGCTATGGTGAATGTGTCAGACCACTCCAGCGCGTAGACGGTGAATATATCAATTCATTTGGCATAAAAAAATGGACTGAAATCGTAAACACGCAGCTAGAAAAGTTAAATTCCATTCAATTTTGTGATGTTTTAGGTTTCTCTTATTAAGAGCCCTCAAAAATTATTTCTTTTAAATTTATTTTTATAGTTGAGACATCAGCGCTTTTATAAATTTTATTTAAACTCCTGTAGAGTGAGAAATTCATTGGAACATCAGATCGAATGAGGTGAGAACTATTCAACGACGAAGTTTCTTTATAAATTATTTTTTCTGAGATGAGAATATCTATTACCTCTTCTTTATCTGTTCCAAAAACTACATTGACTCTGGCTCCAATCAAATTTCGCTTTGTTTGGTTTTCTATCGTCGCCATAACCCTGAACGCTTTTACCCCGTTAGAAAGAATAATTGGTTCGAGTAAGGGTAGCCTAACGATCACATCAGGGTTTGTAATCTTTTGATCTGTGCAAAATGCGATTGATTTTTCTTCAATAAAGCAACCGTGCTGAATAGTCTTCAAGTGCTCTGGTCTGAGATAACTATTAGCTGATAAGGCACTTGAGAGCAGACAAAAAAATGTAAAAAAATTTCTAAGATTAAATCTCAACATAAAAATTCTTTTTAACTCGGCGTATTAGACCTTGGTGCACATCTTTTGCTTCTTGGGAGTCATACCTAAAAAGTTTTCCAGCCATTTTTTTCTCTGCTTCTAGGCGAGAATAGATCAACACGGCCGTAAACTTTTCCTCTACTTTCTCAATATTTGTAATTGCGAATTTTACGTCTTTTGCCTCTAAGTATTCATTCTTTAATGCTGCCTGAAGTCGTTGAATAGAGTCAGCTTTCACCTGTGAAAGAGAGTTTTTAGCGGTGTTCGCTAAAACTTTTACTTTTTGCACCGCTATCTCGATATCTTGATCACTCGGTCTTGGTGTTTTGCAAACAATAATATTATTATCAGTCGACATTATTTTAAGTCGGTGTTCTTTCAATACTTCCTTTATGTGTGGAATGTACTCATCGCTACTGAAACGAATTGTTATTGAGTCTGCAGTTGAGCGTTCTTTGATGATTTCTACGTATTGACCGAGCTTTCTGGGCCGAAACTTTATCCAAACAGTAACAGTTTTAAATATCTGAGAGAAATCATTTAAGGCAACTGAATTTTCAGCGTTGTTAAGAAAAGTGTCTATAACGTCATTCATGCGCTCTTTGGCACTATTAATGTACGAATTTTGATCTTCCACAATATGGACGATATTTTTTACAGCTGACGATTGTTCCTCTTCTGTATTTTCTGTTTTTTCTTCAGTAGCCACTTTAGTTCCCTTCAGAAAGTCAAGTTGTGCATCGATTTTGTGTTTTGCCTTATCATAAACTTATTTTAATTTAACTTGCCATCAAAATAAAATCTAAATAGTTTATACAGTCTTGTCTGGAAGGTGATCGGCCCAGTACAGCCGCAAGCAGGCTCGGTTTATTTGAGGGCTTAGTCGATATTTCTTCTAGCATTTCTAATTCTTTTTTGAAATTTGAAAAATGTCTTTCTTTTGTCTCGTAGGATAATCTTTTCAAACAAATTGAAAGATGCCTTGAACCCTTCTTATCGAGAACATTTACTATGTTTATTAGATTTAGATCACTGGACGGTCTTTTTCTTTGTGCGCTGATCGGCCGGATTATTTTTTTGGTTGATTCTTTAGTATCTAGACTTTCATCGGACACAGTAGGGGCTGCAAAGGCGATTTCTGGCATTATTACCAGTGGGGGTTGGCTAATCGATGAAACGCTCCCGAAGCCGTATACTTCTTGAAAATCTTTATTTAACCCTGCGATGACTTCAAACTTTGCATCGCAATGAGGCGTTTCATTTGTGATTGCATTGGTGTTACAATTTTGTTTGGTGTTCGCTAGTGATTGACTGCTGCTGATAGCTAAAACAAGCAGTATTGTAGTAAAAGTTCCAATAAGACTTAAGCCTAATTTGCCAAAATTATGTCGATTCACCATTTTATTTTCTCTCTAGTCAATAAATTCACTGCCTATTCACAGCAAATCATATGCCAAATCAGGAAAATCATCTAAAAACAGGTAAATTAAATTTTTTTGACACGAGACAACTATGAAAATAAAATAAAGAAAATCAATTAGGAGCTTCTATGCAAATTACTGCTAAAGTAACAATTAGTGACGCAACTTTTGAAGAATGGTCTGAATTTTTTGATAGCTACAAACAAGAACGAAGTCAGTTTGTGACAAATGAGCTTGTTGAAAAAGTAAACGAGAATGAGGCTAAAGTGAGTTTCGAAATCATTGATTTAGAAGGACTTACAAAACTTTCATCATCGCCAGCCATTATTTCAAAGGAAGAAGAGCTTGGTGTGGTAACTGAAATTTTATAGGTTTTTCATTACATGGTATAGTTCGTGCTTTGATAACGCGTGAGGTAAACTATGATTTTGTTACAAACTGTAGTCCCAGCTATGCTTGTATTCGTAATTTTTATAGTTGGACATTTTTTTATATCGAGCAAGGGTTCAGGTATTTACTTGCCCGATATGGATTATGAAATAGAAATTGCTGTTGAGGAACCTGAAGAAGAGGTAAACCCAATAGATATAGACCCTGAAACGGGTTTAATATTACCTGACAAGTATAATTACTTAAAGATAGAGAATGTATTTTCTGGAAAACTTGTTGGTTCGGATAAACTCTTTAGCATCGAGGTTGCGTTGGTAACCAAGCAGCCGACTATTTCCTCTGATCTATTTATCTCTGCCTTATATGAGATGGAGCCAGATTTGATTGCAGAAATAACAAAAGTTATTCTAGAAGTGACGCAAGAGCAATTAATCGAACTTGAGGGGCGAGAACAATTGACTCAGGCAATAAAAGATCACTTAAATCAATATCTTGTTGATAAAGACATGTTTCCGGGTGTGACAGGTGTTTTTATAACAAATTTCAATATTGTTTAGATTTGGCATTGTTTTTGCAAAACATGATACAGATATTGGAGGCGTAAATGAAACATGAAGTTATAGAAAACCCTTCCACTTACAACGTTCTTCGAATGATGTTTGAGTGCAGGACTTTTGACGAAAAAAATGACGAGAAAGAAGTCAGACAGTTCGAAACAGTGCAAAGCTTCAAAACAGGAAAGGTCAATCCTGTGGTTTCTAATCAGGTAGAGGTAAAATCAGTTCTTATTTAACTTTATTTTTAGTTAAGAGTAAATTCAATAACCCTAGTACGATAACGCCACAACTTGGAACAAAGAGTAGATCTAAAGGCTTCTCAATATTTAAGTTAAAAATAAGACGAGCTATAAAATTTACTATTATTAAAACTCCAAAAGCTATTGTTAGTTGGGTTCTAATTAGCTTACAACGTTTACAGCCTTTAGCCATTAGTACACACTTTCATTGATTTAAACTATTTTTTAGATTAGTACGAAACTATGCAAGTTCCGTACCAAGAGTATAGCACACTCGGTAAGAGTCGACCAGTTGTGTTAAGTACACCAACGACCCAAGATGTAAGGAACACTTATCTTCAGCCAAATCTTTCATCTGAAGTAAATCAGACTGATAAAATTTTTGGAGAAAATTACAATTTAAAACGGGTATATAGTCCATATTTGTCACCTTCTCAGGTGGTTGTTGAGCAATTAACAGTCAATCAACAAATTGCTCCTATATATGTTCACAATATCGCTCGAACAAAGTATTTTAATATATCTCGCCCAGCTGCGCCTTCCGATCATAACAAGTTAAATCTTTATGCTTGATCCATGATGTCGAATGGGCTGAATTCAATGGCTCCCATTTTCTTAATAAATTCGCTAGACTCAAATGACTTAAGTTCCCAATCAGAGGGCATACGCTTTTGTGAGCCTTGTTTGCTTCTAAAAATATAGGCTTGGAAATGTTTGCGGATAATTCTGAGATCTAACTCAAAAGTCTTTAACCCTTTCATTGGGTTCCACATCAAAGAATCCCACCCCCGTTCTTTACCATTTCGACGGAAAAATATTCGCTCGAATGCATAACTTTTCAGTACCACATCCGACTCCTCTACGTTGGCATCAGCTAAACAACGGAGGAATGTTTCAGCCACATCCCGTAGATCATCTACTTCCAGCTCTTTATATTCAGTATTTATATGGTCAGATATTTTTTTGCATATAAGGTCTAGGGGAAGTGAACCTGTTACGAATTTTTCACAGGCAAAAGTAGCTGCGCATTCAAGAATAAATACGGGACAGTGTCTATCCATTTGATCCTAAACTGAGTCTTCGATTCCATTCCAACCGTCTATTATCAGATTAACGTATTCTATAGATTTGTCCATATTGTCAGAGCCTTTTTCACGAAGCACGTAATCAAGAACGGCTTGTCTCGAAAATTCGTACACTTTGAAAAGGTTTTTAGCTAGATCACCTCCAGCTTCAAAGTCCAAGCACTTTTGTAAAAAGTATATGCTGGTTAGAGATTGCTCAAAAAAAGGCTCCCGTTCTTCGGCGGTTTCGGCTGATTTCAAAGCAGTCATAGATTCTGAAAGTTTTGAAAGAGCCATTTTTACTGCTTCATAATTTTCAGCTTTACTAGTCATAGCATTTGATTTTGTATTGGCGTATTCATTGCGCGCAAAAGCTATATTCATTTTTTCTCCTCCATACTTCTTCAAACGGCACCTCCCGTGTTAATTTTAGTCTATTTGTCAAAAAATTGAATTTTTTTTTATCGTTAGATAGAAACGCAATTTAATCCAATCATTATTTTTTTAAGTTATTGAAAAATATAACTTTAAAATGATTGGCATTTGCTTTGCTCTTCCTCTGCGGAGGATTTTTTATGATCATAATTGATGAAAATAATAAAGAGTTTGCATCGGAGATCCAAACAGTACTGCGTGGTCGGGGAGTAGATAGTACTGTTTTTTGTGATCCGATGACCGAGCCTGGTGTAAGGTCTGACAAAGTTTTTGTATCCTCCGCTTCTGCAAATACTGACCTTAAGTCTGACAAGAACTTAATACCATTTTTAAAAAAGAACGGATTTAAAAAGGCGGTTATTCTAGAATGGAATGCGAATACTTTTTCAGTAGAGGGGTTCTTGAATGGCGCGATCAGCATTTGCAAGGTTCCAGTTTCTGTTAATGATAAAAGCTCTCTAAAATATTTTTATTTGAACTATTTTGTTGAGAGTATAGTAAAGTCTATTCCCAATCTCCCTTGTGTCGATGACAAGTCCGTAAAATTAACTGCACTGGTTAGAAAAATAGCAACAACAGATGCAACAGTATTGGTAAATGGTCCAACCGGTACCGGTAAGGAACTGGTTTCCAATTTAGTTCATCATTTTTCTAATCGTAGAGAAAACGCTTTTGTTGCTGTAAATTGTGCCGCTATTCCTGATCAAATGTTAGAGTCGATGCTATTTGGGCATGAAAAGGGTGCATTTACGGGTGCTGTTCAGCCAAATAAAGGATTACTACGGGCGGCAGATCAAGGCACTGTTTTGTTAGATGAAATTTCAGAAATGCCACTAACTTTGCAAGCAAAATTATTGCGAGTTATCCAGGAAAAAAAGGTAATGCCAATTGGAACTAGTCAAGAAATTAATGTTGATGTTCGGATTGTAGCCACAACAAACAGAAATATGCTTGATGAAGTAAAAAAAGGAAATTTCAGAGAGGATCTCTATTACAGACTTAATGTATTTCCAGTCAATACGCTGCACTTATCGG
>MDSW01124861.1_pt1 | contig 13367 bp, 11 predicted proteins | sample 811171 | NCBI WGS metagenome assembly MDSW01 (sample SAMN05326641, study PRJNA326480) | marine metagenome | isolation source: seawater | place: Atlantic Ocean: North West | collected 2012 | reverse complement strand
GAGTAAATGTCCACCCAATTCGTCTCCGAATTTCAGTGCCCGCTCTACATTGACAGAATCCCCTGGTTTCAACGAACCGAGTGTTGTTCTCTGAATGGTTTCGGGAATCACATCAAAGGTCACCAAATCTCCAATTGAAGTTGCAGTCAAGCAAACACCATCGATGGAAACCGAGCCACCGACCTCCAATCCTTCAATTGAAGGGATTTCAATCGAGAATGTTAGGGTTGAATCCCCTCGCACTGAGTGCACGGCACCGGTACCTTGTACAATACCTGTGAACATCACTGATCACCTTCCAGCTCTGACTTTCGTTTCTGTGCCCATTGCAAACTGAGAATCTTATCTATGATTTTTCGAGTCCCATCCAAATCTTCAGTTAAACCCTCGACTCTAACCAACTCAATTTTGCTGAATCCACGCTCATCAAGACCTGCTCGAATCGCTGATTCCGCATGTTCTTGGTCAAAACCTATTGCGATTATATCTGGCTCAACTATGGGCAATATATCGTACATCGGTACTGTTGGCGGGTTGCCAACCATCGCATGATCAACTGGTTTCAATCCGGCAACCATACGTCGCCTCAAATCTTGACTGGTTACCGGTTCATGCTTTCGCATTCGAACCGTTTCATCGTGTGCAATAATCACGGTTAGATGACTCCCAAGCGACTTTGCCTGCTCAAGATAATGTAAGTGTCCAGCATGAAGAAGGTCGAATACTCCTACAGCCATAACACGAACCAATTCCAACCCCCCTACAAGCCAAAGGCCTTCATGATATCTTCACCGGTTAGCATTGGGATTTGATGCTTGGCAGCGTAGGCTCTGGCATCTTCCACACTCAACGCTCGGTCCCCATCAGGTTGCAACATTTCTGCTCCAATAGTGCAAGGCATCAATCCGGCTAACCTTGCAATCGCCACCGCCAATTCAGTGTGGCCTTGACGTGTTTTCAAACCACCTGGTGCTTCTCTGCACAATGGAATATGGCCTGGGGTTCGAAATTCTTTACCCAACGCAATCATTGCATCTATAGCAGATTCATCCTTCATCTCTTCAGACAGTTCACCAAATCGACGTGTGGTTAATGCCCGGTCGTGATCGGTAATTCCAGTAAACGTCTCACGGTGATTTAGGGAGAGTGTAAACGCACTGCGATTATCATATTGTAAGTCATCGGTAATTAGCGAACTCAGCACGGGATTCTCTTCGACCAATGCAGGATGAGTGTGTAAATCTTGCAGCCAAGGGAGTCCGAACTTTTCACCAACATCATCTCCGATTGCCAAGAATAGCAGCCCTCCACAATCTTGGCGCAGTCGTCGCATTACAGCGGGTGTCGCTGCAGCTGCTGGCCAAAGCAAATCGGTTTCACATTCGCGGAAATCCGAATCAAAAACCATGACTGGTTTACCCTGCTCAAAGGCCTCCTTGGCCTGCTGAATTAGTTCGGCTTCCTCCATGCGACTCAAACTCCGGAGGGGCCAAACAACCCCGTTCTTTTCGGTCCTCGGGATTCACCTATGTTTGAAACTATGTCTCGCCGCATCGTAGATGCGATTCGAAAAACAGCCGCATTCTTATGTGTGGCATCTCATCCCAGAGCATGCGCCCGGCATTGGTTGGTCTGCTTGCGGCGCTGTTACTCTCTTGTGGCCCGGCAAGCGCCGGATTTGAGCCTGTGACCGGGTCGGGTTTGGATGAGATCGACTCTGGTCCATTGACAAATTGGGCATCCTACGGGCCGGGGGTGGCCTGGGGAGATTACGACCAAGATGGAGATTTGGATGTTTTCCTGACCGCCCGGTTTGATCACCTTGGTCAAGAAACCGCGATTTCTCTTGGTTTTGCTAGCATGGCCGAGATACCTGCAAATCATTCCGCACATCAGCGTTTGAGCGAGAACGCGACAGGTCAAAGCTACCTGCTCAGAAATGATGGAAGTGGACAATTTGTTGATGTCTCAAGTGAGACGGGTGTAGGTTCGTCAGGTGTAACCACACTGGGGGCCACATGGGTTGATTTTGATGGAGATGGTGATGTTGATTTGTATCTCTCAAATTACGGTAGAGCCGACATGGACAATCCAGAATCGACCGGTGAACCAAATCAAATGTTCCAAAATGAAAACGGTATTTTTACTGATGTTACTGCTCAGAGCAGTTTAGGAAATCCTGGGCATTCGTCGGGTTCTGTATGGGCCGACTATGATCACGATGGCGACTTGGATTGTTATTCAATGAACTTTGGAATGGTCGACGAATTAACAGGCTTGGCGCGTCGAGAAACCAATATTCTGTACCGAAATGATGGCGATTCAAATGCGGATGGTGTCCCTGAATTTAGCGATCAGACAATGGAAACAGGTACCTTTGGTCAGCTTGAATCTTCAGAGGTTGATTTTGTACCACTCGTCGGCCCCGCTCTTTCGATATTCCCGACCAGCGTCACCAATCCAAGCGCTCAGGCGAAATTACCCGAGGCCTCCAGCGAGGCTCCGACTGGTTCCGGAATGTCTTGGGCAGCCGTTTGGTTCGATGCAAATGGAGATGGATGGGAGGACTTGTACGTCGCCAGCGACTTTGGAATCTCACCCCTATATCAGAACAATCGAGACGGCACCTTCGAAGTCGTGACTACTCAACGAGATATGGCCAGGCCGGGTACAGGAATGGGTGCTCATGCAGCGGACATCGATTTAGATGGAGATTTGGACGTATGTCAGTCAAACTTTGGTGACAACTTCCTATGGAACAATCAAGGTGACACATTCTTGGAACAATCATCCCTGGGGATTTACGGAGAGCAATCGAATATCCTAGTCAACTGGGATTGTCATTTCTTCGATTATGATTTGGACGGAGATATGGACCTGTGGTTTGGAGTGGGTCGAATCAATTTGGACATCTCCAATCAATACAATTCGCTTTACAGAAATGACGGGGACGTCGATGGGGACGGCATGATTGACTTCACTGATGTCGCATCTGAACTCGGCCTTTCTGGGGCCAATATGAGTACAGGCTATGCTCGTGGTGGAAACAAAACCATGGGTGTTGCTCTAGCAGATTTTGACAACGATGGTGATTTGGATTTGCTGATGGCACACGCCAATGGCGCCCATCAATTGTGGCGAAACACCGCGGTTGAGGAGGGCCTTGGTGGTTGGCTTAAGATCCGTTTACAAGGCACTGAAGGAGGGTCCAACACACATGGTATCGGTTGTCTCGTTGAAGTCCATTTAGAGGATGGAACCATTCTCAAACAGCATGCATACGCCGGCGATGGTTTCCTTGGAAGCAGTGACCCGGGTGTTCATTTCGGTCTAGGCAATCAATCAGTTGTTGAAGTCAAGGTGAAATGGTCTACCGGATACATTCAGAGTGTCAGTGACGTACAAATCAATTCTGAATTAACTGTCTTTGAGGAACTTCCCCCTCAAACCATCGATTACTCGATTTACATCCTTATTTTGATGTTGATTATTCTTGTTCATCTGATTTGGAAGTCGCTCCCACAAAACCGATAATTAGCAGACCTAGAATCACCAATCCAATCAATCCGATTACCACGGTTCTAAGGTTTGAGTCGTCTTCAATTACAACCTCTGGAATGATGACATCTTTGGGCAAATAACAATCCATGTTGTTCAAATCGGTTTCTGCAAAGAACACATTGCATTGAATGGATTGAATCTCTGTATTTCGGAGAATGACATGGGAAAGTCGAGTTTCAGAGACGTTTTTCTCCACGCCTTCCAATTCAGGGTCGTTTTCGTAGTAGAGCGGGTCGCCATCACGCAATCGAATGAATTGGTCACGAATGACGGCATCCATGGTTTCACCGAGCGCTGAATCAGGAAGATGGTCTTCGGCCAACATGCCGATATAGGGGTCTATGTGTCCCGGATCATCGTCACCATATGCTTCTGAGAGACGACTGGCGACTTCCGAATTACTGGTGAAATCGCTGTAATTATTGACTTCATTTAGTCCAAATGCAACCCGAATATCACCGTAATAGGGCACACCATGGTCGCGCCCTCGCTGGATATCAATTGCGCACAAATCCATGCCTCCTGCACCAGGCATTCCAAACAAATGGTTCCGTAAATCCTCCCCGTAATAGATATCATTCGCAGCCTGAGTTTGGGCAGCGACACCTCGTAAAATCGGTGCAATGCCTCCTTCCTCGGTTACAGGGCGTGTCGTCCAAAAACCATCAAACAAATCCATCACTCCATTTTCAATGGGTTCACGATTTTCGTCTAGCCGCAGAAAAACATCTCCGGTTTGTGAATGGCCCATGCGGAATGCAACAGTGGCAAAGGAGCTGGTTACTTGTGGGTTAATCGATGAATTATAGCCCGTATATGGCTCGAGTGTGATTCCCAAACTAGGGAGGAATTCTTCGTATGTAATCGCCTGGATTTGGGCGGCTATGAGTTTCCTTGCTAGTTGAAAAATATCTTCATCGCTCCAATCGGGATTCCGCTCGGATATCTCTCCTGCGAGCCGATTGTGCTCCCTGATGAATAGAACATGTAGTGCCATCAGCGCAATGTGCTCATTGGCTCTAGAATCACCTGCAATAAATCGAACATCTGCGCTGAATCCAACAAATGACATTGGTGGGGCTGTCTGATCATCATCTTGCGCAACAGGAAGTAAATCACCCCAAGGGTTGGGGCTGACCTTGAGTTCCCCTCCCTCAAAGGTTCGCAACCAATTGGAAGTTTCAATCGAAGATCCGTATACCGAACTTCCATCAATCCAAGTGGTAATTGAGTTGGGATGTTCTCGTGTTTGGACCCCCTGCTCATCGGTTGTGTTCACGTACAATGAACGGAAGAATCGAAGTTGCGCTCCACCTGGTGCACCCATGACGGGATCGTTTTCGGCAATCTGAATATTGGCTTGCTCTGGTGTTCCAGTTCCCCCAACGCGACCATTTTGCGTCAATGTGAAATCAATTTCATGTGTGATGAACTGTCCCCACAGCCAGTTGAAGTCTGACAGACCGCGTTCATCAGGAATTGCATAGGGTTCGGCGCAGACAATATTGCTGATGTTTCTTGGATTGGGTAGATCGGCCAACCCCATCCAATTTGCATCAGGGTCGTGCGTAGCGTTGGCCACTCGTCCTAGCAATGTTCCTGCTTGCCCCCATTCGGGATATTCTTCATTGACTCCTGAACCGTTGGCACTGTAGAAATTCTCAGGTTTTACATCCGTCTTGTAATCTGTAGGGACCAAGGTGGCACTCATCCCGCTGGGCAATAGGAGAATCAGACACAGGCCGATGGCTAGCACGCACCTCGTCCGGCGGCCGGCTGCCCCATGCCCTTGCATGATGGGACCGCGAAGATTGAGTCCGGTTAATTTGTCGGTCTCAATTACCAATATTCATTAGATACGAAGGGTAGGAAAAGGTGTACGTTTGAAAATCATAGGAGAATGCAGCCGCACATCCTTTTGAAGATAGAACGTTTCGGCCGAGAGGTCGGGGGGAGAACATGCCACTAAAACTAGGACCTGCCGGCGTTCCATTGTCGTGTAAAGGGCGTACCATTGTTGAAGGAATGGATGACATCACAGCCCTTGGTTTAGAAACAATGGAAATCCAAACCGTAAGAACGGTTGCACCTCATCATTTTGACCAGTATTGGCAAGCCGGAATATTGTCATGGAAGACTGGATTTGAAATGAATCTTCACGGCCCATACTATGCAGAGCTGTTGGGCAACAAGCGTGAACGAAGTCGCACTCTGTCGAAGATGGAGGCTAGTTTGCAAGCGGCCAAGATTGTCAATGCTCGTCATATCACATACCATGTCGGCCCTTATGGTGAATTCAAACGTGGCAAAGATGCAAATGAGCAGGTCGCCAATGTCATGGCCGGCGTCGTTGATCGTTGTGCCGAAGTTTGGAATAATGAAGAGGAAAGTGAGGACTATGCAGCATTACCATGGGTCATTGATAATTCTCCTACACTAATCGGTGTCGAAACCAGTGGTCGCCAAGAGCTCTGGGGGAGTCTAGAGGAGGTCCTTGAAGTCACCAATCACGTTGAAGGTACAGTTCCTGTTCTCAACCTTGCACACGTCCACGCGCGTGGGCACGGAAGTCTACGAACCAGTGAAGACTTTGGTGAATTGTTTGATCTTGTTCGCGAAACCATCGGTGGGAAGACATTCTACTGCCACTTTAGCGGGATTGAGCATCGCATGGGCAACGCCTTGCATTATACACAAATTAAGAAATCAGATTTGAAGTTTGAACCGCTTGCTGAATTCCTTGCAGAAGATGGTGATTGGTTGGATATCACGATGATTTCCGATTCACCTTTGCTCGAACACGATGCCATGTTCATGCTGCAACAATGCGACAAAGCGAAACATCGACTCTTTGAGAAGCAGGCTCGCGACGACCGTCGAAACAAGTTGGCAATTGCACAGGGTATGGATCCTGAAGAATTGGCGGCGCGAGAGGCCCAGGAGAAAGCCAAGCGGGAAGCGGCCGAACAGGGCAAGCCGGCTCCCACCCCTACTCCTGCCAAGAAAGAGAGCAAACCCGCGGCAAAGAAACCCTCCAAGAAGGATGATGGGCCGATGGTTTTGGACTCAGAAGAAGATGATGACGACCTGTTTTGAGGTTCGTATATAGCACCCGAAAGGGTTGATAATGCGAGGCTGGTGGCCCTGTTCCCTGCGGTGGTAACTCAGCTGGGAGAGTGCCAGACTGAAGATCTGGAAGTCGCCGGTTCAAGCCCGGCCCACCGCACCATCAAGACTGTTCATTCAGAACATCACTTTGCATCGAGTATAGTCGTGCAAGTCCCTTCTCTGCCATGTCCATGAGTGCATCCATTTGTACACGTGAATATGTTGCTTCTTCACCCGTGCCTTGGACTTCAACCAACATACCATCGCTGGTACCGATGACGTTCATGTCAACATCCGCATTGGAATCGAGAATGTAATCCAAATCGAGATACACATCTTCACCGATGAGGCCCACACTGATGGCTGCGACATCGACCGGTAGAACAGCCGCTTCGTGAATCATCTTCTCTTCAGCACTCAATTCACGAGCTTTCCAGTCTCGACCCGCATCTGCAGGCTTTCGATCGGCGGCAGGCAAACAAAGACCTTGCTCGATTAATCGACGAACTCCCAATCGAAGGGCAATGGTTGCGGCGGTGATTGAAGCGCAACGTGTGCCTCCATCGGCATTGAGAATATCACAATCTACGGTCAGGCTATGGGGGCCCAAGGCCTCCAAATCGATTCCTGCTCGCAAACTACGTGCAATCAATCGCTCTATTTCGTAAGTGCGACCCTTTGCACCTCTTCTCTCGCGCTGGAATCGAGAATCGGTAGAACCAGGGAGTAGACTGTATTCTGCATTGACCCAACCCTTGGTCGCATCGCGTGGAAACCATCGGGGTAGGTTCTTTGCACGTGTACAGCAAGCAAGCACGACAGTGTCCCCTTGTTTGTACAAAACACTTGCCAGTGCATTGGGTGTGAAATTGAGTTGAACCTCAACATCACGCATTTCATCATTCGCTCTTGACAATTCTAATTCAGTGTCCTTGAACTTGGCCATGTGCTGCCGACTGGGGCTTCATTCTTCAAGCGAACGGCGAGCATGCGGCGGTCGCCATGCCGACCATACACCTTCTTTGGTTTCGATGTAAGGTCCACCGATGAGGTCAACACAATAGGGGACCGCAGGCCAAATCTCATCAATAATTTCTCGAATGGAGCGAGGGCTTCCAGGTAGATTGAGAATCAATGAACGTCCACGGGTCCCTGCAGTTTGACGGCTGAGAACAGCAGTTGGTACATGTCGCAGAGAAATCGCTCTCATCTGCTCTCCAAATCCTGGTAACAACCGATCACAAACTGCTTCGGTTGCATCAGGTGTGACATCTCGTGGTGCAGGTCCAGTTCCTCCCGTTGTGATGATGACTGCACACCCGGCATCAGCAAGTTCAACAAGCGCGGATTCGATGGCCGCTTGATCATCGGGGATGATACGTCGTTTGATGACAAAAGGAGTCGAGATGGCCTCATAGAGGAAGTCGGCAATTGCAAGCCCGGACTGGTCTTCATATTCTCCGGAAGAAGCCCTATCTGAAGCTGTGACGACCCCGAAAATGACCTGCTCCATGCAACGTCGTCGGCTTTCAGAATATCAAGCCTACTCTTCCTCATCGAGGAATCCTGCGCGCGCGGCTGCCCGCCTGGCTTTTCGTTCATCGCGGGGAATCGGTGATCGCGATTCGATGTCTCTCGCTTTGTTTCCACCCGGCATCTTCCCGGTCAACACACTCATTTTCGCATCGTGAAACTCCGTTGCAGTCAACCACCCATCACGACGCATATCGGCAAGTCTTTCCAACCGCTCAATCATTTCACTTGAATCGGCTTCTCCGACCTCATTTTTGCCATACTTTCGACCTTTAGCCCATATCAACTGAGACAACGTTGCAGTCAACAGACCATACAACGCAATACCAGTGAACATCAGAAAAATCGCCACAACCCGACCACCCGGAGTGACTGGGGCATAGTCACCATATCCGACCGTGGTTGCGGTGGTAATCGCCCACCACATTGCTTGCGGCAGGGTATCGATACAAGTGTCACCACATTCAGTGGGTGAGGCATGTTGTTCAAACAGATAGGCAATGAACCCACCTGCAAATCCAATCGCCGTCACAACGAAAATCAGATGCTGGATCTGTACCTGAACAGGTGATTCCTCACTTGTTTCCTGCAATCCCAAAAGATTGGTCGCAAGGAAATACACCTTGCTTAAGTGGACCAGTCTGAACAACACAAGAACACTGATTTCAGGAATGGCAGCTAGAATCACGGGTGTCAGTCCGAGCATACCCCAACTTTGTGCTCTCCACCATTCGCTTCGATCTTCGGTATTGGACAAATCCTTGGATAATTCTGCAACAAAAAAGCCAACCAAGGCCAAATCGAGGAAGGCCAAAATCCAGAACAGGGTCGGGTTAGTGTTAACCAAGTCTTCTTGAATAACGAAAATCACGATTCCAATGGAGACCAATGAGAAGATTAGTTCTAGATTTTCAACACGAACCCAATTTGACCACCAAAAGGTCTTGTCTTCTATGACATCGACCTCTTCGGACATGGGAGAGCAAGCGGCAACAACGAGTTCTTGACTGTTCGGTGTTCCCTAAGGGGCGCAATGCCGATTCGAAGAGATTCAAGCATCGTCCAGAGATTCCTCGTCATCTACAGATTCTTCCTCGGGATCTTGAACATCCGGCTCAATTTGAGCCCGCTCCCATTTCTTTTCTGAACACAAAACGATGTTGGCAATTGGGTCGCCAGCCCGAACCAATGGGTTGAGTGCCAAACCGACGATGACGCCAGTCCGTGGGCTTTCGATAGTATGCGTTTTGGCACCCAATGGATCAGTAATGAGTGCAATTTCCTGTCCCTTTTTGACGTGCTCGCCTGCTGAAACCAAGCTGTACAACAACCCTCCCGCTTCGGCTCTCGCCCATTTTGAGCGACGTACAAGTAAACGGAAAGCAGGTTGCCTGGTTTTTCGCTGAATCATTCCTAAATGAGCCATGACATTTAGAACGCCTTCAATTCCAGCGTGTACTGCCTCCATTTCAAATCGGTGCGCAGTCCCTGCCTCGAGCAAAATGGTCGGAGTTCCTTGAGCGGATGCTTCTCTTCTCAAGGAACCTTTCGGGCCATTGGAATGGAGAATGATTTTGGTTCCAAAAGCACGTGCTAAATCGAGGCAACTCTTCTTCTCAAAATCGGCGCGAACGTGAGGTAAATTTGTTCTTGAATGAGGGGCTGAGTGCAAATCAATCAGGTAATCTGCTTGACCCACTACACCTTCGAACAAAGCGTGTGCGATCCTCTGCGATTGATTCCCATTGCGTTTACCAGGGAATAAACGATTGATGTCTCTGTTGTCCGGGGCTCCCCGTTGCTCAAGCAGCATACCCTCAATATTAACAACAGGTACACAAATTAGAGTGCCTGCAAGTTGGGCACGGTTGATGGTATCATCTTCAGTATTGGCAATATGATCATCACCATGAATCAGGTGATGGACTACTGAGACGCCATTCAATTCATCTCCATGAATTCCTGCAACGAGACCCAAAACAGGGCCTGGTTTAGTACCATGAAGGACGTAAACAGGGATGCTACGAGGGTTTCCTGCGGGCCCATCCCCCAACTCCAGCGAAACTTCAACACCAGTGCCTGGGGCGACTTCCGTCCCTGCAAAATGAAAAGATTCCCTCTCCGCCACGTTCATCCCAGAACGCATTTGAATACAAGTTCTACCCCACTCACTTTCGCTCCAACATCAATGTGCGATAGTTCAAGAACCCCCGCATCCCGGTGGAGATTCCTGGAGGTAATGGAGTGCCGCGTCTTCCCCAAACTGCACGATTGGCCATTGTTCTCTGCCCAGCCCCTAATAGGGCCCAAGCAGGACATGCTCGTGCGGACGCGGTTTTCTACTAACCCTCCGCAGGAGTTGCTCGAAATGTCTACACCAGAAGAGTTTGAAAATGAAGTCCGTGCGGTGAAAGAAGCCGTACCAGAAGCCGAAGAAGAAGAAATTGTCAAGGAATTCACTCGATATAAAGACGAGTTCCTTGTACCTCCTAAACATGCACTTCGGAGTGTGATTGAACACTTCCAGAAAGAGGCCGGTTTGGAAGTTGGTGCACCGAAGATGTCTTCACGCCCTGCCGCCAAATCTGTAGAGCGTTTTTCTGATCTATCCTCGAGTGACTCTAACGTTACAATCGAGGTCGAGGTTGTCACCTATGTTCCGCGCATGCAGATGGTGCGTGGAGAGGAGAAACAGATTGCTTTCGGATGGATTGAAGATAATCCCTGGGAAGAGGGCGGTGAGCGTTCACGCTGGGATTTCAAGGATTGGGGGAATCATGCAGAGAGCCTCACTCCAGGAAGTGTGGTTCGCCTTGAAGGAGTGTCTGTGAACGAGTGGAATGGAAAATTCTCGCTAAATGTCAATCAAAGCAGCCGCGTTGCAATTTTGAGAGGTAGCGAGCGCAAGGTCGTCCAAGCACCTTCTGAACCCACTGCAATTGAGCGTGTTTTGGGGATGGACGGTTTTGCAACCGTCGTTGCCCGAGTGATTTCAAAACGTGAAATGACTGTGAACAAAAAGGATGGTAGTGGTACTCTAGATATGGTCAAAGGGCGCCTTGCAGATGACACAGGAACAATTGGGTTCGCATGTTTTGGTAGTTTTGATCATCCCATTGGAACTCTTTTGAAAATCGAGGGTGCCGCAATTCGAAGGTTTAGGGATACGCCCGAGTTGAATATTGGTGATCGAACCAAGGTCGAGGTATACCATGACAATGCATTTGCAAGTTTGGAAGATTTGCAATCCTCATCGGTGCTCCAAATCGGCCAACTTCGGGATGGTTCGACAGATGTCTCAATTACCGTTCAACTCACGTCATGGGCGAGTCGAAGTTTCACCGGACAAGACGGGGCTGAGAAAACCGTATGGGGGGGCGATGCTGTTGACCCAACAGGAACCTGTAGGTTGACAGCTTGGTCTGAGTTGCCCATTGATTCTGATTCATTACCTGTTGCAGTCAAGTTGAGTGGAGTCAGGGTTCGTTCTTGGCAAGGTACCCCAGATTTGACTGTAGATAATGCCCAACAAGCGGAAGTTCTTGAGGCAATACCTTGGGATGCGATTGATGCAACTGAGCATGCGGTTAATGTTGATTTTACCGAGTTATTGAGTGGAGGCTCACGGAGTGGTGTTTCCAGTACTGCAACAGTAATTTCAGTAGCCTCTGGTTCCGGGATTATCCTGAGATGTCCTGAATGTAAGAGAGCAATGCGCGATGGTGCTTGTATGGTCCCGACGTGCAACTCGCAAGGCCCTCAAGTTGGAATCGAAGATTTGCGATTAAGGTTGATTCTAGATGACGGCATTTCAAACGGTGCAATCATTCTTGCGCGCGATTCTGCAGAATCTTTCTTGGGCATGAGTATGGATGACGTCAAAGTGGCTTGTAAGTCAGATCAAGGTGAATCTTTCTTGGCTGATTTGAGAAGTAAGATGTTGGGGCGGAAGTATACCTTCACCGGCAGAGCAATGATTGATGCTCAGGGAGCTTTACTGATGGCAGATAGTTTCAAACTCACTGAAGCAGACTTGGCTGAATCTGCGAATAAAGTGCGTGAATCTTGGGAGGTGTTTGCATGATTTCGAATCAACCTCGTGGGCGCCGACAATCCGCAGTACGTCTTTTTGCACGCGAATTCTACGAATCTAGTTTACCTGATGGTGGACAAGGTGAGTATGATCCCAAATTTGTGGTTACCAAATTGGGTGCAAAGGTCAACAGAATGTATGTTGCTGGTGTCATTGAGCGCCTTGAGAGACGAGACACAGAGCGCGGCCCCATGTTTAGTGGTGCGGTGCGCGACCCGACCGGGCTACATCTGTGGAGTGTTGGTTCATTTCGCCCAGAATTACACATTGAGATGGAGGAACTAGTGGCTAAATTTGAAGGCGGGGACCGCTTCTTGATGGCTTGTATCGGTAAATCGAATCATTATACAACTGAAGATGGTGGGTTCCGATGTCGAATGCAAATGGAAGATTATGCCATCATCGATCGTGATACTTACGCCAGTTGGATGGTCGAAACCGCCCATCACACCATGCGAAGAATCGATGCTCTCGGTAAGGCCCAATCTGCTGAATCGACCGATGCCAACAGTCTGCGCGATGCGGGGGTGCCAAAGGACCTCATCGATGGCCTTGGATTGGCCATGAATCACTATGGTGAGTGGGATCCTGAGGGATACAAAGTTGGTGTACTTCAGGCCCTGAGTGCTGCAGAAGGTCGTGTGGTTTCGTTCGAGGAGCACGAAGCCAGTGATGCTAGCGAAAGTAGAGATGACGGGCCAAAAGAAGAAGCGTCTGGAATTGAAGTCCAAGATGACTCGGGGGAATCCGAGACCAAGCCCTCAGCAGGGGGTGACCTTGAGTCCACAGTTCTCGAGATAATTTCTCAGCATGCTGGGGCAGAAGGGATCGATTATGATTCGATAATGAAACACTGTGCGCAACGTGGATTTACCGATGAAGACGCAATCGAGGATACCATTTACGGATTACGCGATGATAAATGCGAAATCATGGAACCACGCTTTGGTTGGTTCAAACCAATGTAGGTCCGTCCCATAGGGACGGCTTCCTCCCGCTAGTTTGAAGGTCATCCTATGGTGTTGGATGGTTGAGGGGTGGCTTTGGCGCAGGCAGGTACAGTGTTTCTTCG
>MDSW01038794.1_pt1 | contig 13367 bp, 9 predicted proteins | sample 811171 | NCBI WGS metagenome assembly MDSW01 (sample SAMN05326641, study PRJNA326480) | marine metagenome | isolation source: seawater | place: Atlantic Ocean: North West | collected 2012 | reverse complement strand
GATTTTGGAATATTTTTCCAGTTTCCACCTGAAGGCACAGACTTAATCATCTTTAAATCAATTTCACTTAAACTTGCAGTCTGATGATTAAAAATTTTATTCATTTAATAATTGTCTTCCTTTAGGGTGGTAGGAAGTCAAAATATTTTTATACTCTGAACAACCATAAATTTCTAAAATTTTATTTTCTAAAAGATTTCTATTTTTAGAATTTTTATTTTTAAAAAAAAGTTTTTTAAAATATTGTCCCAATTGTTCTATTTTATTTTTATTTTCTGGCATAGGAAATGCATCTATTTGATAATTATTAATATGATTATTGCTACTTGTAACTCTAAAAAACCAGTCTAATAAAATCGAATTACAAATTGCATAAATACCATAAAAAAAATCATCATCTTTATTATTTAATGCTAAAAAATTCAAAGAGTTTCCAAGTAGAAATCCAGGTTTGATTTCAGCAAATTTTAATCTTTTGCTACTATCAATATTTGAAATTTGTTGGCATGCAAGTCTTCTGTATTTAATATAATTATTTGCACTATTATTTATTCTATAAAATTTTTTAACGTCAATTTTCTCAAAATCATTTTTTAGGGAATATTCATCGATATTTTTTCCTCTGATTAGTCTTCTTTGACCATAAGAAATTAATTTTTTGTATATAGTTAAGTCAACTTCTCCTCTTTTATTAATTATATTCTTATTGCTTTTCAATATTGGAAATTTTTTAAGATACATAAAAAGTTTAATTTCTTTGTTTGTGAGAATGGGAATGTTTAGATCTTTAGGAAATAGTTTTTCAATATGTCCTGAATTAATTAATTCTAAGTTGACTTTTGATAAATCTTTTCTATTTTTTATTTTTCCAATTTTGATATTACGATTAGAATTTCTTTTTTTAAAATCTAGAATTAAAATTGCGAAAGCTTGCTGAACATCTGAAAAAGCTTTTATATTTTCAGGAAGTAAAATTATTTCTTTAGCTATATTCTTTTTAATTATAAAATTTCTTATTTTGCTGCATGAAATATCATTTGTAAATGTGGATGGAATAATTAGACCAGCTTTTCCATTTGAAAACTCAATAATTTTTATTATTTTTTCCAAAAACAACTTATAAAGATTTAGATTGCCGTATAAGGAAATGTCATAATTTTTTGATTTTATTTTTTTTATATAATCTTCGATTTCTTTTTTTGCTCGTATTGAATAGCCATCTGGTTTTAATCTTTCATAAGGTGGATTAGTAACTATATAATCAAACTTTATATCAAAATTTTTATCTGAAAATAAATTTTGGTCTGGATAATCAATTAACAAACTATCAATATTTTGAAAATTTTTATTTTCAATAAAATTTTTTGTTAATTTTTCATTAAGTTTAAGTTCTATACTTATAATTAATTTTGCAAATGTTAATGCATCTTTATTTATATCGAAAGCATATAAACTATTGATAATATCTTCATTAGAAAAATTTTTGTCTTTTAATAATTTACAAGATGCTGATAAAAATGTGCCAGTTCCACAACAAGGATCAAGGATTTTGATATTTTTTTTTACAACTAACGTTTTTTTAACAATATTATGTGCAATAAAAAAAGGCGTATAATAAGAACCACTTATTTTTCTTTGATTAATATCCTCAATTTTATTTATTGATAATTGTTTTTGAAACAAATAATCAATTATATAACCTAAAGATCTAATATCAAAAATATTCAATATTTTTTCGTCTTTCAATTTAAGCAATAAATTTTTTGATAAATGAAATGATAATTTTTCTTTTAAATAGTTATTTTTATTTTTTGTTTTTTTTAAAAAAACTGCAATTAAAAAATAAATAATTTTATTGTCTAAATCTTTGTTTAAGTCAAAATTTAGTTTTTTAAATATTTTTTCAATTTCTAGAGATGATATTTCTTTTTTTCTTGAATTAATCATTCATTAGCTTTTACATTATTTTAAAAATTAATAATTATTAATTTTAGTATTTTTAAAGCATAAAAAGATTCGATCTGTTGGTAAATAGTTGGTAAAAAAATTTCAATTTATAGTAGATGAAATTATCGTTGGGATAAAAGGCTAATCTCTATAAAAAAATTCAACAAGAAATTATGAGTGTACTGCTCTAACCAACTGAGCTAAAGGCCCAAATTAAAAAAATGATTATATCATTTTAATAGACTTAGCAAATTATAATAAGTTATGTGGTGGGCCGTGTTGGTTACGCTCCAACTACCCCTGCAATGTCAATGCAGTACTCTACTATTGAGCTAACGGCCCAAAAGTTAACTTTCTAAAAAACTTTTGAGTTGTTTTGATCTACTTGGATGTTTAAGCTTTCTAAGTGCTTTTGCTTCGATCTGTCTTATTCTTTCTCTAGTAACTGAAAACTGAAGACCAACCTCTTCTAAAGTATGGTCTGTATTCATCCCAACCCCAAACCTCATTCTTAAAACTCTTTCTTCTCTAGGAGTAAGAGTAGATAGAATTTTTGTTGTAGCTTCACTTAAGTTTGATTTAATTGCTTGGTCCATTGGATCCAAAGCTTTTGTATCTTCTATAAAGTCCCCTAAGCTACTGTCTTCTTCATCTCCTACAGGTTTTTCTAATGATACTGGTTCTTTTGAAATTTTGAGTACCTTTCTAACTTTTTCTAAAGGCATCCTAAGTTTTTTTGCCAATTCCTCTGGTGTAGCTTCCCTCCCAAATTCACTTAAAATTAATCTTTGAGTTCTAACTATTTTATTAATTGTTTCTATCATATGAACAGGAATCCTTATTGTTCTAGCTTGGTCAGCTATAGATCTAGTAATTGCTTGCCTAATCCACCATGTTGCATAAGTAGAAAATTTGTACCCTCTTCTATATTCGAATTTATCAACTGCTTTCATTAGTCCAATATTTCCTTCTTGAATTAAATCTAAAAATTGCAAGCCTCTATTAGTATATTTTTTTGCAATTGATATTACTAATCTTAAGTTCGCCTCAACCATTTCTTTTTTGGCAATTCTAGACTCTTTTTCACCCTTTTGTATTCTGCTTACTAATTTCTTGTAATCAGTCACTGAAATTGACAATTTGTTACTTATTTCAATTAGTCTTTCTCTAATATTTTTAAATTCATCTTTATTTTTTTGAAAAAATTTACTCCAAACTGGGTTTGTATCTAAAAATTTTTTTAAATTAGGATTAATTTCATTTCCAATATAAAACTTGATAAATTCTTCTCTGTTAATTTTGTTTTCAATTGCCAATCTCAATAGATTTCCTTCTAAGGACAATATTTTTTTATTCTGTTCGTAATGTTTTTGGACAAGTTCTTCTAAAACTGATGGTGATAATTGTAAGGATTTGATATTTTCCAGTATCGTCTCACAAATTTTATTATGATTTTTTTCTTTAGATTTTGAAAATTCAGCAGAATTAAGAATACAATTTAATTTTTCTATCTGATACTTGCCTAACTTACTATATTCTTTTGATAAAATGTTAATTGTCTTAAGAATTTTTGGTTTTATTTCCTCCTCCATTGCTGCAAGAGTTGGATTAAATTCATCGTCTTCAGTGCTTACATTTTCCTGATCATTTTCTTTGTTAGTATTTTCTTTTTTTGAGTCTGTATCAACATCATCATCTTCCATGTAATTTGTATCAATATCTATAATTTCCCTTACTAAAATTTCGTCATTATTTAATTTGTCATTCCATTCTTTAATTTGATTCGCGGTAATAGGACTTTGAGATAAAGCTTCTAACATAACATTTTTTCCAGCTTCAATTCTTTTTGCAATTGCTATTTCTCCTTCCCTTGACAGTAGCTCCACACCACCCATCTCTCTCAAATACATTCTTATTGGATCATCACTTTTCTCTGAAACCTTTCCATCTTCTTTATTTGGTCTTTCTTTTTTCTTAAGTGCTTTGTAATCAGATTTTTGCTCTACTAAAAATATTTTTTCGTCTAAGATGTGAATAAAAGCTTGAGATAAATTTTCCTGTGAAAGGTTTCTTTTGCCTAAGGATTTAAATAATTCTTCATGAGTTATAAAACCTCTATGGACACCTCTGCCCATTAATCTTGCAAATGATTTTGTAATGATTTTTTCCACAATTAAACCATTGATATATATTCATTAATTTTAAAAAATCCACGAATAATTTAATGCAATTTAATTCAGATTCTGCAATCTTTTTAGCTCTTTTAATTGATTAAATGTATCTTCGCTCAAGTCCTGAGAGAATTTTTCCTCTAAGTCTTGAATACGAATTTCTAATTCATGATTTTTTAAATCTCTTAAAACTTCACTTAATATACTTAAAATCTTTTCAGCATCATGTGAATTTTTTTCCCAAATATTTCTTATAGAAGCATATTTATAAACCCTATCAATTAAGTTTTTATCTACATCAAGATTGCTAATATCAAATTTAGTAAAATTTTCTGTTTGTTTTAATATTGCATCAAAAAGAATTTTATTTTCAGTTGAAAATAATTTAACATTTTCAATTAATTGAAAATTATCTCTTATAAATTCTGGTTTTTTAAGTAGAATGTAGAGAAAAGAGAATTCTTTCATTTCTATAAGTGTTAAAGATTTTGTTTCATTAAAAAATTTTTGTGTGCTCTTTAATGACCTAGCATTTATTTTTTTATTATATTTAACTCTTTCATTTAAATTTGGTGAAAGTTTGGATAACTCTTCTAAATAATAGTCAAGAACATATTTTTTAATGTACTCATCTTTAATTGTTGAAGCGATTAATTTTATTTTTTTTTCAAAAATTGCTTTTGACGATGGATTATCATCTAACTTGTTATAGTAGTGGTTAAAGATAAATTTGTGTATTTCTATTTCATTTTGAATAGAAAATTCTAAAAATTTTTCTTTTCCTATTTTACTAACATAACTATCAGGGTCATGACTATCTGGTAAAAATAAAAACATTATTTGTTTTTCTGGTTTTAGCTCAATAATAGAATTTTCTGCAGCTCTTATCGCAGCTTTGTAGCCGCTTTCGTCACCATCAAAACAAATTATTATTTTATTAAAAAACTGGTTTAGTATTGATACTTGTCGAGAGGTCAGTGCTGTGCCAAGATTTGCAACTACATTTTCAATATTATTTCTATTCAAACCTATCACATCCATATATCCTTCAACCAAATAAACATAATCTAATTTATTTGATAGTCTTCTTGTTTTATCTAAGTTGTAAAGATTTGAACCTTTTTTAAAAAATTGAGTTTCTGGTGAATTAATATACTTTGCAGAGAAATTATTTTCTTTAATGGCTCTACCACCTATAGCAATTGTATCTCCAGAAATATTGTTTATTGGAAATATAATTCTTTCTCTAAATCTATTTATATATTTCTGTTTTTTTTCATCTAGGTAGAAAATTCCAGAATTCAAAATATCGTTTTTATTAAATTTTTTTAGTAGATGATCATAAAAATCAATTTCATTTGTTACAAAACCTAATTTAAAATTTTGAACATCTTTAAGTTTTAAACCACGATTTTTTAAATACGTTTTTGCATTTTTTGAATTATTATTTTTAATTAATTCATTATTAAAATATTCAATATAATTTTTGTAAATTTCTTTATAAATATTCCAATCTTTTTCTCGTTGCTCATCTTGTTTTGAAAAAGTATATGGCTTCATTCCAGCTACACTTGCTAAAAATTTAACTGCTTCTCCAAATCTCAAATTTTGTGTTTTCATCACGAAGTCAAAAATATTTCCGTGTTCGCCAGTTGCAAAACAATGATAGAATTCTTTTTCATCATTAACTGTAAATGATGGAGTTTTTTCATTTTTAAATGGCGAAAGACCAACAAACTCTTTTCCTCTTTTTTTTAAGCTAACTGACCTAGAAACTACATTTGAAACTTTTAATCTTGCTTTAATTTCGTCTAAGTAATCTTTTGGATATTTCATTTTGAATTAAGCAGTTCTTTCAGTATTGCTCCGGCTTTTGCAAAATCAATGGTATCAGCATGATTTTTTTTTAATTCTCCCATTACTTTTCCCATATCTTTGATTGATGATGCGCCCGATGAAGAAATAAGTTCGGAACATATTTTTTTTGTATCCTCTTCAGTTAATTGTTTTGGAAGGTAATTCATTAGAACCATTACTTCGTTTTGCTCAATTTCTAACAAATCAATTCTATTATTTTTTTTGTAAACTTCTATCGATTCGGATCTTTGTTTAATCATCTTTTTCAGTAATTTCTTAATATCTTCATCATCGGTTTCTTTTTTTTTGAGGACCCGACCTATTACTTATATCCAATTCCTTAATACCTGCTAGAATTAACCTATAAGTTGATATTTTGTTTTTGTCTTTTGATTTTAAAGCGTTTTTATAATCTATCTCAATTTTTTCTCTCAAGCTCATATTTTTTAACTTACTTTAAAGTCAGATTTCTTCAAAAGAAAAAATTATTTTTTAGAAAAATTGTTATACAGGTGTTGTGCAAATTATGGTTTTATTGTATTAACCTTTAACTCATGAGTTGTAATTGAAAGAAAAACGAAAAAACAAAATTGCAATTAAATCAAAATTTTCATCAGCTATTCTAGTTCTAGATAATAAAACAACATTTAAAGGTATAGGTCTTGGTTATCACGGCGAAGCAACTGGGGAAGTTTGTTTCAATACCTCTCTCACTGGTTATCAAGAAATTATTTCTGACCCATCCTATGCAGGACAAATAATCAACTTTACTTTTCCACATATAGGTAATGTGGGAACAAATAATGAAGATATAGAGTCAGACAAAATTTGGACAAGAGGAGTAATTTTCAACTCAGAAATAACTGACCCATCAAACTACAGATCACTTAAACATTTAGATCAATGGCTTAAAAAAAATAAAATTGTAGGTATTACAGGCCTAGATACTAGAAGTTTAACCAATTATATAAGAGATAAAGGCGCTCCAAAAGGAACTATTTCAAACAGTAAATCAGGGAAATTTAATATAAAAAAACTTATTAAAAAAACTATTATTTGGCCTGGTTTAAATGGAATGGACTTAGCCAAAGAGGTATCAACAAAAAAAAATTACAAATGGAAAGATTTCAAAACCTGGAGCAAAGAAGAGGGTTATAAAAAAAATAAAAAAAAATTATATAGAGTTATAGCAATAGATTACGGAATTAAGAAAAATATTTTGAGGTATTTTTCAAACTTTCATTGTGAAGTAAAGGTTGTTCATTGTAAGGAGTCTGCAGAGAATTTAATTAAATTAAAACCTCATGGGATATTTTTATCTAATGGACCAGGTGATCCAGCAGCTACTGGAAAATATTCAATTCCAATTGTTCAAAAATTAATTAAAACTGGCATACCTGTTTTTGGTATTTGTTTAGGACATCAAATACTAGCACTTGCGTTAAATGCAAAAACAAAAAAAATGAAATTAGGACATAGAGGTGCAAACCACCCTGTTAAAAACTTAATTTCAAAAAAAGTAGAAATTACGAGTCAAAATCATGGATTTGAAGTATTAAAAGAAAGTTTACCTAAAAATGTTGAAATTACACATAAATCTCTTTTTGATAATTCCATTGAAGGAATTAAATTGAAAAACAAACCTGTTTTTTCAGTTCAATATCATCCAGAATCAAATCCTGGTCCACAAGATAGTCACTACTTATTTAATAATTTTATTTATGAAGTAAAAAAATATGCCAAGAAGAAAAGATATTAAAAAAATATTAGTTATTGGCGCAGGTCCAATTATTATTGGTCAAGCCTGCGAGTTTGATTATTCAGGTACACAAGCATGTAAAGCTCTAAAAGATGAAGGTTATAAAGTAATATTAATTAATTCTAATCCTGCAACTATAATGACTGACCCAGGAGTTGCAGACAAAACATATATTGAGCCAATATCTATAGAGGTTTTAGAAGAAATTATTAAAAAAGAAAAACCAGAAGCTATCCTTCCAACCATGGGGGGACAAACTGCTTTAAATTTAGCAATAAAAGCAGAAAAGGTAGGTTTGCTTAAAAAATATAAAATTGAATTAATAGGTGCAAATTCAAAAGCAATTGCAAATGCAGAGGATAGAAAAAAATTTAGAAAGAATATGTCTGATATCGGAATTGATCTTCCAAAATCGGCAATTCTTAACAATTTTAAAAATGCAAAATTAACTCTAAAGAAAATTGGATTGCCTGCAATAATAAGACCTTCGTTTACACTGGGTGGACTTGGTGGAGGAATAGCCAGAACAAAAAAAGACTTTTTTAAAATTGTGAGGGAAGGAATGCATGAGTCTCCTCAAAGTCAGGTACTTGTTGAGGAATGTTTAGATGGTTGGAAAGAGTTTGAGATGGAAGTTGTGAGAGATAAAAATGATAATTGTATAATAATCTGCTCAATAGAAAACATAGATCCAATGGGAACCCACACTGGTGACTCTGTTACAATTGCGCCGGCATTAACTCTTACAGACAAAGAGTTTCAAGTAATGAGAAATGCATCCATTGCATGTTTAAGAAAAATTGGTGTTGAGACTGGAGGATCTAACGTTCAATTCGCTATAAATCCAAGAAATGGTAGAATGGTTATAATTGAAATGAACCCGAGAGTTTCTAGATCATCAGCGCTAGCGTCAAAGGCAACAGGTTTTCCAATTGCCAAAGTAGCTGCTAAACTTGCAGTTGGTTATACATTAGACGAGCTTAAAAATGAAATTACAAAAACAACTCCAGCATCATTTGAGCCAACTATTGATTATGTTGTAACAAAAATACCAAGATTTACTTTTGAAAAGTTTTCAGAAACAAAAGCTATTTTAGGAACTTCGATGAGATCAGTCGGAGAAGCGATGGCAATTGGCAGAAATTTCAAAGAGTCTTTACAAAAGGCACTAGTTTCTCTTGAAACTGGGTTGTCAGGATTAGACAATATCTTCGATTATTCAAAAAGTGAAATCTTAAAACACTTAAAAGTCAATATTCCAAATAAATTACTATTAATAGCTGAGGCATTTAGAAAAAAAATAAGCTTAGATAAAATATATAAATTGTCTAAAGTTGATCCTTGGTTTTTAAATCAAATAAAGGAACTGATAGATGAGGAGAATAAGTTAAGAAAAAATGGTCTCCCAAGAAATTTTGACGAATTCAATAGAATTAAGTCTATTGGATTTTCAGACAAAAAATTATCTGAAATTACAAGATTAGAAGAAAAAGTTGTAAGATCTAAAAGAACTGCTCTTAAAGTTTTGCCTGTTTTTAAGAAAGTAGACACTTGCGCAGCAGAATTTAAATCTTTTACTCCTTATATGTATTCGACTTATCAAAGAAGCCTTACTTTAAAAACAGATTGCGAGGCAGATCCAAGCGGTAAGAAAAAAATAATAATTTTGGGTGGTGGTCCAAATAGGATTGGACAAGGTATAGAATTTGATTACTGCTGTTGTCAAGCAAGTTTTTCTCTCAAACAAGCAGGTTTTGAAACAGTAATGATTAACTGTAATCCTGAGACAGTTTCAACAGACTATGACACAAGCGATAGATTATATTTTGAACCTCTAACAGAAGAATATGTAAATAACATAATACTTAAAGAGCAGTCTAAAGGTAATCTAATTGGAATAATAGCTCAATTTGGAGGACAAACCCCAATTAAGCTAGCAAAATTTTTACATGAAAACAAATTTCCGATATTAGGTACACAGTATGCATCAGTCGATTTAGCTGAAGATAGAGATCAATTTAGAGATTTACTAATTAAACTAAATTTAAAACAGGCTGAAAGTGGTATTGCTTATAAATTTAATCAAGCTATGAAAATAGCAGAAAAAATTGGACTTCCAGTTGTCGTAAGGCCTTCTTATGTATTAGGTGGTAGAGCTATGGAGATAGTTCATGATAAAAGCCAGTTAGAACAATTTATATCTGAGGCATTTAAAGCGTCTGATAACAATCCAATTTTAATCGACAAATTTATTAACAATGCAATGGAAGTGGATGTAGATGCTATTTCTGATGGAAAGGATGTATATGTCGCTGGGATTATGCAACATATAGAAGAAGCAGGTATTCACTCTGGAGACTCTGCATGTTGTCTACCTCCTGTTTCGATTAAAAAAGGAATTATGAAAGAATTAAAAATTCAAACAAGAAAACTTGCGTTAGCTTTAAAAGTTAAAGGTTTTTTGAACATTCAATATGCAATTAAAAAAGATGAGGTCTTTGTAATTGAGGTTAATCCAAGAGCAAGTAGAACCGTACCATTCGTATCAAAAGCAAATGGTATACCGCTAGCTAAAATTGCATCAAGAATAATGGCTGGTGAAAAATTATCAAAGTATAAATTAAAATATAAAACTAATAAAAGATATGCGGTTAAGGAAGCAGTCTTTCCATTTAATAAATTCCCAGATAGCGACGTTCTGCTTGGTCCGGAAATGAAATCTACTGGTGAAGTAATGGGTTTTGACGAGGATTTCGGAATGGCAATTGCTAAAAGCCAAATAGCTGCTTCTAACTCATTACCAAAGTCTGGTATGGCATTTTTATCCGTTAAAGATACTCACAAACAAGAAATTATAGGAATCGCACAAAGATTAAATAAATTAGGGTTCTCCTTATCAGGAACAAAAGGAACTTCAGATGTAATCAAACAAAGTGGTATCAAATGCAAAACAATTAATAAGCTTAGTACTGGCAGTCCAAATATCGTTGATGATCTAAATACAGATAAAATTTCTTTAGTAATTAATACTGGTGGCGGAAATAAAAAACATAGAATTAGCGATGCAAGAGCTATTAGACGAGCTACTCTAATTAATAAAGTCCCATATTGTACGAATATGTCTACTGCTTATGCATTTTTGGAGGCAATAAACTCTCTTAAAACAAAAAAACTTAAAGTCAAATCGCTCCAGGATATATAAAACTATAGATGTTACTATGCATCTGGGACAAAAATATAAACGACAAATTTAAAATTAAACAATAAAATATAATAATGAGAAGAAGTTTTATTAAATTATCACTTTTATTTATTGCAAGTATATTTTGGTCTTCAACTACATTTGCTAATTCTGTAAAAAAAAAAAATTATAAATAAAAATTTAACTGAGGCTCAAAAAAATATTTTATTTAACGAAGGTACTGAACGTCCATTCACAAGCTCATTATTATACGAAAAAAGAGAGGGTTTTTACCATTGTGCCAATTGTGATGCCAAATTATTTAGTTCAAAAGCAAAATTCGATAGTGGCACTGGATGGCCCTCGTTTTCAGAATCTTTACCTGGAGCTTTCAAAACTAAAGTAGATTATGCCCTTGGAATGAAAAGAATAGAGTATCACTGTGCAAATTGTGGTGCTCATCATGGTCATGTTTTCGAAGATGGTCCTAGTGAGACTGGAAAAAGATTTTGTAATAATGGATTATGTTTAATATTTAAGCCATCTAAGCTATAAGTAAACTTTATGAAAAAAAGAGAAAAAAAAAAATCAGAAAATCAAAGTGTACCAAGAATGTTTGCTAAAAAATATATTTATTATTACTATGGTTTCTTTTGGATATTATTAATATTATTTATTTTAATTAAATGAATAAAAAAATAGTTCTTTTTGTAATAATTATTATAGCAATAGAATTGTCTGGTCATGGGATCGTTGCATCATTAATTAGACTTTTAAATTCAGCAAATTAAACGACTTTCCAGTCAGTTTTAAAAGACACATAATTTACTTGCAGGCATCTTCGTTCTTTTTTAATTTCTTTCTTTTCCATACCATGCCACGTATTAGGCCCACTTGTAAAAAAATAACCATAGTTATCTTTATAGGGAAGTGTTTTAACTTTTTTAAGATTTCTGTCGTAAAAATCAGTTCCTAATTCTTCATTTTCGTTGTGCTTATTTACAAATAATAAACATGACATTAATTTTTCTTTAATATCACAGTGTGGCTTTAACCAGAAACCTTGTCTATCACAAATGACTTCTACTCTTACATAAGAATTTGACAAATCTTTTCCAGTTAATTCCGAAACTCTTGAAGTGGTTTCTTTGCTTTGAAGCTCTTGAATAAATTTTGTTAAGTTTGGAAAGTGTGTTGTATTATCTTTAGTTATAAAACACCTAAATTTTAATGCTTTACCACCATCAGCTATTCCTTGTCTAAAATTTCCTCCTCCACCATCAATTGCTCTAGTTCCATCATAATTTAAATTGTGCTCTGATGGATTGGCAATATCTGCATTAATAATTTCATTGATTTGTTCCTCTGTTAAAGGTTTATTTAACTCCCAATGATCAAAAGGGTCAGTAAATTTTTTTGAATTATTATTTATTGAATTTAGGAATGACATTAAAATAATTTTGCTTTTATTTGTTTTGCTATTCTATTTGTTTCATCCAATTTTTCATAGCTCCAAGTATCTAGATTTTCTTCTAATATTCTTATTATATTCATGCTTTCTAGTAAATTTCTAAATTTTTGAAATCTTCTATCACTCCTAATTGCCGGAAACATTGCGACATAAACAGGTTTTCCTGTTAGTGCAGCCTCAGAGATCATAGAGCTTGAATCGCATGTAACGATTATATACTTGGCTAAAGCTAAACTTGACAGATAGGCTTGTTTATCCACTTTATCTAATATTAAACGATTTTTATTAAAGTATTCTTTTGCAAATTGTATGGTTTTCTCTGGAGTTCGATTTGAGGGAATCACTATCAACTGCATATTCTTTTGAAGGATTGTTTTATTAATTTTTGAAAATATCTTTATTAAGCTTTCATTATCATAGTTATAATATTTTGTAGGTCCTCCTAAAATTAAAGTTACAACATCTTTTTGCTTTTCTAATTTTTCTACAAGATAATCTTTGGCTTTATTAATTTCGTCTAATGTCAAATAATGAATAGCCCCCTTTGAAATTAAAACATTTGGCCCTGCTAAACTGTCATGGTCTGGGGCTACAACAATATCAAAATTTTCAAGAGATATTTTCGGATTTTGTATATGAATATTCACAACTTTTTTATTTGAATTCTTTTTAAGAACAATAGACGGAATAACGCTTTTTCTTCCACAAGAAATTATAACATCATAATCATAGTTTATTTGATTCTTGAAAATAAATTTTTTTTTTGGAGTCAAAGAAGGTGGAATTAAATTCCATGGACTATTCAACTCAACTCTCTCGTGAAAATATTCTAAATCAAGTGCTTTTGCTAAGCCCTCAACCTGGCTTATCATTCCATGCAATCCCTCAGTTAATAATAACCCTTTTAATTTATTCATTAATTACTATATAGACACCGTATGACACAAAATCCAACTAAACATACAAAAGTGTTAATAATTG
>MDSW01198641.1_pt1 | contig 13368 bp, 8 predicted proteins | sample 811171 | NCBI WGS metagenome assembly MDSW01 (sample SAMN05326641, study PRJNA326480) | marine metagenome | isolation source: seawater | place: Atlantic Ocean: North West | collected 2012 | reverse complement strand
CCCTATGGAAACCATGCCATAGTAGAGTCCAGCAATCACGACCCAGTGGATCAGGTCTGTTCTTATTCCAACCGATGCGGTATCGTAATTGATGTCGATTAGATAAGTCAAAGAAAATAGAATTATAGGGGCCATGGTTATTTGTATAACGACAAAAAGAACCAGTAGCAACCTCTTAATCACCATCGCACGGTCCTCCATGATGTTTCGCGCAAGTGCGTTGTACCATAAGCACTTCATTACTCAGATGGTTCCTAGTGGCCTTTAATCGCCCGAATCTGATATTCCGGCACATTTTCTGGAAACAAACCGTTTATCCCAACCTTCTTACAGGGAGGAATTTCGCAAATTATTGTTAATGAGTTCCGTACGAGCATTAGTCCTATCCTCCTTGCTACTAGCGGTTAGCTTCTCCCACTTAGTAGTAGATATGTCGGAAGTCTCGGATAAAAGAAATTACGTTGGCGCGAAGAATAACCCTGTGGATTTCGAGGTCATGGGTATAGAGATAGGGAATTCCAGCCTCTCGCCGAGATCATGGTCTCAACCCGACTCGAGCTTACAGGAATATATGACTAAGGGGGAAACAATCCAAATCAATGTCACATTTCAGCAGGTCGGGGTAGATCCTTCTCCGGTGACGACTGACGCAAAACTCGAAGTTTGGCATCCAATAGGGGTTGTAATCAACGAGTGGACATTCAATATCACGCTCGCAGCAGGCCAATCAACTAAGGTAGATTTTGTCTGGACCCCCTCGATTGCTCACAGTAGTCTAAGCGACGATGGATGGTTAACGGGAGGGGTCACCTTCCGTGGGATGGTTTTACCCGAGATCGGCGTAGATGGCGACGATACGAATGATATCCTTGATCGCGACGTGCCAATCGCTTATTGGTTCGATCCAATGGAAAATGGATTCTGCGAAGACGAAGCAAACGAGGGCAAATTCTGCACAAACAACGCAGTTCCCTTTGGAACTCCAACTTGGTACGCAGCTGGATATACCGATGGATATCAACCGGACACCAACAACTTCCCTACTGGGACCTGGAGGATGGAGAACCAATCTAGTGCTACAGGAGAGTGGCATTGGAAAGTTTCAGGAGACAATGACAATTATGCTTCAAACAGGTATGATAGACTTAGGTGGGCATGGCAGAGAGTAAACTCAAATGATGGATGCACGGATCAGGTCTATGAGGATAGCCATGGACTTGGCTACGGAGAACACGACCCCATCGTTTCCGGGATTCACGGTGCAAATCTTTGCCTAGTAAAGATCAACAGTCCACTACTATATTCGATCCAAATAGCCACTGATGCTTGGGGTGTAATGGGGGCTGGTGACTCGATTATGCTCGAAACTGACTCCGGTGCTGGAGGCAATGTCGAATATCTTAATTACTCATCCAGAAATATTTCGTCCTCCGAGGGCGACTGGTCTAGGATAATATGGAATGCCACAGGAATGCATCAGAACGAGGGCTTCACGCTCTCCTTACTTTTCTTGTCCAACTCGTCTTTCTCTGATGAAGGAATACACATCGACTCACTAATAATATTCGCAATTGAAAAGGGAGACGAATACACCCTTGATGCTCAGTGCAGTTTCCCAGATAATTTCGGAGGTACTATGGTTTTTGATCCAGATTCCGAAGGTGGGAACACCATTCTGGTTGAGGCGGCCGATCCCGAGCCGCCATCATTGCATTGCCGTATCTTCAACAAAGGATACATCGACACCACACTAAGATTCTACACTGAAGTTTCAAACGATTCATGGATGTCCCAATACCCCTTGAGAATTGACTCAAATAACTTCAATGACCATGATAACGAAGTTAAATCTAACACGATTAAGGCTAGGACCTACACGGATGCATGGTTCAATCTTTCCATACCCGATGGAGCCCCTGTTCAGGACCTATTGTGGTACACCTACATCAACGACGGTATTCTGGGCTTCCAGGACACAAAATACTACGTCGAGCTACCAGTCACGGTCAAGTCGACATACAGAATGACACTGAAACAGGAGACTCTAGCTAATCCAGCGGCAACCATTCTGCCGGGTGGCAAAGCAAATATCTCCATGGAGTTAAAGAATACGGGAAATCAATTCTCTTCTTGGAGCCTGACCGGGGAATTTGAAGACCCTTCTCTCTCCTATGAAAATCTGAAATGGTACGAGACTGGAGGCAATGAAATCCAGATTGTTAACATGACCCCTGTTGAAGAAATCACATTAAACGCAGAAGTTTCGATACCTCTTGGCATGCAGCCCGGTACTTATGCCCTAGATTTGCTAGCAAGTCCGCGGCTTCCAAATACATACCAAGCAACATCAAAAATCTTCATCGAAGTCCCAGTCTTTCACGATCTTATCATTGCGCCAGTGAAGAACTCCATGCTCGCACCAGCCAACGGAGAGAGACAAAGCGTGACAATCTTCCTTTTCAATGAAGGGAATACAGAAGATACATTCGATTTGAGGGTAGATACAGACAATTGGAAACTCGAAGCCACATTAAGTACTGAGGAGGTGACATTGGAAGCCAATGGTGGGCAGGTCACTGCTTCGCTAATTCTGCCGATGCCAAAAATGGTCGAAAACGGGACTTACAGAGTCTCAATGATAGGAACCAGCCGTTCCGATCCAACCTACCAGTCCGTGACCAACTTTTACCTGACTGTTCCCAAGACATACCTCGTGGAGGTCGAAGATAGGGACTTGTCCCAGGAAGTCTTTGCTGCTGGCACAGACCCCCGAACACTAAAGTGGGAAATACATAATTTCGGAAATGAAGACGACTCATTCCAGATAGAACTTGACTTTCCCTCAGACGTCAATGCATATGTTTCTGGCGTCTCAGGTGGTAAAACACCATACATAGCCCCTGGAGAATCTCACAACGTCAGCGTGAGCTACTCTTTTGATGCCGGTGTCGAGGGAGTCAGAATAATCAATCTAATTGCAACTAGCATTGAGTCAGGGATTTCGACAGAGGCAGAGGCACGGTTCGAAGTAGGCACGGTCGGATTCCTACTCGTACTCCCGCCTTCTTCATCCCAATCAAACGCCGAGGAAATTTACGAATCAGGAGACGATTACACAATAATATTCACAATCCGAAGCGCTCATCCAGAGTTAGAGCAACAAATCAGAGCAGATGTGGAGCTCGACAATCTCTGGACTGTATATGACGCCAGGGTCGGTGATGAAGATAGGAACTTCGTATTGGGCGCTGGAGAAAGTAGAAATGTTACCATTCATCTTGATGTTAGAGAAGAGAATCTGGAGAATCTAGCGGCTAACGTAGTCGATTTCAACGTCACATTGGTCATAATTAGCGATCTTGATACAACCAAGAAAACATCAATGATAACACTGCACAAGCCAGATCCAATCCCCGAGGGGCCTGATGTGGAAGAAGTTGGATGGCTGGCTGCAAATTATTTGCTAATCTTGGTCGGAGTTGCATTCATGGGCGGTATACTCTTCGCATCGTTTACTGTTATGAGGGGCGCAAGGTCACCCTTGGAGGAATACTCATCTCTGGATGGATACAGGATGACTGTCGACGGCTGGGATGGAACAAAGTCGCCATCTGCAGAGCTTCCATCCGCGGATGACATCGCCAACTCAATGTACGGCGGCACAGAAGAAATGTTCCAGAAGCCACCCCCTCCCTCGAGAATTCCTGACAAGGCCACAACATTGCCAACGGAAAATCCTGGCCCACCCGTTCCAGAAGAGGGTTTGCCAGAAGGGTGGACAATGGAGCAATGGCAGTATTATGGGCAAGAATGGCTGGACTCCCAGAATTAAGATTTAGCATCAAATTTACTCCGTCATAGATTGGGAGCACTTATGACCCCCCCTCCGATGGATGGCTTATTGAATCAAGGTGCGTGATTGCATGTATAACGGACAACAACCAATCTTCATCCTGAAGGAAGGAACTACCAGAACAAGTGGAAAGGGTGCTCAAAGCAACAACATTGCAGCTGCCAAGGCGGTAGCGGACGCAGTGAGGTCTACCTTGGGCCCGAAGGGAATGGATAAGATGCTCGTCGATTCGATGGGTGATGTTGTCATAACCAATGATGGGGCTACCATTCTAAAGGAGATGGAAATAGAACACCCTGCTGCAAAAATGATAATTGAAATTGCCAAGACACAGGAGCAGCATTGTTTCGATGGAACTACCAGTGCTGTCGTAATTGCAGGTGAGCTGCTGAAGAGAAGCGAGGAACTAGTAGAGCAAAACGTTCACCCTACAGTAATATGCGAAGGTTTCAGGCTGGCTTCCGATAAAGCCGTAGAGCTCATAGACCAACATGGTAATGGCGTAGATGGAAAAATGCTTTCGGAAGTGTCCAAGACGGCTCTGACAGGCAAGAGTGCCGGAGCAGTCAAGGATTTCTTGTCGGAGATTGGTGTCAAGGCAGTTCTTTCAGTCGCTCAAGAGGATGATGATGGTTTCATCGTCGATCTAGATGATATCAAGGTCCAGAAGAAGCAGGGCGGATCAATCAGAGACAGTACGTTAGTCGACGGAATAATACTCGACAAAGAGCGAGTCCATAGTGGGATGCCAAGAAGTGTAGCGGATGCTAAAATCGCACTAATTAATTCGGCAATCGAGGTAAAAAAGACGGAAGTAGATGCCAAGATTCAGATTACAGACCCAAATATGCTTTCGCAGTTTTTAGATGAAGAAGAGCAATTTCTCAAATCACTTGTAGAGAAAATACAACAGAGTGGGGCAAATACTGTTATCTGCCAGAAGGGAATTGATGATGTAGCACAACACTACATGTCCAAGGCAGGGTTGTTTGCTGTCAGGAGGGCGAAAAAGAGTGACATGGAGGCTCTCTCCAAAGCGACAGGCGGGAGAATCATAACCAATCTCGATGATCTCTCCGAAGAAGATCTTGGATCAGCATCAAAGGTCGAGGAGAGGAAGATTGGCGACTCGGACATGATATTTGTTGAAGGATGCCCCGAGGCAAAGAGCGTATCTGTTTTGTTAAGAGGGGGAACGGAGCACGTAGTGGATGAGGTCAAGAGGGCTTTTGAAGACGCTATTGGGGTCGTAGCCGTTGCTCATGAAGACGGTGCCGTACTTACTGGCGGCGGTTCTGTAATTGCAGCAATAAGCAGGGATCTCAGGTCCTATGCGGAAGGAATAGGCGGTAGGGAGCAGATGGCAATAGAGGCGTTTTCAAGCGCCCTCGAGGTGATACCTAGAACCTTAGCAGAGAATGCTGGCCTTGATCCGGTAAACACCATCATCGATCTGCGGAAAGCCCACTCAGAGGGAAAGTCAACTCACGGGGTAAATGTATTTCAGGGCGGGGTTATGGACATGGCAAAGGCCAAAGTTTTCGAGCCAAGCCGAGTCGTTGAGCAGGCAATACAGAGTGCATCAGAAACAGCAGTAATGATACTCAGAATAGATGATGTCATATCCAGCAAGAGTACTGGCCCTATGGGTCCCGAGGACTTCGACGGAATGGACATGTGAGTATTCCAGTGTGTTCCAATTTGAGCTGGTAAGATGCACATATTCAATAATCGTTAATCAATGGCGTAGCCAATACAGGAGGTTATGGCGTGTCGATCTTCAGCGTGTACATCGAAGAGGGGTGCATAACCTGCGATGCTTGCGAGGAAGCAGCTCCGGAGGTCTTTGAGGTCACGGATGATACCTGCTTCATCAAATCTGATGCTCGAATAGATGGGGGCTTCGATAGGAACGACGCAAAATCGGGGTTAAAGAAAGAAGTACTGGATACATTTTCCGACGATATTCTAGATGCAGCCGATGCATGTCCCGTTGACGTCATAATTGTCCTGGAAGGCGATCAGAAAGAGAAAGAATCCGACTCTTCCACGGAAGAAAATATAGTCGCAACAACAGAGCCATCAGAAGAAATAATCGAAGAAGAACCAGTCATTGAGGGGCTTGAGGATTTACTCTTTGCCGGAGATAGGTCATTAGAGATTCTATTCGGCTCTCAGTCCGGAAACTCAGAGGGATTAGCAACTAAGATGGCAAAGGAAGCCAAGGCTTACGGGTTAGAGGGCAACGTTCACGACATGGATGGTTTCGACTTCAACTCTCTCGCTAACAAAAAGCGGGTCATCGTAGTCTGCTCAACATGGGGCGAAGGCGAGCAACCCGATAATGCAGAGGATCTCTGGAAGTTTGCCACCTCAGAGTCCGCTTCCAGTATGGAAGGGGTATTCTTCGCTGTATGCGCTCTTGGTGACACTTCCTATGAGTTCTTTTGTGAGTCGGGTAAGGAGTGGGACAATCAGTTTGAGACCTTGGGCGCTACCAGGCTTGTTGACAGGATAGACTGCGATGTCGACTATGACGCTCCCGCAGCAGAGTGGCTATTGGATGCTCTCCCGGCTCTTGCCGCGGTGGATAGCACAGGGAAGTATCACGAAGAAATGGTTGAATCGATAAAGGACTTTGTAAACGGATCTGGCGTAGGAGCTGACGGTGAAGATGGATTCGCTATTCCAAAGATTACGGCGGATCCGATGCAGTTCGAAGTCTCAATATTCAGATACGACCCAACTTCTGCCAGCACTGGTACAGACACTTGGCTCTGCGAATTGCCCGGGCACATGTCGGTACTCGATCTCCTAAGATCACTAAAGAACACACAGGAAGGCTCTCTAACTTTCAGGGATGGTTCTTCTGACGATCCGAATACTGCTATCTGCGTAAATGGGAAGCTGATACTACCGGGCCGGACTAGAATTGACTCTCTCGCCCCTGTGAGAAATAACAAGATTTCACTCAGAATAGAACCCTTGGCCGGTTTCGATGTGATCCGAGATCTGGCGATAGACCCTTGGTCACTGGAAAGGAAAAGGGAATCAGCGAAGCCTTGGATGATTGCAGCTACTAGAGAGGGAATCTCAACCCCTCAAGGCCCGATAGGCAAAATGAATCCATCAGAGGCCTCCAAGCTTCATGCCATCTGTGATTATCAAAGCCAAAACATTCTGCAAGCAAGCTCAGACGCGACTCCATATGCCAACGGTTACTTAGGGCCAGCCGTAATAGTCAGGGCATGGGCAAGAAGAATCGACCCAAGGACCTCTGTTTCGAAAAGAGAAGAGATCGACCAACTGCTGTCTTCCCCAGACGGAATAAAGGCCGAGACCGACTTAGCCCCAATCAGGCGTCAGGCGCTAGTCCCCCACAAAGTTGTGGAAGCTCTCCTGGAGGCGAAGAACTCAGTCCTAACTATGGAGGGTTTTAATGGGAAACATGGCAAACACGTGTGGTGGTATGCTTGGACTGTAAAGAGTAGCGGCCTTGTAAATGATACTGTGATCTACCGCCAAGCATTAGGTCCATTTGCATTACTCGGAAACCTGTTTTCTGGAGTCACTGCAAGGATGGTATTAGGCTTCACTAGAACTGGGGGGAACATGTTCAACGGGCAATTGGGCATGGTCGCCCCACCCGCAGGAATAGGAAAGATGCCAAAGCAATTCAATTCGTCAGTGGATAGGCACCATGAAGTAATAGCAATTTTCAATGAGTTGGATGGTAGGTTTTGATGCCTACAAAGCTCGCATATCACCCGGGAAACGTAGCTCACAGTAGCGCAACTGAAGTTTCTCAAACCATGGGTCCAGCATGCAGGTCTCTGGGGATAGAGCTCGTTCCAATTAAGGGAGCGACCAGTTGTGGGGCTGGCATAATCAGGCAGGCAAATGATATCCTACAAGTAACTCTCAATGCGAGAAATTTCGCGATAGCGGAATCTATGGGCATGGACATAGTCACACCCTGTGCCACTACTGCAGGAAATCTGCACGAGGACCTCACGAGACTCAAGGAAGACCCTCTCCTTTTGGCAAAAACAAATGAGGTTCTTCGTAGAACTTGTGGTTTAACACTCACCGGAGAAGTTTCAGTACATCACCTCCTTCACGTCATCGTCGATGACCTGGGTCTGGACAAGGTAGAATCCAAGTTAAGAAACCCGATGGATTTCAAGATTGCAGGGTTCTATGGCCCAAACATGCAACAGGAAGGCGCTTGTGGAGGGGATGACGTTTACGATCCAAACTACCTAGAGCGCTTGATCGAGTCAATGGGCGGTCAACCGGTTAGCTGGGAAAGCAGGACTTCCAGTGTCGGGGTTCCAGGCTTATTCTCTGAGGAATCTACGGTCCTAAAGCAAGTGGCATCCGTGATATCCGATGCAAAGTCCGAGGGCGCCAGACTCATCGTTAGTACTTGTACACTATCGCATACTGTCCTCGATATTTACCAAGGAAAGGCAAGAAGATCTACCGGAACGTCAACAAATATTCCCGTAATACACCTGACTGAGCTTCTTGCATTTGGATTTGGCCACTACAACAACAGGCTCGCGCAATTAAAGACGAGAGTCGCAGTCATAGGTGATTAAAACTGGTCTAGACCAGTTTGCCCTTCCGGTCGGAAGCTCTCAGGTGGAATTCGTTCCAAATCGCCCATTTTTCTATCAGGAAATCCAGTCGTATCGTGCTCCGATATTTCTGGTCCTAGTTTGGATCTGGCCTCCAAAACAAATTCTGATGCCGACAATAGCCCCTCTGAAGACTCCACACTGAAACTTGATAGGTTTGAAAGGTCTCTGTGAGGGTTTCCAGTCAGACTTCTGGATACTCTTCTCACTGCCCTATGCATTGCCTCCTCCTTTCTTTTCGAGGCCTCCCTCGCTCCCTCATCCCTCGTACCTTCCGCGACAAGGACAACCACCTCTCCCTCTCTGCTCCTGCCTGTTCTACCTCGCCTTTGTATGGTCCTAATCTCGCTAGAAACAGGCTCGTAAAAAATAACCAGATCAGCGCTTGGTATATCCAAGCCCTCTTCTCCGACTGATGTAGCGACTAGGACATTAGCCTCACCGGATCTGAAGGCCTCTAATCTTGATATTTGCTCCTTTGCTGATAGGCCGCCCGACTCTCCTCGGCTTGATTGGCCGATAAATTGGATTGCTAGTGCACCTTCTAGGTCCTTTAGGGCAATCTCAAGAGCGTCAACTGTGTCTCTAAAATTTGCAAAAACAATAATTCGCGACTCCGGGTCCCTCCTAATTCTACTTCTTACTAGCCTTCTAACCGCCCCAACCTTAGAATGAATCTCATCCATCTCACTTAGTTTATTGGAGAGATATCTGACCCTAGCATCCCTAAGAAAGTCAGAAGAGGAACGAGTTTTTCCTGAATCATCCTGCATCCTCTTCAAAAAATGCCTCGAGGCTGCAATTCCTTGGCAAAGCAAGTGGTTAATCAAGTGGTGCAGCCTCATTGCTATCGCAATTCGAGAGGATGACCTATATCCGCTCTTATCGCCCCTCCCAATAGCTGCCTGGGCCCTATCCATTGCATTCGAGAGTCCCAACTGAGTTACTCTACCCGGCATAACATACCTCCCAGTCCTCCTTTCCATGTCCACAATACTATCCTGCCATATTCGGAAAGGTTCTACCAGCTCCCTTATCTCATCGGGAACCTCGACATTCTCCTCTCTAATTTCTAAGCCTGATAGATACTGTGAAACCATGGAATCCGCAGGAGTCCTTAGGTGGATCTTTTTGACTTCCAACCTGCTGCAAATTTCCTTTACTTGATCCATTCTTGAACTAGGACTTGCAGTAGTGGCGAGAATTAAGGGGTTTTTTGATTGTGAAAGGTATAATTCCGCCGCCTCCCCCATTGCATGACTTCCTGTGCAATGGTGCGCTTCATCTACCACAAGAAGCGAGCAATCCTGCAATGACAGCTTACCGCTCCTGACATCGTTGCGCACTACTTGTGGAGTTGCAAAAATCAATCTTGACTGCTTCCAAATCCTTTCCCGTTTGTCTGCAGAATTTTGGCCACTGAGAGAAAGCGGATTATATTCAATTGTTTGAGCCAATACTGGGATGGTGCTTTGTAAATGTTGATTGGCGAGAGCAACGGTTGGAGCAATTACCAAGGCCCAACCTCCCTTTTTGGCTAACCTCTCTACTATTGTCATCCAGGCAACTGCCGTTTTCCCTGCTGCCGTTGGGAGAACAAGAAGAGTCGAGCCGGCCAAGGCATCATCTACGGCCTGTAGTTGGTAAGGTCTAGCCTCTACAATGCCTGCGGCTAGGTCGGGATGGACAACATAACCCGCCATAGGCTGAGCTCGCCTTAGTCAGGGTTCAAAATAGTTGCATTTGATTAAATTGGCTGATTAGCACAGGGATCATACCGAAAAACGACTACGATTCGTTCAAATAGGGCATGTTAGTCGCAAGGCCGCTCACTACGTGAGGTACCAGACACCACAGGGCTCTGAAACTCATCCCACAAACCAGATTCACATTCGTGGATCGGGTCCGGTGTCACGGTCCCTCCATGACGTGGTTGGCCCGGAAACGCCGCTTGCGGTTATTTCGGCATACCAAGAGGAATTGCAATGGCAGACAGACACAGACCCCGTCGAGGTAGCATGGGCTTTAGCCCGAGAAAGAGGTCATTGCGCCAGTTTCCTAGAATCACATCATGGCCAGATTCCGAGTCTAAAGAAATCAGAGTACAGGGCTTCGCTGGATGGAAAGCAGGTATGACTCACATAATGGTCAGGGATACTAATCCAAAATCAACTTCGGCCGGTCAAGAAGTGAGGAAGGCAGTGACAGTAGTGGAAACCCCTCCAATGCATGTACTTGCCGTAAGGGGCTACCGTATGACACCTTATGGGAAACAGACTGCCGGAGAGATCTGGGCAGATGTTTCTGACGAAGGGCCGACTAATCTATTCCCAAGATATGCCAATCAGACAAGAGGCGAAAGGGATGTCGAAGAGGGAAGAAAACCTGCAATGAGGGGAGGTAGAATCCCCAAGAGAGGCCAAAGCAAAATTGAAGAATCTGCAAAATCCCTGAGAGATCAGGATCTATCAGAAGTTAGATTGATTGTTTGCACCCAACCCGACGCGGTTCGCAGCGTCCCTTCCAAGACTCCGGAAATAATGGAAGTTGGTCTAGTTGGGGGGGACACGGATGAAAAGATTGACTGGGCCATGGATCGCCTTGGAGGCGAAATAGGATTAGGAGACGTCTACAAGGTAGGGGAAGAGGTCGATGTGGTTGGGGTGACTAAAGGAAAGGGCTGGCAAGGTTCGATCAAGAGGTTCGGCCTCAAGTTGCTTAGCCATAAGAACAGCAAGAGAAGACGACAAGGAGGAAACATGGGAGACTTCGGTACTGGTTATGTTAGGAAGACGATCAGACAAGCTGGACAGGTTGGATACCACAAGAGAACAGAGCTAAACAAAAGAATTCTTAGAATTTCTCAGCCCAGTGAGGCCGATATTACTCCTGCTGGAGGATTTCTGAATTACGGAGAGGTAAGGAATCCCTACATGATAATTCAAGGAAGCCTACCAGGACCAGCGAAGAGATTGCTGAGATTCAGAGACGCCACTAGGCCTAGAAAAAACTCAGGGGAAGTAGAGGTTACCTACGTCAGTACATCGAGCAAACAGGGAGTGTGATTAATTGAAAGCCAAGACATACAACCTTGTAAACTCGGTAATCCAAGAGGAGATGGATGCGGGACTTCTTGCCGAAACATACTCTGTTGAAGCAAATGATGGCAAATCAATCAATCTCCCCGAAGCATTCTCTTCCGAAGTTAGGGAAGATATTGTTCGTTCTGCAGTACATGCTTCTAGAGCCAACAGAAGGCAGTCATACGGTCACAGGGAGCATGATGGCAAAAAATCACCTCAACCCGGAATGAAGCACTCCGTAGAATGGTGGGGCAAGGGAAGAGGAGTATCTAGAATCATGAGAAAGACAGGCCAGAGAACCGGAGCTCAGAACCCTCATACTAGGGGTGGCAGAAGAGCTCACGGACCCAAAGTGGATAAAGACTGGTCTCAGAAGCTTAACTCAAAGGAGAGGAGAATAGCCCGAGACTCTGCCATAGCTGCCTCTTCAAACCCTGATACCGTCTACTCAAGAGGTCATAGATTCGAGGAAGGAATTCGATTCCCAATAATAATTGACGAATACATTGAATCAAGGGACGGCTCAGATGAGAAATACGATTTGGAAGAGATTCCTTTGCAATACTCGACTAGAAAGTTTGTCGCTATGATGGAAAGTCTAGGAGTGTCGGATGACTTGAATCGATCAAGATCCGGTAGGACAATCAGGGCCGGAAAGGGCACTATGAGGGGGAGAAAATACAGGACCCCAAAGAGCATACTACTTGTCGTTGCACAAAAGGGGGGCTTGGACAAAGCGGCTAGGAACTTACCAGGGGTTGACGTGGTCACCTCGAAAGATTTGTGCGCAGAGGACCTTGCTCCCGGTGGTGACCTGGGCAGACTAACAATTTGGACAAAATCAGCTATCGAGGCACTGGAGTGAGACATATGGACCCCTATGATGTTATTATCATGCCATGGATAACCGAGAAAACACTCGAGGCTAGGAGAATCGCTGATCCAGAGGGCGGACATTTGGAAAACAACAACAGAATCGAGTTTATCGTCAGAAGAGAGGCTACAAAGCAAGATATCAAGAAAGCGATAGAAAAACTTCTAGAAGTCAAGGTAGCAAAAGTAAACGTAAGGATAAACAGAACCGGTAAACACGCAAGTATCCGACTCCAAGATGGGTATGACGCAGAAGAGGCAGCACTCAAGTTAGGAGCTTTCTGAGGTTGAAAAAATGGGTAAAAGGACACGTTCACAGAGAAGGGGTTCTAGCCCCAAGAACAGGGTTTCCAGCCATAGATTCCCTGCGGCCAATCGGCTGCCAAGAGTAAGTGGTGAAATAGCAGAGGTAGTGGATCTCGTTCACAGTGCAGCTCACACCGCACCACTTGCAAAGGTCAAATTCGAGGGTGGCGATATAGCACATTTAGGAGCACCAGAAGGAGTTGCAGTAGGTCAAACAGTAGCTTTTGGAGACAAGGTCTCCCTGAGGCCAGGTAATGTAACTACTCTAGACCAGATTCCGGAGGGGACTCAAATATGCAACGTAGAAATGAGGCCCGGAGATGGGGGTAAAATAGCACGTTCGGGAGGAAACTCAGCAATGATTGATACCAGGATGGGGGATTACGTCAGGGTTCAATTACCAAGTGGCAGAACGAAGGATCTCCCTGCAAAATGCAGAGCCACAATAGGCGTTCTTGGTGGTCATGGAAGAACGGAGAAACCTCTTTTGAAGGCGGGGGCAGCCCACCACAGAGCTAAGGCAAGAGGAAAGCTTTACCCTACAGTTAGCGGAGTCGCAATGAACCCTGTTGACCATCCTCATGGGGGTGGAAATCATCAAGCTGTGCAT
>MDSW01124931.1_pt1 | contig 13369 bp, 5 predicted proteins | sample 811171 | NCBI WGS metagenome assembly MDSW01 (sample SAMN05326641, study PRJNA326480) | marine metagenome | isolation source: seawater | place: Atlantic Ocean: North West | collected 2012 | reverse complement strand
TCCGGAATTCAATCCATCGCTATCTGCCTAATGAACGCTTTTGCATGTGCACAGCACGAATGTATCATCGAAGAGCTAGCTCGGAAGATCGGGTTTGACGACATCAGTCGTTCCAGCAAGGTCTCACCGTTAATAAAAATTGTATCCCGCGCCGACACGACCGTCTTAAATAGCTATCTCAATCCTGTCTTAACAAAATACATCCGGGATATCACTCACCAGCTACATCCAGAGTCCTCCATCCGTTTGCTAACCTCTGCAGGTGGATTAGTGGGTGCAGAGAAATTCAGCGGACGAGACAGTATCCTCTCAGGACCAGCGGGTGGAGTTGTTGGTTTCTCAAGCATCGCAAGTCAGGCAGGATTTGAGAAAGCTATTGGCTTCGACATGGGGGGCACAAGCACTGATGTGTCTAGATTTGATGGACATTTTGAATATGAATATGAAACTCAAAAAGACGGTGTAAGAATTGTCACTCCCATGCTGGCCATTGAAACGGTGGCTGCCGGAGGTGGGTCTGTATGTGGTTTTGATGGCATTAAATTAACCGTGGGTCCAAACAGCGCTGGCAGTGACCCCGGACCTGCATGCTACGGACGAGGTGGTCCGTTAACCGTCACTGATTTAAATCTTGTACTTGGACGTATTCGGCCCGAGCAATTTTCGATTCCTCTTCGGCAGGAGGCCTCGATCGAAAGTCTCAGACGTCTTGGACAATCGATCGAAGCTACGACCGGTCATCGGTACGAGATTCACGAATTAGCCGAAGCATTTCTAAATATTGCTAACCACAATATGGCACAGGCCATTGGAAACATTAGTGTGGCCAAAGGCTATGATCCGGCCGATTACGCGTTAGTCAGCTTTGGTGGAGCGGCTGCTCAGCATGCCTGTGGCGTCGCTCGCCTTCTGAATATTTCAACTATTCTCAATCACCCTGATGGAGGAATCCTGTCCGCCTACGGAATAGGGCAAGCCAATGTAAAGCGACAGGCCGATCTCGGCATATATCGTCAACTCAATCAGGCACTACTTCAAGAGCTAGAGCATGATGTCGTCCAGACGATGATCGAGTTACAAAGACAGGTGGAAAGTGAGGGCTACAAAACTGCAAACATCAGCCTTCAGGTGACGGCTGAATTACGTCTTCTCGGTGTTGACGCCACACTCCAAATTCCTATCTCGGAACGAACAGCTGAATCTTTTGATTGGAATGTGAACTACGAGCAATTGACAACCTTGTTCTCAGATTGCCATCTGCAGCGATATGGCTTCACTCCCCTTAAATCGGATCCACCATCCAGACAATTAGAGTTAGTAACGCTCCGCATTGTTGCCATCGGACAAAATTCCTCGCCCCCCCCTCTGTCTACACGATCATTCGTTACCACGAGAAAAAGCCAGAAAACCACCACCTTCTTTCAGAACGGACAACGATTGACGGCTCAATGCTTTAGCCGAGAGGATTTATCACCTGGCGATCAGGTCACTGGACCAGCTATTATCACTGAGCAATTTTCCACAACTCTCATCGAACCGGGCTGGAACGCTGAAGTATTGAGTAATTTTGAATTACTCATTGAGTCGGACGCTAAAACTCAACACTACCATCATGATCCATCGACGACTACAGATCCGGCAATGTTGGAAATATTCAACAATCACTTTGTTTCCATTGCCAATCAAATGGGCCTCACACTGCAAAACACTTCCAATAGTGTAAACGTAAAGGAACGCCTTGATTTCAGTTGTGCCATCTTTACTGCCGAAGGTCAGTTAGTCGTCAATGCACCTCACATTCCGGTGCATTTAGGGGCCATGGGGGAATCTGTCAGAGCAATTCTTGACGATCACGATTCCATTTCACCCGGCGACGTCTTTATTACAAATGATCCCTATCGCGGTGGATCCCATTTGCCCGATGTCACCATCGTCACACCTGTATTCAACTTAGAGAACGAACGAATATTCTTCACAGCAAGCCGCGCTCACCATTCTGAGATAGGAGGATGTACACCGGGTTCAATGCCCCCCTTTTCCCAAACGCTGGCAGAAGAAGGAGTCCTGATCAAGTCAAGGAAACTAATTAACGCAGGGGAGTCTGAGGAACATGCGTTGCAGTTACTATTGGAGGCGGATGAATTCCCTTCACGCAGTGTTGACATCAATTTGGCGGACATTCAGGCTCAAGTGGCCGCCAATCACCGGGGTGCGCATGATCTTAAGCGTATGATCGAACGATACGGTGAATCAACGGTTCTGAGTTATATGCGTTCCATCCAGGAGGCGGCATCAGCCAAGATGCGTCAGGCACTGTCCAAAATTCCCGATGGTGTTTATTACGGCCACGATTCTCTTGATGAGCATTTCAACGAAGATTATGACGCTGAAATTAAAGTTGCGATTACAATCCAAGGAGACACTGCGGAACTCGATTTTACCGGCACGTCACCAGTCTTGCCTAATAATCTCAATGCCAATCAGGCCATCGTGACGGCGGCAGTACTCTATGTACTACGTTTATTAATCGATGAACCAATTCCTCTCAATCAAGGTGTACTTGAGCCGATCACCCTGATACTACCTGAGTGTTTTCTAAATCCAACCGCCGGTCTAACTGCCGCTGATTCTCCTGCTGTGGTGGGTGGTAACGTGGAAACATCACAGCGAATTGTGGATGTTCTACTCTCTGCACTTGAACTGGCTGCGGCGAGTCAGGGGACGATGAATAACTTGTTATTTGGAGACGAAACATTCGGATATTACGAAACGATTTGTGGTGGAGCCGGAGCCACTGCCAGGTCGCCCGGAGCCGATGCGGTTCATACACATATGACCAATACGCGTATCACCGATCCGGAAATACTGGAGCGACGATATCCCGTTCAACTCAATCAATTCAGTATCCGTGAACAGTCTGGCGGTCAGGGAATCCATTCCGGTGGTAACGGAATCATACGGAAAATGACGTTCCTGCAACCCGTTACTGTCTCGCTACTAACGCAGCGTCGAGATCAGAATGCACCACCAGGACTGAACGGCGGTGAAGCGGGGAAAGCTGGGGTCAATCGGGTTATTTTCGCCGACGGACGTGAGCAAAAACTAAGCAACCGACAGCAATTAACCATCAATTCAGGAGATCAACTAACGATTGAAACGCCGGGTGGTGGCGGTTGGGGGAGCAAGCATGAGTGACCCCACCTCTGAATTTATCCCAAGAAGGTTTCTTCGTTGCCGTCACCGTCAGACAATATTGGCGGCTATATTCGGCGGTACAGTCGATTTACCTGACAAACAGCAGCATTGCGTGGAATTGCCCGATGGAGACAGTCTTTATATATATGACGATTCGATCATATCAGCCGAATCGTCAACGCAACCTCCGGTACTGTTAGTTCATGGCCTCGGTGGATCACATGAATCTTCTTATATGACTCGTATTGCGAGTCGATTACGTCAGCAATCCCGTAGCGTTTTTCGAATGGATATGCGTGGATGTGGCCAAGGCATATCCATTGCACAAAAAACAGCACATGCCGGCGCAAGTGACGATCTCGCCAGAACCGGCCTTTGGATTCAGCAGCACACAAGACAACAAAGTCTGCAAATCGTGGCATTTTCATTAAGCGGCAATATCCTTTTGAAATTATTGTCCGAACTAAGCAGGTATCCTGAATTGAAAGTATCTCAAGCCATTGCAATTTGCCCACCCATCGACCTGACATATTCAAGCCAAAAGATTACGAGTAAGTATTTGGGATTCTACGATTATCAATTTATCCGTTCACTGAAGCAGGATCTGACTGTTCGCCGCGAAAAGTACCCCGATTGCCAATGGAGCGACCTCTCACCATTCCCTAAAACGCTATTTGATTTTGACAACCGTTTTACTGCACCGCTAAACGGCTTTTCGGATGCGCTTGATTATTATCACCAATCAAGCAGTAAAGATAAGTTGGCTAACATCACAGTCCCTACGACGATCCTTGTTGCAAACGATGATCCAGTAGTTCCGGCGGAGATCTTTGATGATGTATGTCTTTCCGATTCGACAACGCTGGTACGTACTGAACAAGGCGGTCATATGGGATTTCTTGCTCGCGGAGCAAAACGATGGATGGATGATCAGATTATCCACTGGTTAGCACAAAAACCTGCGAATATACCTCCAGCCAATTCCAGACCAAGCTAAATGACCGTTATCCTACCGAAAATCTCAAAAAGATTAGGATTATCACAAAACACGCGAACCGCAAAAGAGTTTAAACTCAAAGGGTAGACGAACCCTTGTTTTGCCTCTCTGATAGATGTTAGAGTTCACTCATCTATTCACGACTGCTGATTCGACTTGTCTAACATCTATCAACGCACTAACATTCGTTGGTTAGTCATATCATTCGGCTATATTTACAGTTTCATGACCGTCGGTAGCACAATGTGCGACGGGAATTGCGACAAGCCTTATTATTAATAAACAGCCCCAACTGGATTATTCAATGACCACGGTTAAATCACGAAAAAATATTCAGCGATCGATCGCTATCCTCCTGTTAGTCGGATTTTGTATCCCCTTTCTAACTGGTGCAGAGATTGGCGAACCGAGTACCAAAAACCGACAAATCGCTCTGATGGTTCGCGGAATTGTCTCTTCCCAACACTTGACTCAACATGAGTTGGATGATGAGATTTCGCAGCGTGCAATGTCGACGTTTATTGATCGCCTGGATCCGATGAAGCTGTACTTCCTGGAAGAGGATATTACCGCTTTCAATGCAAAGAAACTTGAACTCGACGATATGCTGAAAAAAGGCGATCTGCAATTCGCGCACGATGTCTTCCTTCAGTACATGTCTCGCATGGAAGAAAGTATAGAAATCGTACATGCGTTGATCGATACTACTCATGACTATACAGTCGACGAGTACATAAGTACTGATTGGGATAACTTAAAGTTTGCAACCACTCGTGAAGACTTAACTGACAGATGGCGAAAACGAATTAAATACAACTTTCTCGTCCTCAAGGGAGATAAGACCGAGGGAGAAGAAGCGCGAGAGCGTTTGCATCGTCGATACAACAGTCAGTTGAAACAAATGCAGCAAACCAAAAGTGATGAATTGCTGGAGATCTTTCTAACGGCCGTAACGACGAGCTATGATCCGCACACAACTTATATGTCTCCCACGACTTCTGAAAACTTTGAAATTCAGATGCGACTAAATCTGGATGGCATCGGCGCACAGCTCACGCTTGAAGATGGTTATACCAAAGTCACCAAAATCATTCCTGGAGGTGCTGCTGACAAACAGGGCGAACTCAAAACAGGAGATCGTATAGTCAGTGTTGGTCAGGACACCGAAGGAGAAATGCAGGACGTCATCGACATGAAGCTGAATGACGTAGTATCTCTTATTCGCGGAAAACCCGGATCTACCGTACGTCTGGGAATCATTCCGGAAAAGAGCACAGAATCCAAGATTCTTACTATTAAACGAGCGAAGATTGAATTAAAAGACAGCGAAGCTCGTGGTGATATCATCGAATATAAGATTCCTGACAGTAAACAGATTCTAAAAATTGGTGTTATCAACCTACCGTCTTTTTATATGGATATGGATGCCGCCCGTCGCGGTGAAAAAGATTATCGTAGTACCACCCGAGACTGCCGACGTATCATCGAAGAATTTAAAGAAGAAGGTATCGATGGCATGATTATGGACTTGTCGACCAATGGGGGGGGAAGCCTAACGGAATCTATCGACCTGACAGGTCTGTTTATCGATCTGGGTACCGTTGTTCAAGTGAAAGATCCGTCCGGTCGTGTTCAGCAGTATGATGATCGCAACAAAGGGACTAGCTACGATGGTCCGTTAGTTGTTCTTTGCAGTAAGTTCAGTGCCAGCGCCAGTGAAATCTTTGCCGGAGCCATTGTGGATCACGGGCGGGGTATTGTCGTCGGCGATACGACTACTCACGGTAAAGGAACGGTTCAGAATTTCCTCGAACTTGGTTCCCGCTTTTTTAATATCAGTAATCCGCCGAACCTGGGAGCCCTAAAAATCACTATGCAACAGTTCTATCGCCCGGGAGGCGACAGCACTCAGCAACGCGGTGTTTATTCTGATATTGTGCTGCCATCCATTACTGATCATATGAAGGTTTCAGAGTCGGATCTCGATTTTCCTGTCCCATTTGACAAAGTGGAAAATGAAGTCAGCGACGTGCTCCTGGCACGTAATGCAGAATTGCTGGCCAGGCTTAAAAAGTCTTCAGAATCCCGAGTGAAAGATTCTAAAGACTTTCAAAAGCTCTTAGGGCAAATTGCCGAGTACAAAAAGCAGCAGGAAGAAAAACGAGTCTCCTTAAAAGAAGATGTATTCTTCGCCAAAAAAGAAGAGAACTCCGCCCAGGAAGAAGCTCAGGAGAATCTCGAAAAACGAGCCAATGGGGAAACGGAGGTTTTCCCTGACACGTTTTACAATCGGGAAGTCCTGAATATTACTGGCGAATATATCAAGGCTCAAAGTAAGTAATTCCGCTCACATCAGCGCAATTCAAGCTGCATGCCGTCATAAGCCAATTCCATGGAATCAGGCAACCCGGCGTTCGTTCGCTCATGCTCCAAATCGTGAGAGATGTGGGTAAATACGGTTCGTCGTGCACCGATTCTTTGAGCCACTTCCACCGCTTCTTCTAAGCCGAAGTGAGTCGCATGAGGCTTATGGCGAAGTGCGTCCAATATGAGGCAGTCCAACCCCTCAAGCAACGGCCAGCTTTGTTCAGGAATCTCATTGGTATCAGTACAGTAGGCGATGTTTCCGATGCGAAATCCAAGTACTTTGAACCGAGGGCCATGATGCAGCCGAATCGGAATGACGGTTGTTCCCAATACTTCAAACGGATCGGTCGAGATTGAATTCATGGAGAGTTGAGGAATCGCCCCCCGATGGGTCTGCTCATGATTTGAAAATGCATAATCAAAAGAGCGACGCAATCGTTGTTCGACATTCGGTTCACAGTATACCGGCACGGCATGACCAAGATAAAACTGAAACAACCTTAAGTCATCCATGCCAAATATATGGTCTGCATGCTCATGAGTATAAAGCACTGCATGAATCAATCCAATTTTCTCTCGTAGCAGTTGCTGTCGCAAATCGGGGCCTGTATCGATTAGTAGATTACCCTGCTCCAATCCAAACACAATCGAGCATCTGGTGCGGTTGTTTTTGGTGTTATCACTAGCACATACATCGCAACCGCATCCAATCGAAGGCACTCCGACACTCGTACCTGTTCCCAAGAGAATAATCTTCCCCCGGATATCAGTGGTCACTGCTTTCTTACTCAAGGACTTAGCTTTCCAATACGACTTATAGATAATGAAGCATTCATGATCCAATGATTAACCGACACTCATTATAAAGCATTGGTTCACATGGCACTTCTGCCAATGTTTAATCCTTGATACTAAGTGACAGGACGATATATAGGATAGTAATCGCAATTTTTCAGATAACAATCAAGTCGATCTTTGAGGAGTGGCCTAAAAGCAGTTGATTGGAAATCCCCTTAGCTCATCCGGACAATTCCTGCCTCTGCTTTATGCATATACCGGTTCCAAGCCGATGGTATGATGATGTAAATATCCTCCGTTGACCCCATTTTCATATCGGGATAAGCTACCAACGGAACTATATATACATAAGATATACATTAGCGTTTATGCTTTGTAACAACCTGCTCGTATACGTGGTGTTGATCTTTACGAAATAACGAAAACAAGATTCAAAGCGATCAAATCGTTGGAGACAGGATAGAATTCTGAATTGAGTTTAGTCCTTGATAATGCCTGCTAGGCTGTGTTGCTTTGTATCGGAGACACAATGGACATATTTGCAAGAATTTGGGAGTTAATCTCAGCCTTTTTCAATGGGTTAGTCAATGCCTTTGACTCGACCGTTACTTCGGTATTTGGCTCGTCCAACAAACGACAAGTCGATATCTATTTAGGTACGGTCGAAGAAATCAACGCTTTGGAGTCTCAATACCAAAGTATGTCCGACGAAGAACTCGGTAGGCAAACAGAGTTATTCCGTGACAGGATCAAAGCCGGACAAACGTTGGATGATGTTCGAAACGAAGCGTTTGCAGTTGTCCGGGAAGCCGGTCGACGCTGGCTCGGTATGCGCCATTATGATGTGCAACTTATCGGGGGCATCGTTTTGCACGAAGGTAAGATTGCTGAAATGGTCACCGGAGAAGGTAAAACTCTGGTTGCCACCTTACCTGCTTACCTTAACGCGCTGAGTGGCGATGGCGTCCACGTCATTACAGTGAATGATTATCTGGCCCGTCGTGACATGGAATGGATGGCCCCATTGTTCATGGGACTAAAACTCACTGTTGGTTGTATCCAAAGTGATATGAAAGCCAACGACCGCCAGCAAGCCTATGCCTGTGACATTACCTACGGGACCAACAACGAATTTGGGTTTGATTATCTGCGGGACAACATGCGGCCCGCAGCTCGGGACGACGATCGATTCCCTAAACATCAGCAACAGTGTCAGGGTAAATTAACGTACGCCATTATTGACGAAGTCGACAATATTCTGATTGACGAAGCCAGAACTCCATTGATCATTTCCGGGCCAGCACACGACAACCTGAAGAAATACGCAGAAGTCGAGAAACTAGCTCGCCAACTCAAGAAGGAAACTCACTTTGTCGTCAATGAAAAGGACCACAGTGTCAACCTGACCGATGAGGGGATACGGGCGGCTGAAAAACTTGCTGGAGTGGAAAGTTTCTACACTGCCGGAAACATGGAATGGCCTCATCTGATTGACAATGCATTGAAGGCGCATTACCTGTACAAGAAGGATGTCAACTATGTGGTTCGCGAAGGTCGCATCATCATCGTAGATCAATTTACCGGTCGTCTGATGGACGGTCGTCAATGGTCTGACGGGTTACATCAGGCTGTGGAGGCAAAAGAAGGCGTCAAAATCAAAGAAGAGACCCAAACTCTGGCGACAATTACACTGCAGAACTATTTCAAGCTGTACACCAAGATTTCCGGTATGACCGGGACGGCCTTAACAGAGGCCAAAGAGTTTTGGGATATATACGATATGAACGTTGTTGCAATTCCAACGAATCGTAAAATGCAGCGACTTGAGCACAACGACGTCATCTATCTGGAAGAGAAACACAAATTCAAAGCGGTGGCCGATGCAGTCGAGGCCTTGAATAAATACGATACGATTGAATTTAATAACGGTGATCAGCATTATGGCACGATCGAGTCTGAAAACGACACCACCGTCGTACTACTGCCTGCTGAAAGCCGCAAACGCGAAACATTCGACCGTGATGACATTGCCCGAATTTACCGAGCAGGGCGCCCCGTATTAATCGGTACCGTTTCTATTGAAAAAAGTGAGGCGATCTCCGATTTCCTTCGTCAGCGAGGCATCGAGCATGAAATCTTGAATGCCAAAAATCATGGTCGTGAAGCTGAGATTATTGCCCAAGCAGGCCGCCGCGGTGCCGTGACGATCGCTACAAACATGGCTGGGCGTGGTACAGATATTGTGCTTGGCGGTAACCCGGAGACTTTAGCCTGGTCTCGACTGCAAAACGATTACCCAACTCGCCTAGAAGTCCCTCAGGATATCTGGGACAACCTTGTTCGTGAAATTGATGAACAATATTCAATGGCCGAGGAAGGTGAAGAACTAAAAGAACTTGGCGGACTCCACGTTATTGGAACCGAAAGACACGATGCCCGTCGAATCGACCTTCAGCTTCGGGGGCGTTGTGGACGACAGGGTGACCCGGGAAGCAGTCGCTTTTACCTCTCGCTTGATGATGATCTGATGCGGATTTTTGGAGGTGGAAATCTCAAAGCCATCCTCTCGAAAATTGGGATGAATCCTGAAGACAGTATCAACAGCAAAATGGTCACCCGCCGTATCGAAGCCGCTCAAAAGAAAGTGGAAGAACGAAACTTTGAGATTCGTAAAAATCTTCTCGAATACGACGAAGTGATGGACACACAGCGTAAACGTCTTTACGAATTCCGTCAGGAAATTCTGGATGGCGAAAATGTGTCAACCAAAGTCACAGACTGCCTTGAAGAGCAGATTGAACATTACGTCAATGTATTCCTGGATCCCAATTACGGCGTCGATTCGTTTACTGCCTGGGTGAATTCCACATTCAATATGCAGGAGGAAAGCCGCGCGTACAAAGGGATGGACTTCAAGCAAGCGGATGAAGAAAGCCGGCGATTGGCATATCGCTCGGCACTGAGGCGAATCCGAGACGCGGTGGACGAAAACCTACCGCGGGACTTTGACGAATCTGAATGGAATTGGCAGGCATTAGCTAAGTTCATCAACTCCAACTGGAATACTTCCCTCCGCCCACGTGATCTGCAGGCAATTGATATGGATGATATCGAGGATGATTTGGCGGAATTGGCCTACGCTCATATTGATAAGGTAGATCTCAGCGACGGGGCCATTTTTCTCGATGAGCGTTTCGGACGCAGTTCTCTCGCTACTTGGATTCGTAATAAATTTGGTTTTGAACTGGAGGAAGACGAACTCAAAGATCAAACCAATGATGAATTGTTACAGTCCATCCATCAACGTGCTCTCGAAATGTATCAACATCGTGAAGCCGAATACCCGGTAATGGCGGGAATCTATCGTTATGGTGGAGGAGCAGACAAACAACTAGACCGTGAAGCATTGATCGCCTGGGCTGCACAACGCTTTAACGCGGAGATTTCACTGGAAAGCGTTCGTCATATGCAACGAGCGGAACTTCAGGAAACTTTGGTTGACTTAAGTCTGGCAAGCCAAAAGCGCTCGACCTCACATCGTCAGTGGGCTCAGGAGAAAACGGCTGAATTCTATGCCGACCAGACAGAGAACACTCGACTTAACCGTATTGCTAATGAGGGCGAGATTGCCTCAATTTCCCTTTGGTTGCGAGATAATGTCGATACCGAGCTCAATGTAGAAATACTTGGTAACTGTAATCGCCAGGAATTCAGTCGCCGGTTATCTTCGGCTGTTGAAGATAAACATCATCCTGAAATCCGACGTATGGAACGGGCTTTACTACTTCAAATCGTCGATTCGTCCTGGAAAGAACATTTACTAACCATGGACCGCCTTCGCAGTTCTGTTGGGCTAAGTGGGTATGCTCAGAAAGATCCCAAAGTCGAGTACAAACGTGAAGGGATGAAGCTGTATGACAACATGTGGTTTTCCATTGGTGAGCAGGTGACCGACCTTATTTTCCGTATGGAACAGCTGAATGAACAATTTGTCGGGTCGACCTGGGTTGAAACTTCCGCAACACACGCTGATGCCGTTTCTTCCAGTGATGCCGTTCGAATGCAGGAAACCGGAGAAGATCCTTCACAAGCTCGGTCAGCTAAACCCAAAACCGTCCGTAATACTGCTCCTAAAGTAGGGCGTAATGATCCCTGTCCATGCGGTAGCGGAAAAAAATACAAACGTTGCTGCCTCGGAAAATAAACGGATACCTTCGAGTTATTGAAACGAGACGATATTCAATTCGATCTAAAACGTAGATGGAATAGAGAGTACGGATGAACTAATGCCCTACGTACGAAATATCGTATACCTGCTGTTGCTACTCCTCCTTTCTCCGTGGTTGATGCTTACCGCAATCACCAAAGGCAAATACAGGCAGGGGCTCGTTCAGAAGTTCATCGGGCTCGTGCCCCGATTGCCGGCTTCCGGAGTTGATGCAACGCAAAGACGGATTTGGCTACATGCCGTTAGCGTCGGCGAAGTCAATTTATTGCAACCTGTTCTATTAGAACTAGAGCAACGATATCCCGATTGGGAATGTGTTATAAGCTCGACAACCAAAACAGGCTATGAATTAGCGCGACAGAAGTATTCGCCTCGAACCGTCTTCTATTGCCCACTCGATTTCTCCTGGGCTGTAAAAACCGCCTTGCGACGTATCCAACCCGACTTATTCGTACTGGTGGAGTTAGAATTATGGCCAAATCTGATTCACTATGCGGCAAAGGCCTGCCCCATAGCAATTATCAATGGAAGGTTAAGTGAAAACAGTGCCAAAGGCTACTCTCGGCTGGGACCGCTGCTGAAGCCAACTCTAAGAAAGCTTACCCACATCGCTGTACAAAACCAGCAATATGCTGACCGCTTTCTGGATATCGGAGCATCAGAGGAGCAGGTGACTGTTACAGGCAGTATCAAATTCGACGGTGCGGAGTCGAACCGTGACAATGCTAAGACACGTGAATTAAAAAAACTGGCCGGAATTACACAGAACGACGTCGTCCTACTGACAGGATCGTCCCAAATCGAAGAAGAATCTCTGTGCCTACAGTTTTTCCAGGATCATTTCAATGAATTCCCTAATCTGAAACTGATCCTGGTTCCACGTCATCCGGAGCGATTTGAAAGCGTATCCGAAATGTGCAGGAAATCCAACATTCCGTTTGTCCGGCGATCAGACATGGAAGCAGGAGTTCCTTCAAGCACTCGCTTGTTTCTTATCGATGTTATCGGCGAGCTGGGGGCATGGTGGGGTCTCACAGATATTGCCTTTGTCGGTGGAAGTATGGGCTCTCGCGGCGGTCAAAACATGATTGAGCCGGCCGCCTATGGAGCCGCAGTCAGCTTTGGACCTAATACCTGGAACTTCAAAGATATAGTCGAACTCATTTTGCATCATAAGGCTGCGAAGGTTATTCATTCCAATGAACAATTCACTGAATTTGTTCGCTGGTGTATCGAATTTCCCGAGCAGGCTGCTGAAATGGGACAAGCCGCAGCCAACCTTGTAGCGAACCAACAGGGTGCCACGCGACGGACGGTCGATATCCTCAGCTATCTCTGAGAAACCTTTTATCTACTTCCTTATATGGTTGTCGATCACTTCCCTCTGGCTCTATAATCAACCCTTTACCCCCATTGAATTAACTCTCTGGAATAGAGGAATTGTTCTCGTGACATCAGGAAAATACTTGTTCACTAGTGAATCTGTCAGCATGGGCCATCCGGATAAGCTGGCCGACCAGATCTCAGACGGAGTACTCGACGCTTTATTCGAACAGGATCCCTATAGTCGTGTTGCCTGTGAAACGATGGTGACAACTGGCATGGCAATGATCGCCGGTGAAATTACCACTCAGGCTCAAATTGATTACCCCGATGTCGTCCGTAATGTCATTCGTGACGTTGGCTATACCGATGACGAAATGGGCATTTGCGCTGATACCTGTGCAGTGCTTACCTCCATCGACCGACAAAGCCCGGACATTGCCCAGGGTGTTGATGAAAAC
>MDSW01153999.1_pt1 | contig 13370 bp, 10 predicted proteins | sample 811171 | NCBI WGS metagenome assembly MDSW01 (sample SAMN05326641, study PRJNA326480) | marine metagenome | isolation source: seawater | place: Atlantic Ocean: North West | collected 2012 | reverse complement strand
CTGGTAGCTCATGTTTAGATAGGAAAACTTCAGAATTTACAATGGAAAATAATATTGAGGGTCTTGAATTTTTATCATGTATTCCAGGTTCAATTGGTGGAGGAATTAGAATGAATGCTGGTTGCTACGGCAAAGAATTCAAAGATATAATTGTTTCAGTACAGGCCATTGATTTCAGTGGAAACGCTTCAACAATCCCAGCCTCCAAAATAAATTTTAAATATAGATCAACAAATTTGCCTAAAAATTTAATTTTCCTAAGCGCAACTTTAAAAGGAAGTTTGTCTAGCAAAGATTTAATTAAAAAGAAAATGAATGAATTAAAAAAAAAAAAGAATTATCCCAACCAATTAGAGTTAAAACTGGTGGAAGTACATTTAAAAATCCAATAAATCAGGAAAATAAAAAAGTTTGGGAATTAATTAGAGAGTCAATCGATATTCAAAAGGCTAATAAAATGTTTGGAGACGCTACTTTATCAGAAAAACATTGTAACTTTTTAATTAATAAGGAAAAGGCTTCATTCAAAGATATGAAAAATCTTATCAATTTTATCAAAGAAAATGTATATAACAAAACTGGAGTTAATCTTGAATTAGAAATAATTTTAGCCTCAGAAATATGAAGAAAAAAATTTTAATATTAGCTGGAGGATATTCTAAAGAAAGAGACATAAGTATTATTACGGGAAGAGCGGTTTATAAACAAATCAAAAATGATTATAAATGCAAAATTCTTGACCCTAAAAGTGGTTTCATTAACGAAATAAGAAAATTTAAACCTCACATTGTTTTTAATGCTTTGCATGGAAGATACGGTGAAGATGGATTTATTCAGCTAATTTTAGAGAGTGAAAAAATTAAGTATACTCATTCTGGAGTTATGGCATCATCTATATGTATAAATAAATTAATATCAAAAAAAATATTTAAAAAAAATAAAATTTCTTCACCAAAATACCTTCTCCTTAGAGAAAATTCGGAACAAAATTATAAAAGTATATATAAAAAAATTATGAAAAATTTAGGTTTTCCGGTAGTGATAAAGCCTATAAATGAAGGTTCAAGTGTTGGAGTATATATATGTAATAAAAAAAATTTTTTCAAAAATTTAAAAAAACTTAGAAGCGAAAAAGAAGTATTAATTGAAAAATATATCCCTGGAAGAGAAATTCAAGTAGCAATTATGGGAAATAAAAAATTAGGCACTATTGAGCTTATACCAAAAAGAAAATTTTATGATTACAAAGCTAAGTATGACAAAAAAGCAAAAACAAAACATATATTGCCAGTTAAGCTACCATTAAATAAAATAGAAGAAGTTGAAAATATAGCTCTCAAAGCACATAAAATTACAGGATGCAAAGGTGTCACAAGAAGTGATTTTAGATATAGTAATAAAAAATTCTATTTACTAGAAGTAAATACACAACCAGGATTAACAGAACTTTCTTTAGTTCCAGAAATTGCCAGGTACAGAGGTATAAATTTTTATAATTTAATAAGATGGATTATTAATGATGCGTCAATTAATAGATAAAAGTAAAATTTATTTATATGTTGTTTTACTTTTAACTTTATTGAGTCTTCATAATATAAATTTAATAAACTACATAGATAATTATTTTAAGATAAATAAAATAAATATTATAGGCAAAGTAGACGAAAGTTTATCTGAAGATGTTTTAAAATCATTAGATAGGTTTAATAATATTAATATTTTTTCAATTAAATTATATGAATTAAAGTCAGAATTAGAAAAATTCAAACTAATTAGTGAATATAAAATTAAAAAAGAGTACCCATCAGTTATTAAAATAGAATTAAAGCAAACAGATATTTTAGCTTATTACTTTGAGAATAATGAGAAAATTTTTGTTGGAAACAATGGAAAAAAAATTAAACACCAAAACACAATTACTAATGGAATACCGCTAATTATTGGTGAAGTTGATATTAAAAAATTTTTAACCCTAAAAGAAATTTTGGAAAAAAATGGTTTCAGTTTGAAAGATTTTAATAAAATTTACTCATTTAAATCATTAAGATGGGATTTAATGTATAAAAATAAAATTATTGTTAAATTGCCAATTGAAGGATTTGATGATTCTTTAAATGTATTTAAAAAATTTGTTAATAATCGAAACTTAAAAGAATTTAAAATTATAGATTTAAGAATTAAAAATAAAATTATTATATTATGATTAAAATTAGTTCACCTATTTCAATTTTTGAATTAGGATCAGCTCATATTGACTTATTAATATATGATAAGTCAATTCTCAATAAGAATTTATTTTATGGGGAGAAATTAGATTATACAAAAAATAAAAAATCAATCGATAATTTTAAAATTGATAAACTAATTCTTAAAGCAGAAAAAGATATTGGAAAACATTTAAATGAAGCTTTGTTATTAATAGACTCTTCAACTATTTTTTCTCTAGATTTCTCAATAAAAAAAAATTTTGAGAAAAAAATAATTAATAAAAATGATTTAGATTATTTATTAACTGAAAGTGAAAAAACGGTTAAATCTAATTATCAAGATAAAGATATTTTACATAGAATCGAAACAGATATTTATATTGATGGTAAAAAAATAGAAAATATCAATAATTTGAATATTGAGGCTAATAATGTTGTTCTTGAAGTAAAATTTATAATGATTGAAAAAAAAATATTTGAGAATTTGAAAAATATTTTTTTAAAAAATCATATATCCTTGATTGATACATTTTGTACGACTTATATTAAGTCTTTAGGTTTTGTTAATAAGAATAACATCTCTGAAAATACAGCTTTTATAGACATTGGTTTTAATAAAAGTAGTCTAACAATTTTTAGAAATCAGAAATTATTATATCTTAATAATATTCATATTGGCGGAGATCATATAACAAAAGATATTTCTAAAGTTTTGAAGTTAGATTATAGAAAAGCTGAGGCATGGAAAAAAAAATTTTCAAAAAATAAACAATTTGTTGGAGATTCGGATAGTCAAAATAATCTTAAACAAATAATTAATTCTCGATTAGAAGAAATAATCGAATTATTATTTTTAAATTGTCCTTTAATTAGTAATAAGAATTTTGATACAGGCTTGAAATTAATTTTCACTGGAAATGGCTCAAGAGTATTGAGCGAAAATTTATTATCTTTTGGACCTGAATTTTCTTTCATTAAAGATATGTTGATATTTGATGATGAGAGGAGAGAGGCATGCGATAGCGCTCTAAGATTCATTTTGAAAAATGAAGTTACCGAACCTCAAAAATCACCTTTAAACTTAGATAATAAAGGTTTTTTTGAGAAATTATTTGAGTACTTCACATCAAAATAGCAATTTTTTGTAACATAAGTTGTTTTTTTTACTCAAATTAATTTTTGTATAAACTTGTGATGTCAATTCTCAATCAAAAAACTATTAATAATAAAATTGCTTTCAACGGAATAGGTTTACATACTGGCAAATCAGTTCATCTAAATCTTATACCTTCACCACCTAATACAGGCATAATATTTAAAAGAATTGATATTAAAGAGAACAATATAGTTTTACCATCCTATGCAAATGTAGTTGATACTACATTATGTACAACTTTATCAAACGAACATGGAGTTAGGGTTTCAACTGTTGAACATTTAATGGGAGCATTATATGGTTTGGGAGTGGATAATTTAGTTGTTGAAGTAAATTCTCAAGAATTACCAATACTAGATGGTTCAGCAAACAATTTTGTTGAAAAAATTTTATCAACTGGAATTAAATCATCATCAACACCAATTAAATTAATTAAAATAGAAAAGAATGTTTCTTTAGAGGAGGGAACAAAAAAAATCTCTCTAGATAAATCTAAAGTAGCGTCTGAAATTGATTTTGAAATAAGGTATCAAAATAAGAATATTGGAACTCAAAGGAATAAAATTAATTTATTTAATGACGATCTAAAAAATATATTTGAGTCCAGAACATTCTGCTTATTTAATGATGTAGAGATTCTTAAAAGCAAAGGCCTGGCTAAGGGTGGAAGTTTAGATAATGCGGTGGTTGTAGGTGAACAAGAAATTTTAAATAAAGGCGGATTAAGAAATCCCAAAGAATTTGTAAATCATAAAATTTTAGATTGTATGGGCGATCTATATTTATCAGGATATAGAATTGTAGGATCTCTCAAAACTTCAGAGGGAGGTCACGGACTGACAAATAAGATTTTGAGAAAACTTTTTTCAGATAAATCAAATTTTACTGTTATAGAAATCAAGGAAAAAACTTTACCTTACCAAATTTTAGATAGATCCTATCTAAAATCTATTGCATAAAAATAGAAATTTTTTTTATTTCTGTTAATACATAGATATGCGATTAATTAATTTTTGTTTAATATTAATTTTCATTTTTTTCCTATCATGTGCAAAAGAAGAAAAAAATATTGAAGTGATTAAAGAAAAAGAAATTAATTTACAAATGATCGACGCTTATGAGGAAGGAATACAAATACTTGAAACCGGAGATGGACTTTTAGCTGCAAAAAAATTCTCTGAAGCAGAATTGTTATTTCCACAATCAATCTGGGCACCAAGATCAGCATTAATGGCTGCATATTCTTATTATACAAATGAATATCATAATGACACTATTTATGAGATTGAAAGATTTTTAAAAACTTATCCAAAGCATCCAAGAACCGATTATGCATACTATCTTTTAGCCATTTCCTATTATGATCAAATTGTAGATGAAAGAAAAGATTTAGAAGCTATTTTAAAATCAAAAGAATATTTTGAATTATTAATAAAACTTTATCCAAAGACCGATTATGCAGAGGACTCGATGTTCAAACTTGAATTAATTAATGAAATACTAGCTTCAAAAGAAATGTATTTGGCAAAATATTATTTAGATAGAAAAAAATGGATTCCTGCAATTAATAGATACAAATACGTAGTTGAAAAATATAATGACTCGATCTTTATTGAAGAAGCACTCCACAGGTTAGTAGAAATTCACTATATGATTGGCCTTCAAGAAGAAGCAAAAAAATATGCTTATTTGTTAGGATATAATTATCAATCTAGTGAATGGTATGAAATGTCTTATAAAATTTTCAATAGCAGTTATAAACCCTTGGAAATTAAAGCTAAAAAAGATAAAAATAAAAAAACACTTATTCAAAGAATTAAGTCGAAAATATTTTAATGGAAGATAAAACATCGATTAAAAAAAAATATATCGACAAAATTAAAAAACTTAAGAAACATAACGAATTATACTACTCAAAAAGTAAGCCAGTAGTTTCTGATAAAGATTATGATGAATTAAAATTATCAATAATAAATTTGGAAAATAAATATACTTATTTAAATCATGAGGACTCACCCTCAAAAATAGTTGGTTTTAAACCCTCAAAAAACTTTACTAAGCAGAAACATAAAGTTCCCATGTTATCGTTATCAAATGTATTTAATACAGAAGATCTAAATAACTTTGAAAAAAAAATTAAGAATTATCTTAATTTAAAAAAAAGCCAAATATTTGAATACAGTGTTGAGCCTAAAATAGATGGAATTTCTGCATCATTAACTTACAAAAATGGGAGTTTTGTTTCTGGTCTTTCAAGAGGAGATGGTTATGAAGGAGAGTTAATTACAGAAAATTTAAAAACAATAAGAGATATTCCAAAATTTATAAATGCTAAAGACTTTCCACAAAATATTGAAATTAGAGGAGAAGTTTATATTGAAAAAAAAGATTTTGAAAAATTAAAAGAAAAATTTGCAAATCCAAGAAATGCTGCATCTGGCACTTTAAGACAAAAACATTCTTCTGAAACCAAAAAAATTCCATTAAAATTCATAGCCTATACGTTTGGTCAATTTGATAATAATACTTTTCAAAAACAAACAGATTTTTTAATTTTTTTGAAAAAATGGGGATTTAAAATTAGTAAATATAATAATTTAATATCCAATATTGACGATTTAATAAAGAATCATGAAAACTTTGAAAAAAAAAGATATGAATTAGAATATGATGTCGATGGCTTAGTATATAAAATAAATGATTTAAGCCTACAGCAAAGATTAGGATTTGTTGGGAATGCACCGAGATGGGCTGCTGCTCATAAGTTTTCTGCAGCTTCATCTTTTTCTAAAATTTTGAAAATTGATATTCAGGTAGGCAGAACTGGCGCACTTACACCAGTGGCAAAAGTTAAGCCGGTGAATATTGGAGGAGTTGTAGTTTCTAACGCAACACTTCATAATGAGGATGAAATAAACAAAAAGGATATTAGAGTTGGAGATATTGTTCAAATTGAGCGCGCAGGAGATGTAATTCCCCATGTAATTTCTGTTGATTTAAAAAAAAGACCTTCAAAATCCATTAGATATAAATTTCCAGACAAATGTCCTTCTTGTGGATCACAAATTGAAAAAGAATTCAATAATCAAACTAATAAATATGATGCAGTGAAAAGATGCTCTTCAGTTGGTTATAGTTGTGAAAAAATAGCAATTGAAAAAATTAAACATTTTGTTTCTAAAGATGCATTAAATATTGATGGTTTTGGGAAAAAAGTTGTTGAAAAATTTTGGGAAAAAAAATTTATACGTTATCCACAAGATATTTTCAAATTAGACTATAACAAAATAAAAGAATTAGATGGATGGGGACAACAATCTGTCAATAACCTAAAATATTCAATTAATAAATCAAAAAAGATAACTTTAAGTAAATTTATTTTTTCTCTAGGCATAAGACATATAGGCCAAGAAAACGCAAAATTAATTTCAAAGCACTTACAAAATAAAGAAAAATTTTTTAAAATAGATAAAAATTATAATTTTAACCAATTTTTAAATATAGATGGTATTGGAGAAATACAGATTTCATCAATTAAAAAATTCTTTTCAATAAAGGAAAATCTGGAAATTGTAAAAAATCTTTCATCTGATTTAAATATAGAAAATGAGATTTTAAATAATGAAGGAAAGTTGAAAAACTCTACTTTTATGATTACTGGGAAATTACAATCAATGAGTAGAGCAGAAGTTAAATCTATAATAGAAAAAAATTCAGGTAAGATTTTAAGCTCTGTAAGTAAAAAATTAGATTACTTAATTGTTGGCGAAAAACCTACTATAAAAAAACTAAATCAAGCTAAAGAACTTAATATTAAGGTTTTAAATCAGAACGAATTAATGAAGCTATTAAATTGATTTAAGCCAATTTCTTTCTTTATTATTTAAAAACTTTGAAATATTATTGTAAACTTCCAGATTGTATTTAGATAAATAATCTTTTTCTTCAGAATTCAATAATTCTTTATTAATTAAATCTGAGTCTATAGGAGCCATTGTTAAATTTTTAAATTTTAACTTATTTTTATTTTTTTCAATGTAAATTAAGTTTTCAATTCTTATACCAAATTTGCCTTCCTCATAATAGCCAGGTTCATTACTTACAATCATTCCTTCTCTAAGTTCAACAGAATTAAATTTTGAAATAGCTTGGGGCCCTTCATGCACATTTGAAAAAAAACCTACTCCATGTCCAGTACCATGACCATAATCTAAATTGACTTTTCTTAATGCGGCTCTTGCTTTTTTGTCAATTAAAAAACCTTTTTTAATTTTATTCAGATTATTTGTGACAACTGCAATATGCCCTTTAAGTACTCTTGTGAATATATCTTTGATTCTTTTAGAAGGATCAGTGAAACAAACAGTTCGAGTGACATCAGTAGTTCCGTATTTATACTGGCCACCAGAGTCACATAAAAAAATATCATTTTTTTTAATTTTTCTATTTGTTTTTTTTGTTGATCTGTAATGAATAATTGCACTGTTAGGACCCGATCCAGCAATTGTATTAAAACTTGGGCAAATGTAATCTTTTTCTTTTTTTCTAATTGATTCTAATTTCTTTTCTAAGAATAACTCATCAAACCCGAAGTTTTTATCTTGTTTAATCCAATATAAAAACTTGGTAAGAGCAACACCATCTTTAATATGAGATGAAATCATATTTTTTATCTCAGTTTTATTTTTGATAGATTTAAGATGATAAATTGGATCTTCGAAATGAAGTATGTTAAATTTAGACTCTATTAAGCTTTGATAAAAAATTGAGCAAGATAAATTGTCAATTGTAAAACAAGCTGAATTTAACTTTGATAACACATTATAAAAATTTTCAAAATTATAATATTTTATTTTTTTATAATTTATTTCTCTCTTAATATTTTTTATTTTTTTTGGATTACTAAAGAAGAATATATTTTTGTATTTATCTATAATTAGTCTAGCATTTGGAATTGGGCTATTAGGGTTGTCATTACCTCTTATATTTAGCAGCCATGCAACATTTTCTGGAGCAGAAATAAAAATTGAGTCTGTTTTATTTTTTTTTAAAATTTTAAAAAGTCTATTTATTTTAGATACTACGCTTTCACCAGCATAATTATCATTAATTTTAAAAAAATTTTTTATTTTTTTTTCTTTTTCAAGGTAGATTTGATCAACAAGATTCGTATTTATGGGAACTAATTGATATTTAAATTCAAAATACTTTTTTAGTGTTTTTAAAGTGAATAATTTTGGATCATATCCAATTTTATTGTGATAATCACTATTTAAAACATCTTTTGGGTATTTATATGGAATCTCAATAATTTTAAAATTTTTCCCACTTTCCAATTTACTTTGAATTAAATATCTTCCATCTACAAAAAGATAATTTAATGATTTTGTTATTATCGAAAAGCCTGCTGATCCAGAAAAATTTGATATAGTTTTGAGCCGATTAGGAAAAGCATACTCATTAAAAAATTCGTCATTTTTGGGAATTATATAAGCATCCAGATTATAGGTGTTTAAAAATTTCTTAATTTTTTTTATATTTTTCATGACTTTATTCTTTTTTGATATCTCAACCATCCTGGACTTTTAATTTCACTTTCATAGTCTATGTCTTGATTAAATTCAAAATCATCATTCTCATCTTGTAAAAATTGATTATTCTTTTCAATATTTTTCTCAGGTAATTCGTCTATAAATCTAGATGAAATACTATCTATCCAGTCACCCTGATAAAATCTATTCATTGAAAAAGAAATATGAGCAATTTTTTTTGCCCTTGTAATTCCAACGTATGCCAGTCTTCTTTCTTCCTCTAGCCCGCTTTGACCTTTTTCTTCCATTGATTTTTGGTGAGGAAATAACCCTTCTTCCCATCCAGGCAAAAAGACCACATCAAATTCTAATCCTTTAGAAGAGTGCATTGTCATTAAATTTACTTTTTGACCTTCCCAGTCTTGATCAATTGAGGTTGCTAATGCTACGTGCTCTAAAAAACTATCAAGGTTATCAAATTCTTTCATCGCATTTAAAAGTTCTTTAATATTTTCAAGTCTATTTTCATTTTCTAAATCTTTTTTATCCTTAAGCATTTGACTATAGCCTGACTCATCTAAAATTATTTGAAGTAATTTTACATGATTTATTTTCTTTCTTAAATCAAACCTCCATTTTTCTAATAAATTAAGAATTGAACTTAAACCTAATTTAGATTTTGGCTTAATTAAATTTAATTCAATCATTTTTTTTGCACCTTCTTCAAGGGAGCATCTATTTTTTTTAGTGTAGTCATATATAGACTTTACTGTAGTTTCACCAATTGATCTTTTTGGGACATTGATAATTCTTTCGAAAGATAAATCATCTCTAGGTTGGTTAACAATTCTTAGATAAGCTATACAATCTTTTATTTCAGCCCTTTCATAAAATTTTGTTCCACCAATGATTCTATATGGTATTCCTATTTTAAGAAAACGTTCTTCGAATTCTCTTGTTTGAAAAATTGCTCGAACTAAAATAGTAATATTATTTAACTTAAATTCTGATTTGAGTTTTTCTATTTTTTCACCAATGCCGATAGCTTCATCTTTTCCACTTCTATAACTATCTAAATAGACGTTTTCCCCCTCTTCACTATCAGTGAAAAGGGTTTTTCCAACCCGGTTTTCATTATTTGAAATTAGACTAGATGCAACATTTAGTATATTTTGCGTTGATCTATAATTTTTTTCTAGCCTTATAATCTTTGTATTCTCGTAGATTTTATCAAATTCTAGGAAATTTTTTATTTCAGCTCCTCGCCAACTGTAAATAGATTGATCATCATCCCCTACACAACAAATATTTTTATTTTCCATTGATAAAAGATTTAACCATCTACTTTGTATAAAATTTGTATCTTGATATTCATCTACTAGTATATACTTAAAATTTCTCGAATACATTTTTGTAATATCAGGATTTTTTTCAAATATTTTTATACAATGAAGAATTAAATCATTAAAATCACAAGCATTTAAATCAATTAATTTTGTTTGATAAATTTTATAAATATTCAAAAAAGCTAAATCTAGTTTTTCATTTTTTTTAATAATTACATCATCTGGATACCACCCTTTATTTTTCCATTTTTCAATAACATTGAGTATATAATTTGGAGATATTTTTTTTGTATCAATGTTTTCTGATTTACAAATATTCTTAATTAACTTTTTTTGATCATCTTGATCAACAATTGTAAAATTATAATTTAAATCAGCCGCAAGTGCGTGTTTTCTCAATATTTTTACACAAATTGAGTGAAAAGTCCCTACCCAAGGCATTCCAAATTTTTTTTTTTTTAAATTAAATAGAATTCTACTAAGCATTTCATTTGCTGCTTTATTTGTGAAAGTCACTGCTAAAATTTCATTCGGTGTAGCTTTACTAGATAAAATTATATGGCAAATTCTGGAGGTCAGAACCTTTGTTTTGCCTGATCCTGCTCCTGCAACAACTAAAAGAGGTCCATCTAAGCTAGTTACTGCCTCTTTTTGTTCTTTGTTTAAATTACTTAAGTAATCAAATTTTACCATTTTTAATTTAAGTTGTATAAGTATTTTTTAAATAATGAAAAAAATTCCATTTACACTTCCTTTTAAAAGTAATTTTTTTAAAGAACAAGATCCTTTTCATCTAGTTATAGTTTTTTTTATTATCTTTTTTGGCACAGCCATCTTTTTTTCAGTGCCTACCTTCTATAATTATGAAAAATACAACCAACAAATTAAAAAAACTATAAATAATGAGTATAAGATAAATATTCATAATCTAGAAAATATTAGTTTTAAATTTATCCCATCACCACATTTACTTATAAAAAATGCAGATTTAAAAATTCAAGAAAATGAGAAAAGCATTATATCAAAACTTAAAAATATCAAAGTTTTTATTTCAATTACAGATTTATATAAAGATGAAAAGTTTAAAATTAAAAGAATTGAAATTAATAGAGCAAATTTCTATCTAAATAATTTATCTTTAAAAAATTTTGTTTTAAACCTTAAAAAAAATATTGTTAATAATTTAAAAATAAATAAAAGCACTTTGTTTTTTAAAGATAAAAAAGATGAAATAATTTTAATATCCAAAATTAAAAATTTTATTTATAAAATTGATTTTGTTAATAATAAAAAAATTTTAAAGATAAATGGCAATTTGTTTGACTCCAATTATACATTTTCCTATCTAATTGATTATAACGAACCAAATGTACAAAATATTCAAATAAAATTTAATAATCCTGATCTAACAATAGAAAATATTTTAACTGAAGATTTTTTGACAAAAAATCTTAAACAAGAAGCAAATTTATCTTTAGAATTTTTAAATAAAAAAAATGAAATTAATTATGAAGTAAAAAATAATAATATAAAAATTTTCAATAAAAATTCAAAAAATTCTTATTTTGATTTGGAAGGCGATATTAAACTGAACCCCTTTTATTTTGATTTAATACTAAATATAAAAAGTATAAACCTGTTAGAAATGGAAAATTTAGCCTTTTTACTATTCAAAAGCAGAAAAACAAATTTTGAAAATCTTTCAGGCAAAATCAAAATTAATTTTAATGATTTAAACAATAAAATAATTAATAAGGGTAGCTTTGAAGCATCTTTTATTAACTCTAGTATTTATTTAGATAATAAAATATTTTATTTAAATAAGTTTGCAACTTTCGAAGTTAGAGATTATGAGTATTTAGAGAGTGGCGATCAAGTACTTCAGGCAAAAATACTTTTAAAAGTATTAGATCAAGAAAAATTTAATAGATTTATTTTTAATTATAGAAAGAACAAAAATATACCTAAAAAAATTTATTTTACCTACCAATTTAATTCAGATACTGGAGATAGTTTTATATCAACAATATCAAAAACAGGTTTTTCAAATTACAATGAATTTTATAAATTTAGAAATTTTCAACAATTAAAAAATTTATTAAGAGATGAAAACATATTCAAGTTGGACTAACCATATTCTTAGGATTAACAATTCTTAAGTATTCTTTTTCCTCAATTAAACCACTTTTAAGTGCTTCTTGTTTTAAAGTTGTGCCCTTCTTTAAAGCTAATTTTGCAATTTTAGCAGCGTTGTCGTATCCAATTTTTGGAGCTAAAGCTGTGACCAACATTAGTGAATTATCCAAATCTTCTTTTATTTTTTTTTTGTTTGCTTTAATTCCTCTAACACAAAATTTTGCAAAATTTTTAGAACTATCTGCCAGTAAATCAATTGATTGAAGAATATTGTGAGCTATCAAAGGTTTAAATACATTCAGTTCAAATTGTCCTTGTGATCCTGCAATAGTTATACCACTATGATTACCAATTACTTTGACACAAACCATTGTTACGGCTTCTGATTGAGTTGGATTAACTTTACCTGGCATTATAGATGAACCTGGCTCGTTGGCTGGAAGAATTAACTCGCCATATCCTGCCCTTGGTCCTGATCCAAGATAACGGATATCGTTTGCAATTTTCATTAAACAAACTGCTGCTGTGTTTAATGTTCCAGAAAAATTTACAATTGAGTCATGAGCAGCCAAAGCTGCAAATTTATTTTTAGCAGGTTTAAATCTAATTTTAGTAATTTTACTTATTTCATTACATATTTTTTTATCAAAATTCTTTTTTGTATTTATGCCTGTTCCAACAGCAGTTCCTCCTTGAGCTAAAAAATATATCTCTTTAATTGCGTTTTTTATTCTAAAAATTGTATCCTCTAATTGAGATTGATATCCAGAAAATTCTTGACCAAGAGTTAATGGGGTAGCATCTTGTAAGTGAGTTCTTCCAACTTTAATTATATTTTTAAATTGAATGGCTTTTTTTTTTAATTCTTTGTTAAGCAATATTAACGCAGGTAATAATTTATCTCTTGTTTCAAGAGCTATAGCTATGTGCATTCCGCTAGGAAAAACATCATTAGTAGATTGAGATTTATTAACATGATCATTTGGATGAACTG
>MDSW01112571.1_pt1 | contig 13371 bp, 11 predicted proteins | sample 811171 | NCBI WGS metagenome assembly MDSW01 (sample SAMN05326641, study PRJNA326480) | marine metagenome | isolation source: seawater | place: Atlantic Ocean: North West | collected 2012 | reverse complement strand
TTTTTAAAAAAGAAGGTAGACGCAGGTGCCGATTATATTGTTACTCAGATGTTTTTTGATAATCAGCAATACTTTAATTTTGTAAAACTTTGTCGAGAGAATAACATAAACATTCCTATTATCCCAGGTTTAAAACCAATATCAACTACTAAACACATAACATTACTACCTCATCGTTTTAATTTGAACTTGCCAGGTGACTTAGTAGATGAGGTTCTAAAATGTAAAGACAATATATCAGTTAGACAAGTAGGAGTAGAGTGGTCTATACAGCAAACTAAAGAATTAATTGAATTTGGAGTTCCTTGTGTCCATTTCTATACTATGGGCAGGTCTGATAATGTTGAGCAGATTGTTGGAAATTTTTCTTAAGAGGTTAGCCTTCTAAAATGGTCTTCTAGTTTAATGTTTTTCTTCTTAAGATTTGAGATTAAGTTGTCATCAACAATTTTCCCTTTATTGATGACAATTACTCTATTACACATCTCATCTACTTCTTGCATAATATGAGTAGAGAGTAAGACAGTTTTTTCTTTGCCTGCAGATTTAATTAAATCTCTTATTTCAATTAATTGATTAGGGTCTAACCCTGTCGTTGGTTCATCTAGTATTAATACTTCAGGATTATGGATTAGTGCCGCAGCAAGACCTACTCTTTGTTTATATCCTTTACTCAATTCTTTTATTTTCTTGTGCTGTTCTTTCTTGATCCCTGTTTGTTCAATTATCTTGGTAACTTTTTCGTTTAGGTTTTCTATTTTGTACATGGCACCTGTAAATAGGAGGTACTCTTTAATATACATTTCTAAATATAGTGGATTGTTTTCTGCAAGATATCCAATTTTAGATTTTACTATAAGAGCTTTTTCTCTGGTGTCTAAATCACAAACTTTTATATTCCCGCTATCTTGTAATAGGTAGCAACAAATAATCCTCATAAGAGTAGATTTCCCGGCTCCATTCGGCCCCAAAAACCCAACAATTTCTCCTTTCTTTAATGAGAAAGAAACATTTGCAAGTGCTTGTTGAGTTCCATAATTCTTATTTACATTTTTAATTGTAAGTGACATAGAGCAAATGTAATAGAATTATTGCTCTTTCTAATTATTCATGATTGTAAAAATAGATTTTTTATTTTAGTACTATCTTTTTTTCTACTGAACCATCATCATAGAGGTGAAAAAGAATTTGATTATTAGTTTCTTTTACTTCTCTTCCTAGCAAATCTATAATTTTAAATATAGATTTATTTTTATATGTCTCATGAATAGTAGTTGTAGGAGGACAATAATTTCCATCAGGAGCTAAGAGAGGTAGTTGATATTGCGGGTCAGTTATTAAATTATAAATTAAAGTATCCATATTTTCTAATAGACTTGCATTATAGGGCTCCCATTCATCTGCAATTCCTGCAGCAGTTTGCACATCATTTAATAACCCCATATAGCTAACAATAGCCCAATATAGATATTCAATCGCCATACATTCATAGTCACAAGTATAGTCATCATAATGATACCAAGCAGAAGAAGGGTAATTGTTTGGGACACTTGTGAATTGACCTCCTCTTGCAATATCCATAGCCGCAGAAAGTAATGATGAGTTCGGTTGGAGGCTAAAGGCTAATGGATATACATTGGTATGCCCCACATGATTAATAGTATGTAAAACTTCTTCTACTGTTGCATCATCTCCCCAATGACCTGTTTGTGAAGGGTCTATTTCGTTTTTATATAAAACCGCACTTACTCCATTGCCATTATAATTATTAAAAAATAGATTCTCTATTGAAGATCCTTCATAAGAAAAAATTGGTATTAAAGCATTATCACTTATAAGTTGAGATTTAATTAATGGGTCATCTACTAATCCATCTTCATTATTATCAAGTAGTTCTGCAGCAACTGCCGCGGCATGTAAAACCTTTTCATCTGTAATATTGCTTTCTGCATAAATACTAAAACAGTCTAATACATTTACATATTTTGTAAATCCGCTAAATGCAGTACTTGAGTTTGTATTAGGTTCAATTGATAGGCAAATAGTATTTTGTTGAGCATTTACTAATAAAGGCATGATAAGTAATAAATGTAGGAGTCTTTTCATAATTTAATTTTTGGTAAATATAAATAATTAATAATCGTATTTTTGGCATGTGAATGGTATCGTAATAAAAACTACTGGTAAACACTATACAGTAAAGCAGCAAGACAATTCAGTTGTTCAATGTCGTTTAAAAGGAAAATTTCGTATGCAAGGGATTAGAAGTACTAATCCAATTGTAGTTGGAGATAAAGTTGAATTACAAAAAGTTTCAGGTTTTTGGATGATTACAGAATTATATGAAAGGAAGAATCAAATTTTAAGAAGATCAGTCAATTTATCTAAACAAACACATGTAATTGCAGCTAATATTGATCAGGCTATTTTGATGATTACTTTAGATATGCCCATAACAACTACTAGATTTATTGATCGTTTTTTGGTTGCAGCAAATTCTTATTCAGTGGATGTGGTATTATTGTTTAATAAAGTAGATTTATTAGATTCTAGATTAAAGTTAGAGCAAGAAGCTTTGCAGAATGTTTATCAAACAATAGGTTATACTTGTTTTTCTGTTTCGGTTATTAATGATGATTTGTCAGATATTAGAGAAGTTATGACAGGAAAGTTAAATATGATTTCTGGTCATTCGGGTGTCGGAAAATCTACTCTCATCAATAAACTACAGCCTAATTTAGAGATTAATACTAAGGAAATATCTAGAACCCATAAACAGGGTCAACATACCACTACATTTTCTGAGCTATATGATTTAGATTTTGGGGCATCTATTATTGATACTCCAGGCATAAAAGGTTTTGGGTTAGTTGCATTGGAAATTAATGAGATTAAAAATTATTTTCCGGAGTTTATTAGATTTTCAGTAGACTGCAAATTTCATAATTGTATTCACAAGAATGAACCAGATTGTGCTGTGAAAGTTGAAATAGCGAAAGGAGTTATTTCTGAAGATAGGTATAAGAATTATTTGAACATGTTAGAAGAGGACTTGAGTCCTCTTAGAATTAATGAATATTAAATAGGTGAGAGCTGTTATTCAAAGAGTTAGTGAAGCTTCTGTGTCAGTAGAAGAAAAGATAATTGCAGAAATAGGTGCTGGTTTGTTAATTCTTTTGGGTGTTGAGTCTTTAGATACAAAAGAAGATGCTTTTTGGCTTGCTAATAAAATTGCTCATTTGAGGATTTTTTCTGATTCTGATAAAAAGATGAATCATTCCGTTTTAGATGTTGATGGTGATATTATTGTAGTTAGTCAGTTTACATTATGTGCTAAGACTAAGAAAGGAAATAGACCTTCCTATGTAGATGCGGCTAATTCAGGTCAAGCAGTTTATTTGTATCGAAAATTTAAGACAGATTTATCTGATTTATTATCTAAGAAAGTAAAATCAGGGCAGTTTGGAGCAGATATGAAAGTCTCCTTATTAAATGATGGGCCAGTAACAATAATTATTGATACAAAAAACAAGAACTAGCCTGCTTTTTTAATTAAGGTTGTGCGCTAATCTCGTTATTTTAGTAAGTTATAATTTGATTTTCACCCCTCCTCTTACCCATCTTCCTGGCTGAGGAATATTCCCAAAATCAACATATTTATTGTCAAAAAGATTATTTAACTCTAAGAATATTATGTTGTTTTTAAATGCATTATATGATGCTCTTACAGAAGCTATCCAAAAAGGCATGTATTCTGTTTCTTCATTGGTTTCAAAGTTGATATAACCACCTTCTCTGTCTTGATAAGATGCTCTCCAGTCAATTCTAGTCTTAGGATTAATATTTTGTGAAGCAATCAGTGAGAAGTTTGACTTTAAATGATCCAGGACATATGCCGATTGGAATCCTTCTGAAATTGTGTCTGATTTGTTTACTGCATAATTAAAGCTTAAAGAAGAAATAGAGCTATTAGTATTGAGTAGTTTATTGATATCTATCTTCGAATTAAATTCATATCCAGTAGTTGTAAGTTGACTTATGTTTTGAGTTCTCCAGATACTATCACCATTGATTAGTACCCAGTCGATCATGTTTCTGCCTTTTCTTTGGTAGTATGTGAATGTAGTCTTGTGTGATTGGCCATGCCATTTTAATCCTATTTCTTTATTGCTAGATTGTTCGGGCCTTAGATTAATATTTCCTTGATTTGTTGGAGATGAATAATATAATTCTGTATAATTAGGAGTTCTCATTGATTTGTTGGAAGAGGCAAATAATTTAATGTCATTTGATAAAGTATAGTTGATATCAATGCCAGGAAAATATTCATTTCCATATTCAGAATCAATATTCATCATTACTCCTGTGGAGATTATAAGGTTTTGTAGTTTGATGTTTTTTTCCGCAAACAGATTGGTTGTTGTTCTATTTGCTCCTTTATAGTAGAAGTTATTACTGTCAATCTGAATAGGATTTTCTAGATTAGTTCCTAATGTATTGGAAATTATATTGTCATATCTTATTTCCATTCCTACTACATTTGTTCCGGTTATTGTTTTTTGTATTATATTCATGTCCATACCAAAAACATTTGTTTCATGGAAATTATGATACCAGGATGGATTTTCTCTAAATAGAATAAACTCATCATTATGTTTTCTCCAATATGTCTTGTTTTCTAAGGAGATAATTCCCTTTTTCTTAATTTGTAATGATGCAAATGTAGTTTTCGTGATTTCAAATTGGTCAGGATATTTTGGAGTGTAAAAGCTGAAGGCTCCAAATTCTTTATTGTTGTATCCAGCGTTTATAAGTGCATCTACCCCATCGATATTTGTTTTTGCCTGGTAGTAGTAGTTTTGCATTTTATAATCCATACCTTTAATATATCCATCGCTTTCTTTTTGATTGATTGAGAAGTTATGTTTGGTTTCTCCTTTAGAAGCGTGATAATTGATTTCTGTACTTGTAAACTTATTTTCGCCAGTACTAATGACTATCGAGTTATCTATTTCTGTTTTTGTAATAATATTTATAGCTCCAGTATATGCATAATTACCAAATATTCTACTTGCTCCACCAGTAATAATTTCAATTCTCTGGACTTGTTCTAGATTTACTGGTAGATTCATAGTGTGATGTCCTGTTTGAGGGTCATTTAACTTAATGCCATTTAACATTACTAGCACCTGCTCAAAGGTCCCTCCTCTCATGCTAATGTCTGCCTGTACCCCTTGCACGCCTCTTTGTCTTAAATCTATATTTATTGCATATTTTAACAAGTCTTGGATAGTTTGTACAGGAGCATTCTCAATTTCATCTAAGTTAATAACTTGTATGTTAGTAGTATTATTTGGGTCTTGTGCTCTATTTGCTGAGACAATGACTTCTTTAATATTCTTAATAATTGGGTTTTGTGAAAAGGAAACGCTACATATTAGTATCATTGTAATCGTTATGTTTATTCTTTTTTGCATGATATATTTCTCTTGTTATTAATTTATACTTTTATAAGTAAGCTTTTTATTTTTTCATTCCATCAGGAATTCCATAGATGTGTACAATCTCTATTTTCTCTGAAATAGACATCGCTCCTGGATTTATTCCTAATTTATTTTGAGGAATTTGAGTTTCTCTCTTTGAGTAGTATTTTCTCCATTCATCTAGTGTGTCTTGAGTATCAGGGTGTAGAAAGGTCATGGGTTTTAATATAAATAGGCTGTCTTTTTTGAATGCTTCATATATTAATTCTGAACAATAGTAAGAGTCATTATTTAGTATGAATAGCTCATCGTATTTGCTTCCAATTTTATTTTTTAAAAATGTAATGGCATCTGTTATCGATTGTTGGTGTTTTGGCTTTAGCCTGCCAACTATGACTTTTGGATTCTTGTTTTTGTCAAATGAACGATTTAGGAAGCTATCAAGTCGTGTTGTCTTGACTTTATCTGGTATTGCTTCAAGTATTCTAATGTTTTTTTTGAAGTTATAGCTGTTATCAAAACAAAAGGGATTTTTGGGTAATACTTCAGATACTATGCCAATATGAGAAAAATTCCCTTCTTTATATCCAGGAGTTACTAGTTCAATAGCATCACAGAGAGGTGAGGAATCCAGGTCTTGAAAAAGTATGTCTCCTATTCTGAGCTGAAAATCAGTATTTTCTTTGTTACTTTGGTTAGAGCATGCAATAAATAAGAGGCTTAATATGACAATTGATTTTTTCATATTCTTTTTCAGAAAAGAGAGGTCCAAGCTTCTTCTTGTGTTTATGGTCTCATTTTTTATTCAGCAAGTACAATGATTTTATTTTCTTGCATTTCAATGACTCCACCACCAATCTCAAACTCTCTACTTTTTTCTTTCTTATTAGTAGTTACTCGTATCTTTCCTTTAGTGAGTGTCGAAATAATTGGAGCATGATTGTTTAGCACTTCAAATCCTCCATTTGTTCCTGGTAATTTAACTGATTCCACTTCTCCTTTAAATAGTTTTTTTTCAGGAGTGATTATTTCTAATTCCATATTCTTTTATTTAGCATCAGCCAGCATCTTTTCTCCTTTCTCAATTGCCTCTTCTATAGAGCCAACTAAGTTAAAAGCAGCTTCTGGATATTGATCAACTTTACCTTCCATAATCATATTGAATCCTTTAATAGTATCAGATATATCTACAAGTACTCCTTTTAGCCCTGTGAATTGTTCTGCAACATGGAAAGGTTGAGATAAGAATCTTTGTACTCTTCTAGCTCTGTGCACCGCTAATTTGTCTTCATCAGAAAGTTCATCCATACCAAGTATTGCAATAATATCTTGCAGCTCTTTATATCTCTGTAGAAGCTCTTTAACATCTTGTGCGCATTTATAATGCTCGCTTCCTACGATGTCTTCAGTTAGAATCCTTGAAGTAGAGTCTAATGGGTCTACTGCAGGGTAGATTCCTAATTCAGCAATCTTCCTTGAGAGTACCGTTGTAGCATCTAGATGAGCGAATGTTGTGGCAGGTGCAGGGTCCGTTAAGTCATCCGCAGGAACATAGACAGCTTGTACGGATGTAATGGATCCATTTTTAGTAGAAGTTATTCTTTCTTGCATTGCCCCCATCTCAGTAGCTAATGTTGGCTGATATCCTACTGCTGATGGCATACGTCCAAGTAATGCAGAAACTTCAGAGCCAGCCTGTGTAAATCTAAAGATATTGTCTACAAAGAAAAGTACATCTTTTCCTTTCCCTTTTCCGTCCCCGTCTCTAAAGTATTCAGCAATTGTTAATCCTGAAAGTGCTACCCTTGCTCTTGCTCCAGGGGGCTCGTTCATTTGCCCGAAAACAAATGTAGCTTTTGAGTCCCCCATTTTTGTTTTATCAACTTTTGACAAGTCCCATCCTCCTTCTTCCATTGAGTGGTTAAATTCTTCTCCGTAATTAATAATTCCGGATTCTAGCATCTCTCTCATTAAATCATTTCCCTCTCTGGTTCTTTCTCCTACTCCTGCAAATACTGATAGCCCACCATGTCCTTTTGCAATATTGTTAATCAATTCTTGGATTAGTACTGTTTTTCCTACTCCAGCCCCTCCAAAAAGTCCAATTTTCCCTCCTTTTGCGTAAGGTTCAATTAGGTCAATTACCTTAATCCCTGTAAATAAAACTTCTGTAGAAGTTGATAGGTCTTCAAATTTAGGAGGGTCTGTATGTATTGCAAGTCCATTTGATTTGTCAAGATTCTCCATTCCATCAATAGCATCACCAACTACATTAAAGACTCTTCCTTTTATGTGTTCCCCTGTAGGCATTTTAATAGGGGAGCCCGTTGCAATAACCTCAGTTCCTCTGCTAATCCCATCCGTGGTTTCCATCGAGATAGCTCTGACAGTATCCTCACCTATATGTTGTTGGCATTCTAAGATTAGTTTCTCTCCATTATTTCTAGTAATTTCTAAAGAGTCATAAATATTTGGCAAGCCTGTCTCATTATTTTCGAATGTTACATCTACTACAGGACCAATAATTTGTGATACTTTCCCAGTGTTTTTTGACATGTTAATTTTCTTTTATATGTAGTTAAATATGTTGTGTAAATTTGTCTGCAAACTTACTATTTTTAAATTGTTTGGTTGTAATAAATCATGGTTTAAATTAATTGTTAATTTTGAACACTTTTTCAACATATAGAAAATAGATTATAATTCAGTGAAGGTATATCATTCTATTGAGGATTTCCCCTCAAATATTAAGACAATAGTTACGATTGGGACTTTTGATGGAGTTCATAAAGGTCATAGAATTCTTATTAAACGGATAAATAGTATTGCAAAAAAGGAAGGACTACAAAGTGTTTTATTAACCCTTCATCCTCATCCTAGACATGTTCTTTACCCTGATAATCAAGAATTAAAATTGATTAACACTATTGAGGAAAGAATAGATGGGCTAACTGATTCTGGTTTGCAGAATTTGGTTATTCATAAATTCACCAAAGAATTCTCAAGAATAAGGTCGGTTAATTTTATTAGAGACTTTTTAGTAAATAGGCTTAACATGCAATATATTGTAGTTGGCTTTAATCATCATTTTGGTCAAAATAGAGAGGGGACGTTTCATAATTTAGTTGAGTTGTCAGTTTTGTATGATTTTAAAATTGAGAAAGTAGCGCCCCAGAATATAGAAGGAGTTACCATCAGTTCTACTAAGATTAGGAAATTGATTGTAAATGGAGATATGCAAACAGCTAATTTATATTTGGGGTCTAATTTTTTCATTAGTGGTAAGGTTATAGAAGGTAATAAGCTTGGTAACAAAATTGGTTTTCCAACTGCGAATATCAGTACATTTTCTGAGTGGAAAATTCTTCCAAAAGATGGTGTTTATGCGGTTAAGGTGCTTGTGCAGGGGGAATATTATTTTGGCATGTTAAACATAGGTAATCGGCCTTCTATCTCTGATGATACCTTTGTAGTTGAGGTGCATCTATTTGATTTTGATGCTATTATATATAATAAAGAGGTAAAAGTTTCTTTTTACAGAAGAATTAGGAATCAGAAGAAGTTCTCAGATGTAGAAGGATTGGCTTTACAGCTTAGAAAAGATGCAATTGCTTGCAAGAAAATATTCAAGTTATTATAGCTTTATTTTCATTTTAATATTTCAAGCTTGGCAAATTTCAATAAAAGTTCTTTTTTCCCAATTCCATTAAAGAAGACTGTGGCTTTTCTATTGCTTCCTTCTTCAGAGATGTTAACTACCTTTCCCTCTCCAAATATGCTGTGTTTTACTCGCATCCCAGTTACAATTTTATTTAAATCACTTTCATTAATATCTATATCTTTTGTTTTGTTGATTCTTTTTAATTTTTTCTCTGTAATGAATTTTAGGTTAGCTCTATATTCTGTTTTGTTTTTTTCTTTTGTTGATGCATATATTTTGTGAGGACGATACTCTTTTTTTGTTAGTTCGATTTCATGCTTCTCAAGAAATTTTTCGTCTAATTCACTAATAAATCTACTAGCCTGACAGTCTATAAATTGTCCCCATTTAAATCTTGTGGAAGCAAAAGAAAGAAAAAGCCTTTTTTTGGCTCTGGTTATTGCAACGTAAAAGAGTCTTCTTTCTTCTTCTAGACTTTCTTGGCTCTCTCTGCTCATCATGCTTGGAAATAGGTTTTCTTCTAGCCCTACGATAAAAACATAAGGAAATTCAAGTCCTTTTGCAGCATGGATTGTCATCAAGGTAACCTTGTTGAAATCATCTTCAATATCTTTGTCTTGATCTGTTAGTAGAGCCACATCTTCCATGAAGTCAGAGAGTTTGTTTAGCCCGTGTTCTGCTTTCTCGGTAAAATCTTTTATGCCATTTAATAGTTCTTGTATATTTTCAAATCTACTTACTCCTTCAGGTGACTTATCGTTATATAAGTCATTAAATAAGCCTGTTTTTTTTGCAATTTCTTCTGCAGAAGTATACGCATCCTTTTGTCTGCTAAGAACGATGAAGTTATTAATCATTAAAGAAAACTGATTTAGTTTCTTTTTTGTTCCCTTGTTAATTTTGATTTCTGCCGCTTCAAGATTGCTGATTGCTGACCAAATAGATGTATTGTTCTCATTTGCGAACATGCCTAATGTTTGAATTGTAGTTATGCCAATGCCTCTTCTTGGATAGTTGATAATTCGTTTTAAGGCTTCCTCATCGTCCGGGTTAATTGATAATCGATAATAGGCTAATAGGTCTTTGATCTCTTTCCTTTGGTAGAAAGATAATCCTCCATAGATTTTATATGGGATATTTCTTTTTCTTAGTGACTCTTCAAGAGCTCTTGATTGCGCATTGGTTCTATATAAAATACTAAAGTCTTTATGATGAGCCTGTTTGGTCATCTCAATTTCAGAAATTGTATTCGCAACCAGCCTTCCCTCATCATTGTCCGAGCTTGTCTTTACAATTATTATCTTTTCTCCATTTTCGTTCTTTGTGAAGATGTTCTTTTTAATTTGTTTCTCATTCTTTTTAATGATGCTATTTGCAGCATTAACAATTGTTGATGTCGATCGATAATTTTGTTCTAATTTATAGGTCTTGTGTTGAGGATAGTCGATCTTGAAGTTAAAGATGTTCTGAATATTTGCTCCTCTAAAAGCATAGATGCTTTGAGCGTCATCTCCAACTGTGCATATATTCTTGTAAAGTGCTGCTAATTGTTTTATGATTAAATATTGCACATGATTAGTGTCTTGATATTCATCGATTAGAATGTATCTGAATTTCTCTTGATATCTTGATAATACATTTTCATTTTCTGATAATAGCTTGTGTGTGTTTAATAATAAATCATCAAAATCCATTGCTGAGGCTTTTTTACATCTGTGTGTGTAGATTTGATAGATTCTTCCAAATTCAGTACGTTTTGCAATCTTGTCTTGTTGATTTAAGTCGATATTGGTAGAGTATTTTTCCGGTGTTATGAAATTATTTTTTAATGAAGATATTCTGTTTCTTATTACTCCTGTTTTGTAGATGTCTTTGTCAATATTTAGTTCTTTTATAATGCTTCTAATTAGACTCTTGGAATCTTCGGTGTCGTATATTGTAAAGTTGGATGGGTAGTTTATTTTCTCTGCTTCAAATCTTAATATCTTTGAGAAAATTGAGTGGAACGTTCCCATCCATAGGTTTTTTGCAATGGAGTCGCCAACAATCTCTTCGATTCTGCTTCGCATCTCCTTGGATGCTTTGTTTGTAAAAGTAAGAGCTAAGATGTTAAATGGTTTTATTCCTTGCTTGAGGAGATGTACAATTCGATAGGTTAAGACTCTTGTTTTTCCTGACCCAGCTCCAGCAATAACCATGAGAGGTCCTGTAGTATGAGTTACGGCGTTTCTTTGTTCAGGGTTTAGCTGTTTTAGGTACTCTTCCATTGTGTTTCTAAAGAGCCTCAAAAATAAAAATAAACCTTCTTTAGTGTCAGCTATTACAATATTTTTTTTAACACATAAGATTATGTTTTGAAAATAGTAGATGTTGGGTATTATTTTGTATTTTTGTAAAAAATACTAGAATGATGAAAAGAGCACTCTTTCTTATAGTTTTACTATTTAGTTTTTTTAAATCGGATGCTACTCATATTATGGGAGGTGAGATAACATGGACCTGTATAAAGGATCCTAGTAGTCCAGATTTAGGTAAGTATATTTTTCAGATGAAGCTATATAGAGATTGTAGCGGGAATGCGTTACAAACAATAGCTCAAAATATTAAAGTATGGGAAGATGGGGTTAATTTTCAGACTATAAGTTGCGATTTTGTTATTAATTCAGATATTTCCCCAATATGTGATGCTACTAACAGTGGAAACTCCCAGCTTGATTGTGCTAGTCAAACACCAGGTGCCGTTGAGGAGTATATTTATCAGTCTCTTCCAGTTCAGCTAATTGTTCCTCCTTCTGGTAATACTTCACCCCCTGCTACTGGATGGCACTTTACTTGGGATGGGTGTTGTAGAAATGATGCGATATCTAATTTAGATTTAACAATTATAGTTCCTACTGGTGCAACTGAGGGATTTACTTTGAGAGCATCTATGTTTCCTTATACAGATGAATTTGGCAACTTAATTCCTGCAGATCCTTGTTTTGACTCTTCACCTACTTTTAATGAAAATCCTAAAACTATTATATGTTCAGGATATCCTTTTGCTTATTCTCATAATGCTTCTGACCCTGAGTTAGACAGTATTCGTTATTACTGGGCTGAGCCGTTAGATTATCCTGCCAACCCTTATCTTCCTGGCGTTAACCCTCCAGCAATTCCTTTTATTCCCCCATATACTTTTAACGCTCCTCTTCCTGGAAGCCCAACACTAAATCCTGTTACAGGAGAGGTTTCTTATGACTCACCTCTTTCTGGTAATTTTGTTACTGTTGTTCGTGTTGTTGCCTTTAAGTGTGGTCAAAAGATTTCAGAGGTGCATAGAGATATACAGGCAGTATTAATTGCATGCCCTACAATGCCATTATCAAACAATAACACTCCACCTGAGGTTCCAACACCAATAGGTACTCAAACATGGGTTGTTTCTACTGGCTCTTCGTTACTTGAAACTTATGAGACCACGGTTTTGGCTGGTGATTTAGTTACCTTTAATGTGCAGGGAATAGATACTAATATGTATAATCCAACGACTCCTCAGGATCTGACAATGGAAATATCAGGAGGACAGATTTTGGATCCTACAACAGGTACATGTTCTAACCCTCCTTGTGCAACTTTTCTTTCTACTTCTGGAACTCCGCCTCCAATTATCCAACCAACAACAGTTGAGGGAGTTTTTCAATGGCAAACAACATGTGTTCATGTTTCTTCTGACATTGCTTGTGGAAGGACTACGAATTTATATCAGTTCTCAATTAAGGTTTCTGATGATTTTTGTCCTGCTCCTGCGATTCGAAATGTTACCTTGTTGATTTATGTTGAAGTTGATAACCAGATGCAGTTTTCTCATATTGACCCCAGTTGTTTTGGAAATGATGGTGAAATAACCATTGATATCGCAGGCTCCATTGCTCAGTCTACTTGGAATGCAGAACTTCTTGATTATTCCGGTAATATTGTTGTTTCTTCAAATAACATATCAGGTAATAACCATACCTTGACAGGTTTAGCTTCTGGGGAGTATATTCTAAGAGCTACTGGTGGTGGTGGTTGTTTGGTGCAAGATACTGTTGTGTTGTCACAACCTATTAACCCACTTGTTATGGAGACTAATGTGACTCATGTGAGTTGTTATGGAGGTTCTGATGCTGAGATAGGTATTTATTTGGACAATGGTCTTCTTCCTTATAGTTTTTTCATTAATGGAGTTCAAAATCCAAATCCTCC
>MDSW01156276.1_pt1 | contig 13374 bp, 14 predicted proteins | sample 811171 | NCBI WGS metagenome assembly MDSW01 (sample SAMN05326641, study PRJNA326480) | marine metagenome | isolation source: seawater | place: Atlantic Ocean: North West | collected 2012 | reverse complement strand
ATTTTGAAAACCAAGGAATATGTCCTGGTATAAAAAGAGGGGGAGTGCTCACTGTAGTTAGGCAAGAAGTTGAACTGATAGTTCCTGCATTAAACATTCCAAAAGAGTTGAAAGTTGATTTAAGTTCGTCTGAGCTTGGAGATACCATAACCATATCTGATATCAGTTTGCCAGAAGGAACACGAGCCACTATTACCGGCAGAGATTTTGTAATTGCAAATATTCAGGCACCAAGCGGTCTAAAATCTGCAGAGAATGAAGCTGAAGAAGAGGAAGAGACTGAAGAAGATCAAACAGTTGCTGATGATGAATAATTGTTGAACCCTCTCAGAATCTGGAACTTTAAAAAGAATTTTTTTGGATGCAAATGAAACTATTGGTAGGTTTAGGCAACCCTGGAGCGAAGTACGAACAGACACGGCATAATATAGGTTTTTTTATTGTTGATCAAATTGCAAAGAAATATTCCTCAGAAAATTGGCGCAAAAAATTTCAGGGAGTTGTTTGCAGTTGTGACATAAATACATTTAAAGTTCTGATTTTAAAACCTGAGACATTTATGAATAATTCTGGACTGTCAGTTTTAGAGGCGAGCAAGTTTTTTAAACTTAATCTCGCTGATATTATTGTGATACACGATGACTTGGACCTTCAACCCGGTCAGTTAAGAATTAAAACGGCTGGGGGTCACGCTGGTCACAATGGTTTAAAATCCATCCACCAATTATTAGGCCCGAGCTACAATAGGATTAGAATTGGTATAGGTCATCCTGGGGACCGTGACAAAGTCTCGTCTTTCGTTCTGTCTAATTTCTCGAAAACAGATAAGTTGTGGCTAGGGAAAATAACACAACACTTTCTCGATGAATTTGACAATGTGATATCTGGAAACCACCATAAATTTGTTTCGCTATATGAACTAAAACTGATCGAAAATAAATTTCCATAGCTCCACTTTGATACAAATTGCTAATTAGGCACCTAAACGCTGAAATCAATGCTAGCTCCCAAAGCATCGGCCACAGTAAAAATATCTTTATCACCACGCCCACACATGTTCATTATTAAAAGGTGGTCTTCAGGGAGTTTGCTCGCGGTATTTAGAACATATGCTAAAGCGTGACTGGGCTCAAGAGCGGGTATTATACCCTCAAGCTCACAACAAACCTTAAAAGCTTCTAACGCTTCATTATCTGTAATCGATACATATTTTGCTCTTTTTATATCATGAAGCCAAGAATGTTCTGGTCCAATACCTGGGTAGTCTAAACCAGCAGAAATTGAGTGACCCTCTATTATCTGACCATCACTGTCTTGAAGAAGATAAGTCCTATTTCCATGAAGAACACCGGGCCTACCTCCAGTCAAAGAAGCTGCATGCTCCATTGCACTATTCACACCCAAACCACCAGCCTCGACGCCAATAATCTCAACGGACTCATCATCAAGGAACGGGTGAAATAATCCCATTGCATTAGAGCCCCCCCCGATACAAGCAACTATGCTGTCTGGAAGTCTACCTTCTACCTCAAGGATCTGTTCCCTAGCTTCCTTTCCTATTATCGATTGAAAATCACGTACCATTGAAGGGTAAGGGTGAGGGCCAGCCACTGTACCAATACAGTAGAACGTATTATGCACATTGGTAACCCAATCTCGCATAGCCTCGTTCATGGCGTCTTTTAATGTACCTCTGCCAGAAGATACTGGCACCACCTTCGCCCCAAGTAGCTTCATACGAAAAACATTAGGAGATTGCCGCTCTACATCAGTTTTACCCATAAATACGATACACTCCAGCCCAAAACGGGCACAGACCGTCGCCGTCGCTACTCCGTGCTGTCCAGCTCCAGTCTCCGCAATTATTCTAGTTTTGCCCATTCGCCGCGCTAGTAGTATTTGACCCAGAACATTATTGATCTTGTGGGCACCCGTGTGATTCAACTCGTCACGCTTAAAATAGATTTTCGCGCCTGATACCTTTTCTGTAATCCTTTCAGCAAAATAAAGAGGGCTTGGACGTCCTACATAATGTTTCCAAAGATAATTCATTTCCGACAGAAAATCCTGATCTTCCCGAGCTTTTTCGTATTGAACTTTTAACTCAATAATTAGAGGCATCAACGTTTCGGATACAAACATTCCACCGTAATTACCAAATCGACCATTTTCATCGGGCCCTGTTTTATAAGAATTCAATTTTTCACTCCACATCTGACACACCCTCCACTATTTTTATAAACTTGGTAATCTTTGGCCCACTTTTAATGCCTTTTAAAATCTCTACTCCTGACGATACATCTACTTGAATAGCTTTGGTCAATCTAATCGCCTGTATCACATTTTTTTGGTTCAACCCACCAGCAAGCATCCATGGTTTGGACCAACTAATATCACTAATAACTCTCCAATCGAAAGGTTTGCCATTACCTCCCGGGTTTTTGCTACCAGGTTCCGAGGCAGCATCTACTAATATTTGGTCCGCAACTTCACTATACTCATCGATTTTTAAAATATCACCCTCTGAACGCATTCCAATAGCCTTCATTACAGGTAATCCAAAATTTTTCTTGATTTCGGCAACTCGGTTTACACTCTCTTCACCATGAAGTTGAATCATGTCAATAGGAACTTTATTCAATACACTTTCGATGAACTTATTATTGGGGTTAACCATTAAACCAACTTTACACACACCCATGGGCGCTCCCTGCATTAATAGTCTACCTTGATCTAAACTCAGATTTCTGGATGACTTTGGAAAAAAGACCACGCCAATATACGCAGCCCCGGCTTCGACTGCTACCTGAATGTCGCTAATGCTACGAACACCACAAATTTTTACCTTAATTTTCAACAGCTACTTTATTAAACCCAGTATTTCGTCAGTTTCAGACTTGGATTTTCCTCTTAGGAATTTAACTTCATTATTTAGAATCTCGATTTGCCGTAATGTTTTGCGAGCATTTTTTCTCCCCTTGTGTGCTCGTAAATATTCTGACAAAACTCCAATTACCAACCCAAAAATTGTAAACACCAAGGCCAAAAAGTATAGAGGAACGTCATATTTTGGCACTCCAATATCAATCTCATCTGGTACCAACCTTACGGTCACAATCTGCGCATTTGATCCTAAAAACACAGCTCCAATGACAACGACTGTCACTGTCAGTAATCTTACAAATAAACGCATTCCAAACTACCACTAGTTATCATTTAATCGTCTTTTCAACAACTTTCCTGATTTAAAAAATGGTACACACTTCTCTTCTACCTTAACCGCCTCCCCTGTACGAGGATTTCTACCCATTCGTTCCTCTCGTTTCTTAAATGAAAAGGCACCAAAACCCCTAAGCTCCACTCTTCTCCCAGACGAAATAGCATCCGTGATCTCGTTAAATATAGTAGATACTATCCTCTCTATATCCCGCTGGTAAAGGTGTGGGTTCTCCGCAGCTATTTTTTCAATTAACTCAGATTTTATCATTCCGAACTATCCCCAGTGACCTAAAATTTTTCGACTTAGATTATCATACTACTTAATTTTTTCATCTGGCAATAGAAAAAAGCATAGGGCCAAAATCCGTTCGAAGCTTGCTCAAGATATAACTCGGTTTTGAGAGTCCGAGGATATTAAACCATGGGAAACCCGAGCTACCCTCAGCAACCCACTCTCTGACCAGCAAATTGGAAAATGCTTCATTCTCCGAACTAAGCTTCCGTAAAGCGTCAGATTGACCGCCGATTCCATCTACGAGATCAAGGTCAACGGCCATTCTCCCCGTAAACAGCTGTCCTTGGCTTACTTCAGAAAGCACCTCACTAGACACACCACGTCTGTCAGCTATTAATTCTTTAAACCAAGAGAAACTGTCCTTAATTAAAGCTTCTTGAAAGCCTCTTGAGACTTGATCCATAGGAAATAGGGGGTGGGGGGATCGTTTTACATCACTCGAACTAATGACATCAACGGTAATTCCCAATCGGTTAGCAAGCTCCGACACATCCGGATACTGCACCATTACGCCGATTGACCCAACTAAAGAATTGCCCCTAGCAAATATATAATCGCTTCCAAGAGCTGCAATATAGGCCCCAGATGCACCAATACCTCCAATTAAGGCTATGACGGGTTTTTTTTTCGAAATATCTCTGATACTTTCATAGAGTGCCTCTGAACCTACCACACTACCGCCAGGACTATTAATTCTCAAAAGGACGGCACGGACGTTCACGTCTTCGGCAATCTCATTGAGCAAATTATCCCTATCAGGATCATCCTGAATTTCTCCGTTCACTTGGAAAACAGCGATATGAGGATAGGACATCGAATCAATATTAAGGATTAGAACAGCAGTCAATACTAGGCCACCGCTCAGAAGAGCTCCCCAAAAAAAAGATTTCCGACGTGTTCTACGCCGCCTTTCCTCAAATAATTCGAGCTCTAGAGACATAATTTCTTTTTCTACTCATCTTGATTCTTTAGGGCTGCTCCTAATATATCCCCAAGCGATGCTCCTGAGTCAGATGAACCATATTGTTTTACAGCCTCCTTCTCCTCGGCTATTTCTCTAGCTTTTATCGACAGGCCAAGTTTTCTATTGGCTTTATCTACATTTGTCACCCTCGCATCTATCTTATCACCCACTGCAAATTTATCCGGCCTCTGCTCAGACCTTTCTCTGGCAAGATCAGATTTTCGAATAAATGTCTTCATTCCGTCGTACTCAACCTCTATTCCATCTTCCTCGATTGAAGTGATAGCAACAGTTATCACGGCACCGCGCTTCATGCCGTCAGTAGCCCCTGCAAATGGGTCTTTTTCTAACCCTTTTACTGACAACGATATACGCTCTTTTTCAACGTCAACATCAGTCACGATTGCTTTCACAACGTCACCTTTTTTATAATCTTTAATTGCTTCTTCACCTGTTCGTCTCCAATCTAGGTCTGAGAGATGTACCATTCCGTCAATATCACCTTCTAGGCCAACAAATAACCCAAACTCAGTAATATTCTTAATTTCACCTTCTATTTTGGAACTGGCAGGATACTTTGAAGCAAAATTTTCCCATGGATTACCTTGTGTTTGTTTTAGTCCCAGGCTAACACGACGCTTTACGGTATCAATTTCAAGCACCATCACTTCAACTTCCTGACTAGTCGATACAATTTTTCCTGGATGCGCGTTCTTTTTGGTCCATGACATCTCTGATACATGCACTAACCCCTCAACTCCAGCAGCTAACTCTACGAAAGCACCATAATCCGTTATGTTAGTTACTCTGCCGGTATGAGTCGAACCGATCGCGTACTTAGTTTCCACTATTGCCCATGGGTCCTCCTCGAGTTGCTTCATTCCCAAACTAATTCTTTGAGTATCCTTATTTATTTTAACAATTTGCACCTTTAGAGAATCTCCAATATTTAGTATCTCAGAGGGATGGTTTATTCTTCGCCACGCCATGTCGGTGACATGAAGCAAACCATCCACACCACCAAGATCTACAAATGCTCCATATTCGGTGATATTTTTGACCACTCCATCAACTATATTTCCTTCAACTAAATTCCCAACTATTTCAGCTCGCTGTTCTGCACGTGATTCTTCCAAAATAGAGCGTCTAGACACCACAATGTTGCCTCTCCTTCTATCCATCTTTAATATCATAAACGGCTGAGTAATCTGCATCAACGGGCTCGCATCTCGCACAGGCCTTACGTCAACTTGACTTCCAGGAAGAAATGCAATTGCACCTCCCAAATCGACTGTGAAGCCACCTTTTACACGCCCAAAAATAATACCGTCTACTCTTTCGTCTTTCTCAGCAGCTTTCTCCAACCGATCCCACGCTTCCTCTCTTCGTGCTTTTTCTCTGCTTAGGACAGCCTCACCTTTTGAGTTTTCAACTCTTTCAAGATAAACCTCAACGACATCGTCTACAGACACCTCAGGCTCTTGCCCTGGTATTGAAAATTCTCTTAAGTCTATTCGACCTTCCATCTTATAACCAATATCTATTACAGCTTGTCCAGCCTCAACAGCTATTACCTTGCCTTTCACTACCGAGCCCTCTTTGGGCGTCTCAGATTCTAAACTCTCATTTAATAGACTTTCAAATTCTTCCATTGACACTGAAGCAGTCATGCTAATCTCCTACTAACACTTTTTCTGGCCATGCGGTTGATTCCACAGGTCTTTGACTTCTAATTTTGCATTGCTCAAGCATAACGCACTTTTAATCCATAATTCTCTTTTTTTCATTTACCAAGCAAATAGCTTTTGCAACAGATGCTTCTATAGACAATTCAGTCGTGTCTATCAAGTGTGCATCCTCACTAAGTTTGAGCGGCGATATTTTTCTGTTGATATCTAACCTATCTCTAGCCAACAAATCTTGCTGTATTTTTTTTTTCGAAATGCTTTGCTCAGTTTCCTTAAGCTCCTGAAAGCGTCTTTCTGCTCTTACTGATATCGCCGCGGTAACAAAAATTTTTACTTCAGCGTTCGGACATATAACAGTTCCAATATCCCGTCCATCCATTACTACCCCAGGCTCAGTTTTCGAGAACTCTCTTTGAAAAGACATAAGATGTTGTCTTATTTCTCCATTTTTTGCTATCTTACTGGCCAGTTTTCCAGCTTCACTACTTCGTAAGTTTCGCAAAAGCAATAGTTCCGCACTGAAATTCTTTGCAATTTCTATCGCATCATGGTCAAAGCACTTCCCTCCTCCCCTTTGAAAAGCATTGGCTGCAACTGCTCGGTAAATCAGACCCGTATCCAGATGCTTAAATCTAAGATGCCTTGCTAAGCCTCTAGCTATCGTGCCTTTACCAGAGGCGGCTAAACCATCTATTGCTACAACGAAAGGCATCAATGTTTTTCCTCAGTCAATACTTAATAAAATCATTTACCACAATTATTCGGTATCTAACTCTAGTCCCATTTTGGCGCCAAGACTTTTCATTAAATTTACATAATTAGGAAAGCTAGTTTCAATCATTTTGCAATCATCCACTAACACTGGATTCTTAGAGACTAACCCTAGACAAAGAAAGGACATCGCTATTCGATGATCATGAAAAGTCTTTATCTTTGCCCCACCGTTTATCTCTCTTGATCCACTTCCATAAACCGTTAAAGAATCCTCTGCCTCCTCAACCTTGACACCGCTGTCAGAAAGACCTTTAGCCATAGAAGCAATCCTGTCACTTTCTTTGACTCTCAATTCTCTCAAACCTCTCATTACGGTTTTACCATTAGCTATAGCAGCGACGACGGCTAAAATAGGATACTCATCGATCATGCTCACAACTCTTTGTGGAGGAACTTCAACACCTGAGAGGTCGCTACTAGAAACCGATAGATCTGCGACCGTTTCACCATGAAAATTTCTTTCATTTTCAATTTCTATTTTTGCTCCCATTTCTTTCAATGTAATTATCAATCCATTTCGAGTTTCGTTTTGACAAACGTTCGAAATCTTAATATGTGACCCCTCAACCATAAGAGCAGCACAAATCAGAAAAGCTGCGGAAGAAGGGTCTCCCGGCACAAAAACTTGCTGGGCTTTTAATTCCGCGTATCCGTGGCAGAAGATAGAGCGTTCTTCGCCCTGGCTAACAGAGCTAATATCAGCACCAAAACTTTTTAACATTCGCTCTGTATGGTCTCGGGATAATGATGGCTCCTTAAAAATAGTTTCACCTGGAACATTTAGTGCCGCCAATAAAACCGCCGATTTTACCTGAGCTGACGGAATAGGTGACACGTAAGTTATTGGTATCGGGTTTTTTGCGCCAGAAAGCGTCAACGGTAAAAAACCATTTGACCGACTTAAATTGGAAGCTCCAAACATTTGTATCGGTTCAAGGATCCTACCCATAGGTCGCCCGATCAAACTTTGGTCGCCAGTAAAAGTTGCCACAATGGGTGACGTAGCTATAGCTCCTAGTGCTAAACGGACACCCGTGCCGGAATTACCAAAATCTATCACCTTGTTAGGTTCCGAAAAACCTCCCACCCCAACTCCAAAAACTGACCAGCTGCCATCATTATTTTTTTTCACCTCTGCCCCTAAAGCAACCATGGCATCAATAGTTCCAAGAACATCCGCTGACTCCAACAATCCAAAAACTTGAGTTTCTCCAACCGCTAAAGCCCCTAAAATGATAGCTCTATGCGAAATAGACTTATCTCCTGGCACTTCTATGGCTCCTGACAAAGGATTGGAAAAGCTTGAAAAGCCTGGTGTTTCGCGTGTAACAGTTGTCATTTTTTTATCCCATTTGAAGAGTCAAGAATGCTTTTCCTTTGGAAAACCAAAAAACTGCATATTTTCCCGGCCTGTCTTGCCTTTAGACTGTATCGTGTGTCAACCCAGTCAATCCACGGCTCACTATAATCTTTTCGTGAATTTGCTAACCGTTCAAAACCAGGTTTGGACATAATTTTTTTTATCGCATGCTTAACATAGTCATTTGAGTCTGTGGCTAAATAAAACTTACCGCCAGGCTGGAGTATACGTGCAACACATTCTAAATTCTGTTCATCAATAAAACGTCGTTTTATATGCCTTTTTTTTGGCCAAGGATCGGGAAAAAGAAGGAAAATTTTTCCAACACTGGAATCTGGCACTACTTCCAAAAAATTTCTAGCATCATTCATGAGCACTTTAACATTCGAAATTTTTTCATCAGAAATACTTTGCACAAGCTTTGCCACACCATTTTGATAGGGTTCACATCCAATAAAACCTACATCTCTATATTTTCTGGCAAGGTGTAATAAATGCTCTCCCCCACCAAAACCGATCTCTATCCATACTGGACAATCTCTGCCAAAAACTGCTCTGAATTCGAGTTTTTTTCTTAGTGGATTCTCCTCAATAGAAACTCCTTTTGGAACTATTTGTGGTAAAATCTCGTTAATAAAAAAAAAATTTCTTCTGCTGAATCCTTTGCCTCTACGTCTACCGTAGAGCTTAAATTGAGTCTTACTGCCTTGACTATTCGTTGGTTTATGTACACCCATATTCTCAGCTTTTTGGATACTTTAGTTTAACCCAAATTTTTCTTTTAGTGATTCGACTAAATCCAATTTCTCCCAGGAAAACTCTCCCTTAGACGTGGGTTGTCTACCAAAATGACCGTAGGCCGCCGTTTTTTGATATATAGGGCGTAGTAAGCCAAGATGATTTATTATCCCCTTCGGAGATAAGTCCAAAAGTTTAGGTATTTCTGCAGCAATTTTTGACTCGGAGACGCTCGAAGTTCCGTAAGTATTCACAAATACAGAAAGTGGTTCGGATATTCCTATTGCATAAGACAATTGAATGAGACACTTGCTAGCTAAGCCAGAAGCTACAATGTTCTTCGCTAAATATCTGGCCGCATAAGTGGCTGAACGGTCGACCTTGGTCGGATCTTTTCCCGAAAAAGCCCCTCCACCATGAGGGGCTGCTCCTCCATAAGTATCAACGATTATTTTTCTTCCCGTCAAGCCCGTGTCTCCGTCTGGTCCCCCTATTACGAACTTACCAGTTGGATTAATATGCCATTTCGTGTCATTATTAATCCATCCGACGGGGAGGTTTTTTATAATGTAAGGCTCAACAATTTCTCTAATATCGGAAGACTGTAGTTTTTCGTCTACATGTTGTGTAGATAACACAACACAGGAAACACCAACTGGTTTGCCATCTTCATACTTTACAGTCAGTTGTGATTTTGAGTCTGGGCCTAAAGCAGACTCCAAATTACTTTTTCTCGCCTTTGATAGTTCTCTCAGAATAAGATGCGAATAATAGATTGGAGCCGGCATAAATTCGTCCGTTTCATCAATTGCATATCCGAACATTATTCCTTGATCCCCGGCACCATTCTTGTCTACTCCTAAAGCAATATCCGCAGACTGTTTATGTAATAGGTTTTCAATTCGAACGTTTTCCCAGTGAAAACCTTCTTGCTCATACCCTATATCTTTTATACAACGCCGAACAATACCGTCTACACTTCCCATAAAAACACTAAGAGCGTCAGCGTCCCTAAGACCAACTTCTCCTCCAATAACTACTCTATTAGTTGTTGCAAAAGTTTCGCAGCCGACACGAGCTGTACTTTCGATCTGCAAAAGATTATCCAAAATAGCGTCGGAAATTCTGTCACAAAGCTTGTCAGGATGACCTTCTGATACGGACTCCGATGTGAAATGATAATTAACGCTCAAATTACTATACCTACCGACTTCTACCTTAGTTTTAACCTCTTGATAAATAGTAATGATACGATAGTCAACAGAAGTACTAATATGATATACAGGTTCATTGAACGACCACCAATCCGAGAATATAGAGTTGTCGCGAGATTGGAAGGTAAATTAATATCGATGTAACCGCGTTCTCCGATGTCAAGTTGCTTTATAACTCTGCCATAAGAATCAACAACCCCTGAAATCCCAGTGTTTGCCGACCTAAGCAGGGGCAGCCCCTGCTCAATTGCGCGCATTCTTGCCAGGGTCAAATGTTGTGGTGGACCATTAAAACGGCCGAACCACGCGTCATTAGTTATTTGAAGGAGCCACTCCGCTCCCTTTGATCTATCGTTTATTTCAGAAGAAAAAATCGTTTCGTAACATATCGAGATGGCAAGAGGCGGTATACCCAGTATATTCACCACTTCTTTTTTGTGGCCGGGTGTAAAACCAGTTATTCCGTCAGTAGCCAATCCAAAAATTCCAAATTGAGAGAAAAACCTATCAAACGGGATATATTCACCAAAGGGAACTAAGCGCGTCTTATCGTAAATATATTCCACCTCTCCATTCTTGTCCAAAACATATGCTGAATTGTATAAACTCTTCGACTTCGGTTCAAATCTCCTTAGGCCAAGAATAAGGGGAGAGTCGATATTAAGACGAATAGTGTCTTGCACTTCTTCATCATACTCAAAAAAAAAGTTTATTGCTGTTTCTGGCCAAACTATCAAATCGACATTATCATCATGCTCGACTTTACTTAAGCCTAAGTGTAATTGCAGGAATTCTTGGGCAAGTGCTGGTTCCCATTTTTCAGCTTGTGGAATATTGGGTTGAACAACTCGGATGTAAAATTGGTGGTTTTTAGGCAGTAAGGGCTCATTTAATCTCTTAGTACCAAAAAAGAATAGTGTACTTAACAGCAAGGAGCCCAATACTGAAGAAAAAATTGGTTTAGATACAAGAAACGCGGATAAAATAATTATAGAGGTCAATCCATGAGGGCCACATAAAGATAATGCTTGAGATATAGAGGTGTTTATCCAGATTGCCGAAATCAATCCCCACGGAAAATTAAAAATTAAATCTGATCTAAAGATTTCCATAAGCGACAATGTAGCCCAAAGCATTAAAAGTTTTTTCAATCTTGATTTTCCATTCGAAAGATATGCAGCAGAAGAGAAAGCAACAGCCCAACAAATTGAAAGAATGCCAACCAGTCCCAGAAAAGCAAATGGAGCTATCCAACCAAAAGCGTAAGGTTCAATGAGAAATGGTTGAATAATCCAAGCGAAAGTTATCGCAAAATAGCTGAACCCAAAAGCGAAACCACATCTAAAAGCACCAGCTAAATCAAGACTTAATCTTTGCCAAAGATAACCAAGCAAGACTAAAGAAAAAAAAGCCAATAAAGGTAAATCAAACGGCATTTGACCAAATGCTAAACAAAGGCCTAAAAGACTGAAAGGAAACATTATGGGCTGAAGTATTGATTTCAGACCAAAACTCATTTCAAATTCATAGTTTTTTTCTACCTTCTGATAGATTTACACGTAGCCTCTTTATACTTCGGGGGTCTGCATCAATCACACTAAATTCGTTACCACTTTGGTCATTTACGACCTCTCCTCGCACGGGAATTCTGTTCGTCAACGAAAACACCAATCCTCCGATAGTGTCATATTCATCCTCTGTATCCGACCGTCTGAGATCAAAGCCAGTTTCCTCAAAAAAATCTTCTAGGTCTAGGCGAGCATCAACCAAATAAACACCAGGACGTTCCTCTATCCATAACTTGTCACCTTCAACATCATGTTCATCAATAATATCACCAACGATTTGTTCCAACAAATCTTCAATGGTTACTAATCCCTCCACTCCTCCATATTCATCAATCACGAGGGCCATATGAATTCTCTCGGCCTGCATTCGTTGAAGCAAGGTGCCTATAGTCATGGATGGAGGTACATAAATTAGGGGTCGCAGCACAGATTTGAGATTAAACTTTTTCTTCGCACCGAAACCATGACTAAGAGCAAAATCTTTTAAATGTATTAGGCCTAACGGGTTATCCAAAGTGTCACTAAATACTGGAACACGAGTAAATGATGAAGTTCGAAAAACCTCTATCACGTCCTTGAAAGATGCCTCTTCGGACAGTGCAATAATATCTGCCTTAGGTACCGATATATCATCAAGCCTAAGGTTTTGAAGATTTCTTAAGTTAACAAGTATCTCTCGGGTATCCACATCATTTTTGGCACTTTTCTCCTCAAGCTGATCATGTTCCTTTGATTCAGAATTATATCTTCCAAAGACAAATTCCCAAAATTTTTTCTTATGTCTAATTTTCTTTCGCGTCTCGCTCCGCAACCCAGACGACTTTTCTTCCATGGTGTCGCTCATTATTACTTACCCACCTTGAATTTCACAATAAGGATTCTTAATTCCTATACGATCCAACAATTTGATTTCTAAATCTTCCATAACTTTAGCGTCTATACTTTTTTTGTCAGTGTATCCTAGCAGGTGAAGGCACCCATGAAGCAATAAATGAGTGATGTGATCCCAAAATTTTATATGCCTATTTAAACATTCGTTGGAACAAACGTCATAGGCGATTGCAATATTTCCTAAAAAAACAAAGATGTCCTCACCTGGAATAGAAGTTTGTTTCGTGTCAGCTTTAAATTCAACTTTGTTTTTACCTACAAAATCAAATTCGGGCCATGACAAAATATTTGTTGGCGAGTTAATGCCTCTAAACCTCATATTTAAGTCCTGAATCTCATCATTATTACATGCCAGCAAAGATATTTCAAAATTTTTTTCTTCAATTCGTAACGAAGATAAAGCAAGCTCGAAAGATTGTTTTGAAACTTTTTTCAGAAAACTTTCTGACCATCGTGTATCAGTACAAAGAATATCAATTTTCACAAATTCTTTCCTCAAAACAAATATAGTGTCAGCTTTTTGTCAATTTCTTTTCATTTACGCTAAAATATTTCTCATACGCCTTGATCACTCTCGTTACAACGTCATGTCTTACTACGTCATCAGAACTAAATTTGGCGAAACTTACACCCTTAACTCTTTTTAATACATTTAAGACCTCT
>MDSW01030604.1_pt1 | contig 13374 bp, 4 predicted proteins | sample 811171 | NCBI WGS metagenome assembly MDSW01 (sample SAMN05326641, study PRJNA326480) | marine metagenome | isolation source: seawater | place: Atlantic Ocean: North West | collected 2012 | reverse complement strand
GCTGCAGTTTTTGATTGTAATGGAATTACGTACTCTGATACCATGCATATTGAGGTTGTCAATCCTAATATTTCTACTACAGGCACTTCATTGTGTAATGGACCAGTAGTGTTGACTGCTCCATCTGGGTTCTCAACTTATAATTGGAATGGATCATCAACAAATAATCAATTAACTGTGAATAATCAAGGCTCTTATTATGTTAGTGCTACAACATCTAATGGGTTGACATGTCATTCGGATACAATTATGATTTATTCGGGAAACATTCCTATTTCTTTGTCTACTGCTGATTCTGTATTTATTTGTCAAGGTGATACTGTTATTATGCAGGCTCCTCTAGGATTTTCTCAATATACTTGGAGTACAGGAGCTACAACTTCTTCTATCACTACTACATTAACTGGTAATTATAGTTTGTCTGTTGTGGACGGGAATGGATGCCCAGGGACATCAAATACAACTTCTGTTAATATATCTCCTTCAACAATTACAGCAACAACAACAGGGCTGTCCTTATGTAATGGTACTGTTACTTTAGATGCAGGTGTAGGCTTCCCCTCTTATCAATGGTATCATAATGGAAATCCGACTAATACTAGCCAAATCTTAGCGGCAAATTCTCCTGGTGTTTATCAGGTCTTAGTAACTTATCCTACTTTATGTACCGCAACTTCAAATACAATCACCATAATTTCGGGCGTTAGTCAATTTTATTGTACTATTGATAGTATTGGAGATGGTTCAATTTGCTTGCCTAATGGGGAAGTTATCTTGGACGCAGGTAGTTATGCTACATACAGCTGGAGTACAGGTGAGACAACCCAGCAGATATCGGTAGATTCGGAAGGCTCTTATTCGGTTAATGTGACAGATGCTAATGGATGTCAAGGAGTTTCAGGAACACCTTTTGTAGTCTCTAATATTGTAAATACATCAGTTATTTCTGGGCCTATTAATGCTACGCAATTTAATACAGTGACCTATTCTGTAGTTCCATCATCTGGCTCCACATATGATTGGACACTGATTGGAGGAGCAGTGTCAGGACAAGGAACAAATTCAATAGATGTATTTTGGAATTATTCTGGAATTTTCTCTTTTTCTACGATAGAGACAGATGTTAATGGATGTGAAGGAGAGGCAGTCTCTCTTATGGTTAATGTAATAGTTAATTCTGTAGAAGAGGATATAGGGGCTAATAACAAAGAGCTTTTAAAAGTAACAGATATTTTAGGAGAAGAAACATCTATTAGAAGTAATATACCATTGTTCTACATGTACGATGACGGGACAATTGAGAAGAAAATTATTCTAGAATAAACAAAAGAATACTTAGGCGGGTTCTCTTTGTGTGAATCCAGATTTTTTCTATATATCTTTAGATGTTTATTGGTAAATTTCATAACTTCAATCGTTAATAATATGGATTTGAAAGGGAAAAACATTATAGTAACTGGAGGTAGTCTTGGCATTGGAAAGGAGACAGCTAGGCTTCTTGTTGAGAAAGGAGCCAATGTATTAATTACAGGAAGATCAGAAACTAGATTGATTGAGGCCAGAAGTTATACTAAGGCTAAGATAATTGAATTTGACATTTCAGATCATGGAAATATATCTCACAGTGCAGAAGAATGTATTGAAATATTAGATGGAAGGGTAGATGTTCTAATAAATAACGCAGGAACTGGTGTTAGAAGACCTATAGAAGAACTTAATATAGAAGACTTTTTAAAAGTATTTAATGTGAATGTTTTTGGACTTGCATTATTTACAAAAGAAATAGTTCCTTACATGATTAAGGCATCTTACGGAACGATTATTAATATTGGCTCCACAGCAAGTTTGAAAGGGTATAAGAATGGTAGTGTCTATTCATCTTCAAAATTTGCTGTTAGATGTTTAACCCAGTGTTGGCAAGCTGAACTAAGACCTTATAATATTAGAGTTTGTCAAGTAAACCCAAGTGAGGTTACGACTGCATTTGGAAACCCTGAAAGAATAGAGAGGAAAGATATAGAGAACAAGTTGACTCCAAATGAGATATCTCATTCGATAATCTCAGCCATCGAAATGGATGATAGGGGTTTTATTAATGAGCTGAATATTTGGGCTACAAATCCATTTAACTAGAAAATCACTCTCAAGGTATTCAATAATGCAAATCGACACTGAGCATCTGCATTAGTATTGTTTTTTTATATTTGCAATACTTGTAAATTATGAGAAACAATCATAAATACTTATTACTTTTTTGTGCTATATTTTTTAGTTTCACCAAAGTTTTTTCTCAAAACATATCTAGTGCTTTTGTTTCTGCACCAATATTATGTTATGGTGGTTTTGCTTTAGATTCAATGAGAGTTAATATTAATCAAACACCTACTCCAACACAATACAAATGTTTGGTGGGTTATCATATGAATAATACTGCGACTCCTAACACTGGAGTGGATTATTTTCTTTCCTATTTAAGTACACAGAATACAACTGCTAGTCAGCTCAATTTCAATGGTTTTCTGCCGAATTTCTTAAGTGGAGTAAATGCTGGGCAAACTATTAATTATTTCGTCCGAATAGTTGATTCGACCACATATTATCCTGCTCATACTTTCGGGAATGGAGCAAGTATGGTTGGTGTTATTGATCAATTTGGACCAATTAATTTTACTGAGCCAGATGAATTAATCGTCACCTTATTATCTACAGATATAGCAAATTGTAGTGGTCTAGATGATGGCACGGCTAATGCTAGTGCCAGCGGAGGAACACCATTTGCAGTAGGGTCCCCTTATGACCTTTTATGGCTTCCTGGAGGGCAGACAACTCAGGCAGTGGTAGGTTTATCAGCAGGTGCATATACATGTACAGCTATAGATGCTAATGGTTGCACAAGTTCGTCTACTACTATTGTGAATGCTCCTGTATATGGATGTACAGATCCATTAGCCTATAACTATGATCCACTACCAACATGTGATGATGGTTCATGTATCGCTGTTGTGAATGGCTGTACAGACCCACTAGCATTTAATTATGACCCCACTGCAAATACAGATGATGGTTCCTGTATTGCTATTGTAAATGGCTGTACAGACCCAACAGCTTGCAATTATGACCCAAATGCAAATACAGATGATGGTTCTTGCTTAACAGATTATGGTTGTACAGATCCATTAGCATTTAATTATGATCCATTAGCTACATGTGATGATGGTTCGTGTATCGCTATTGTAAATGGCTGTACAGACTCAACTGCAAGTAATTATAATGTATTAGCTAATGTTGACGATGGATCTTGTACTTATTGTAATAATGACACTTCTTATACCTATATTACTGCATGTGATAGTTACACTTGGGATGCAGTTGCTTATACAGCATCAGGTGTTCATACTAATACTTATACTAATGCATCAGGCTGTGATAGTGTAGCTACGCTTGATTTAACAATTAATAATTCTACTACTGGATCATCAGCTGTGAATGCATGTGATACTTATACTTGGGAAGGTCAGTCAGTAACTATTTCAGATGTCTTATCACATACTTATGTAGCAGGAAATGCTACAGGTTGTGATAGTACTCATATCTTAACCGTTGTGATTAATAATTCTACATCAGTAGTAGTTGCTGATACTGCTTGTGGTGAATATTTGTTTGGTGCTAATTTACTAGATTCAAGTGGAACTTATATAGATACCTTCTTAACTTCCTATAATTGTGACAGTATTGTAACTCTAGAACTCACAATTTATGGTGATAGTTCAGTTACCTATATTACAGCTTGTGATAGTGCAGAGTGGAATGGAGTATGGTATTATAATGATACGACAGTAACTGATACAGGTTTTTATACTTCTTATACTTTTGGAGGGTCTACAGTTGGTAGTAGCGGGAAGGAAGGTAATGTTTGGCATCTTGGCTATGGTGCAGGATTAGATTTTAATAGTGGTAGTCCTATTTCTATTTCTGGTCAATTAAGTACCCTTGAAGGTTGCGCATCAATTGCAGATAATAATGGTGATTTACTGTTTTATACAGATGGTTCATTAGTATATAATAAAAATCATACACTAATGCCAAATGGAACTGGGTTATTGGGGCATTCAAGTAGTTCCCAATCAGGGATTATAGTTAAGAAGCCTGGGTCATCAACAATCTATTATCTTTTCACTGTTGATGGTATGTCTGGAGGTGCAGGAGGATTATATTATTCAGAAGTTGATATGACTCTAGATGGTGGTCTGGGTGATATTAACTCAAATAAGAATATTAACTTAATTCAGTATACATGTGAGAAAGTAACTGCTGTTAAACACCATAATAATGCTGATTTTTGGATTATATCAAGAGAAAGAGGTGGTAATAAGTACTATGCATTCCTTTTAACATCTACTGGATTAAATTTACCGGCTATTACTACAAACATTGGTCCTGTATATACTCAGAATACTATTGGATATTTGAAAGCCTCTCCAGATGGAACAATGCTTGCAGCAGCAGATCATTGGAACTTTGCTGATGGTGTAGACTTGTTTGACTTTGATAGATCTACTGGCATATTAAGTAATAGTATGGAGCTTACTAATCTGTATAGCACCTCACTTTATGGTATTGAATTTTCTCCAAGTGGACAATATTTATATGTGTCAGAAGAGACTTCAAATGGCGATATTTATCAATATGATTTAATGGCAGGATCATATTCAAATATTAATAACTCTAGAACAATTATTGGATCAGCTAGCAACTACGGAGGAGCATTACAATTAGGACCAGACCAAAAGATTTATCATGCAGATAATGGGACATCTACTTTAGGTGTAATAGATAGTCCTAATCTTGCTGGCTCGAATTGTAATTATATCCAAAATGGTGTTATACTTAGTTATGGTTCATGTGGATTAGGCCTTCCAACATTTTTTAGTTCAATATTTAACCTCCTACCAACTGGTTGCGATAGTGTAGCTACAGCCATCATTGATATAAAAAATAGTTCATCTTCTTACACTAATATTACTGCTTGTGATATTTACACATGGGCTTTAAATAGTCAAACTTATTACACATCACAGATTGATACTATACAGTCAACTAATATAGATGGATGTCAGCATATTGATAGTTTAGAACTAGTGATATATCCTGAAATAAATTTAACAGCAATCATTACAGATGAGTCATGTGTTAATTATTCTGACGGTTCAATTGTATTGTCTGCCACTGGTGGCCTTGGAACATTTTCTTATAACTGGAGTGGTCCTGGTTCATTCTCTGAGACAGATCAAGATATATTTAATTTAGGTCCTGGTACATATAACTTGACAATAACAGATGTTATGAGTTCATGTACTAAGGATACAAGTTTTGTAATTGATTCGGGATTTGATATGCAGGTAATTATTTCACAAAATGATATTAGTTGCTATGATGCAAATGATGGTTCAATTGATATTATTCCTATTAATTTAATTAATCCGATTTATTTATGGTCGGATATCTCATCATCATTAGAGGATAGAACTAATATGTCTCCTGGTTTATATTATCTCCAGATAGATGATAACAATTGCTTTATAAGAGATACTTTTGTGTTTAATCAGCCAGATAGCTTGTTCATTATTGCACAACAGACACCTAGTGTTTGTGTAAATGGGAATTCGGGTGAAATATCAGTTCAGGCTTTTGGAGGGACACCAAGTTACTCTTATTTCTGGAGTAATTGGGCAGGGAACAGTTCAGTCAATTCTAATTTATCACCAGGAGTTTATGATTTAGATGTCTATGATAATAACGGTTGTCTACTTGAGGAGTCTTTTACAATTTCCTCATATCAGCTGACTGTCTCTTCAAATATTGATCATATAGATTGTTACGGAGACAGCACCGGGTCAATAGATGTTACAGTTAGTGGAGGGTTTTTTCCTTATGTTTATTTGTGGAGTGATGGTACTGCTACAGAAGATATTTATAATTTGTCTGAGGGCAGTGTAAGTTGCTCTATAATTGACTATCTTGGATGTGAAATTAGTGAATTTTTCATAATAAATGAGGAGATGCCTATTCAAACAATTGTATCTATTAATTCTGTGAGTTGTTATGGTGGTAATGATGGAAGTGCTAGTTTGAACATTTCTGGTGGCGTAAATCCATATAATATTGATTGGTATAATATTGATGAGAACAATCTGTCTGAAGGAACTTATTTGTATGAAATAACTGACGATAATGGCTGTACATTTCAAGATTCTATATATGTACCACAAGAAGATTCTCTTGACATTACTATAAATGTTATTGATTTAAATTGTACAGGTAACCCCGAAGGAGAAATATCAATCTCTATATCTTCTGGTGGAGCCTCTCCATATGTTTTTTCCTGGATGGGTCCCAACTCATTTACTTCCTCTCAAGAGGACATTGATAATTTGTATGCAGGTTTATATATGCTTACCTTAGAGGATGCAAATGGTTGTGTCTCTGAATTTCAGATTACAGTAGGAGAGCCGACTGAATTGTCGCATTATATTAATGTAGAACAATCTAATTATTCTACATATAATATTTCATGTCATGAAGGTAATGATGGGTGGATTTCTGTTACACCTAGTGGTGGCTATATTCCTTATACTTATCTATGGTCAACAGGAAGCACATCAAGCAGTATTACTGATTTAGTAGCGGGAACCTATAATTTAACTATTACTAATGGTATTGGTTGCCAAGAGACTTTTGTATTGAATATAAATGAGCCAAGTGAATTATTAAGTGCTATACCTACTTCATTAAATAATTATAATGGGTATGATATTAGTTGTTATGGAGGTAGTGATGGTGCTATTATTGTCGAAACATCAGGTGGGGTAAGTCCTTATTCATATTTTTGGAATAATCAGATAGGTTTTAATCCAAATATTTCTTTATCATCAGGTATTTATAATTTAGAGGTGATTGATAACAATAATTGTTCATATTTCGAAGCAATAATTCTGGATGAGCCTGAAATCTTAAGTTGGGTTGTTGATATCTTCCCTGATACTTGTGAGAAAGGAGTAGGGAAAGTAGATATACTACTTTCTGGAGGAATAGCTCCGTACTCTTACTTATGGAATTATTTTGAAGTTTTACCAGTTGCCATACAAGTTGTTCAGGGAGAATACTTTTTAGAGTTTTCAGATGCTAATTCATGTAAAGATCATGATACTGTCTATGTAGATAATTTGATTGGCCCGGATATCGATTTTGTGATATATCCTGATTATGAGCGATTTTACAAGCAATTAGATGATTCGATTGTTTATATTGACAAGACAGAACTAGTTTGGCAGAATGTTAATAGTTGGGTTTGGGATTTTGGTGACAGTTCTTATGGTTATGATTCAATTGTTTACCACTCATATCAAGATGTTGGTACTTATTTTGTAACATTAACTATAGAGACTGATTATGGTTGTATTGATACATTAACAAAGGAGGTTGTTATTGCTGAGTATGACTTATTTATTCCAAATGCTTTTACACCAAATCTAGAAGATAATATAAATGAAGGCTTTAGGCCTCATGGAATTGGGATTGATGAATTCTTAATGAATATCTACACAAGGTGGGGCGAAAAAGTCTTTTCAACAAATGATATAGAGCAATTTTGGAATGGAAGACATAATAATGAGGAGGGGGAGTGTCAAATAGGTATATATATATATTATATTCAAGTTAAAGATATCTTTGGTGCAATACATAAATATGAAGGTCAACTAACATTAATCAGATAAGATATGAAAAAAATAATTTATTTAATATTTTTTCTGCCAACTATTCTTTTTGCTCAGAGCGGCGTAGAGGTACAGTCAGAAAATAACAGTTATAATTATATGATAAATATAGGGCAAGTAGTTATGTGCCCTTATCTCGGCCCTAAAATGATTAAACATTTTAATGGTTTGGGAGCTAAGAATATAGTTAAAAATGACAGTCTAGAAACATTGACATTTGATTTAGATAGTCTTTATCCTAATACATTTATTGAAGATGTCTTTATAGATGAAATTGGAATACCTAAATGGTCGATATTTGAAATCAAAATATTAGAGAATGAGATATAAAACAACTATTTTATGTATGTTTTCTAGCATATTATTATTCTCTCAAGCTAATACCTTTATAAGGACATATAATGTTGCTGGTATGAATGGTGGACTAGCTCTAGCTGTTATGCCAGATGGTAGTTTCGTTGGAACAGGTCAACATAGTGATAATGGTTCAGGTTGTTATACTTATGCTTATCGAGTTGATGAATGTGGGAATATTTTATGGTTTAATCTTTATGGAAATGGTGGTGGAGGTGTTGCTATTGATGCAACTATTGATAGTGGCGTAGTATTATCTGCAAGTAATGGCAATGTGATTAAGATAGATAAAGATGGGGTGCCTGAATGGCAGAGGACCTTTGATGCTTTTGGAGGGTATGTTACATCAGTTATACAAACCTCAGATACAGGTTATCTAGTTGGCAGTCAGAGTGGACATATTGTAAAGCTTGATTATTTAGGCAATGTGATGTGGTCGGGTAGTATTGGATCTGGAGATATACATGCACTTGATGAATTTCCAAATGGTGATTTTATGTTTTTTCAGTATACTGGTAATGTAGTTTTAGGAAGAATTAGTAGTTTAGGTAATTTCGTATGGCAAAAATCTTATATAACTGGTGGTTCGTCTCAAGATGGTCATAATTCTTGGGCAGGAGAGGCTTTAATAGATGCTAGCCAGAACAGTATAATAGTTGCTTCAAACACAGATCTAACTACTGGAGGAGGAGTATTAGTGACTAAGTTTGATTACAATGGTATGATTATAAATAGCAATACATTTTCATCTCCTTCAGGTGGTGAATTTGTTAGATCCATCGATTTAACAGAGCATGGTGGATATATTATTGGTGGAGGTTCTTATGGACTTAATACTTCCTCAGCTAATTTGACACAGATTACTGGTCTTCCATCTGAAAATCTTTCAGGAAGAGATATTTTACTATTTAAGATAGATACAAATATTAATTTTCAATGGTCTAGTGTAATTGGTTGTGGTGGTTCTGAGAAAGCAATTGGTGTTAGAGCTAATAAAGATAATGGCTATACAATATCAGCCTATACAGATGGTAGTTTCTTTGGTGCTGGAGGCAGTAATAGTTTTGATCCTTTATTTATTAAAACAGATAGTTTAGGTACAGTTGCTTGTCAACAATATAGTCCAAGTCTAATTCAGAATAATGTCACTTTAAGTACTTCTAGTATTAATTCCTTTTCTCCACTTTCTGTTAATTCAAGCACAAGTCTGCCGTCATATTTCTCAGTTTCTCCTTCTGACTATTATATGTGTTTAGACTGTTCTACAACTCCTTTCTTTTCTATTAGCGATACTGCAATTTGTGTTGGTGATACTACTTGGTTTGTAAATAATAGTACTGGCCTAATTTGTAATCAGAATTGGTATGTTGATGGGGTAATAGTTTCAGGTCCTGCAGATTCTGTGCCATTTGTCTTTAGTACTCCGGGCTTACATAATATAAAACTTGAAACAACTTGTGGAACTAGCTATGTTGATTATAATCTTGATTTCTATGTAAATAACATTAGCCTCTTTGTTACTGACACTAGTGATTTCAATGGATTTGAGATATCTTGCAATGGATCTAATGATGGTTATATTCAAACTTATGCAACCTCTCCATTCCCTCCGGTTAATTATAATTGGAGTACCGCTAACTCTACAGATTCAAATCAATTTAATATGCATGCAGGTACATACAGTCTACAATTAACTGATGATTATGGTTGTATCTTTGATACTGTATTTGTATTAACAGAGCCGGACCCACTTCTTTCTACTTATACTATCCCGTTACTTAATACTGGGTATAATATATCATGTTATGGAATGCAGGACGGTTTTATAGACTTGACTGTTAGTGGGTCTGTCCCTAATTACGATTATCAGTGGAGTAATGGTGCCATTTCAGAGGATATTAATAATATTTCAGCTGGAGTTTACTCTTATGTTGTTATTGATCAAAATGGATGTATTGTATCTGATACAATTGTGATAACACAACCTATTTTGAATGTACAGGAAAACATTATTGATGTTAGCTGCTATTCTGGAGTAACAGGTGGTGTCTCAGTTCTTGCGTCTGGAAGTGCTCCCCCTTATCATATCTTCTGGGATAACAATATAGATCCAAGTATTTTGTCTTCGGGCACTTATTATTATAGCATAATTGATTCAATAGGTTGTATTTATAATCAGTCAGTATATATTAGTGAACCTGATTCATTTAATGTAGGTGTGTATATTACTGATGTGACTTGTCATGGAGATAGTAATGGTTCTGTTTCTCTTAATGTATTTGGTGGAACTCCGCCTTATAGTTATAATTGGTTTAATTATGATACTTTAAATATGGTAGCGGGTTCATATAATTACACAATATCTGATAGTAATAACTGCTTATTCAGTGGTATTGCTTTAGTTGATCAGCCAAATTTAATTGATGTATTAAATCTTGTAATTGACCCATCATGCAATAATACATATGATGGATCAGTTGTCTTACAAATTAGTGGTGGAAATTCACCATACAGTGTTGATTGGGGTATTAGCAACCCTGATTCTTTATCATTAGGGACTCATGAATTTATTGTTACAGATGTGAATAATTGTATAGATTCAAATACTGTTACATTATCTTCTGAGAGTAATATTGTTGTTAATTCAAATATTTTTGATATTACTTGCAGAGGATTCTGTGATGGATCAATAGATCTAGTCATTAATGGAGGCATTGCTCCTTACTCTATTAATTGGTTTGGCTCAGACCCAGCTTTTTTATGTGAGAGCATGGTATATTTTGAGGTGATTGATAATATTGGTTGTCGATATTTGGATACAATTCAATTTATAGCACCAGATTCTATTGATTTACAGATAAATCAAACAGGCTTGCAATTAGAGGCTATTGCTACTGGAGGATTACCACCATATCAATTTGAATGGTTTAATAATACTGGATTTTCTTCTAATAGTCAGACAATACCTATTATAAACAATGGTTTTTATTATTGTGTTGTAATAGATCAAAATAACTGTCAATCTGATACTGCATCTTTTAACTATTTTGATGTATGGATTAATGATGAGGATAATGTTATCTTTGCAATATATCCAAATCCTGCTGAGCATAGTTTTGTTATTGAAACTGATTTGGATAGTGAATCTAAATTAGAGATATATATGATTAATTCATTAGGTCAGCACATGCTTTTAGATAAAAAACCTGCTATTTTTGGAAAATATTCAAAACATGTTGATGTGACGAACAAATCTAGCGGAATCTACATTCTTAAATTAATGATAGATGATACATTTTATTATCATAAAATAGTTATAAAATGAGAATGATATTTAAAAATATTACGTCAAATATAAGTTTGGATACAAGTTTATTAATATCAAATAAAGTCAAATGAAAAAAATTCTATCTTCAATCGTATTACTTTTTACAATTGTAATAACTGCTCAAGCTACGCATTTAATGGGAGGAGAAATTACATGGAAATGTATCAAGTCTGGTCCTAATTATGGCAAATACATCTTCCAAGTTAAGGTGTATCGTGATTGCCAAGGAGTTCCTATTTCGACATCAATGAATCTTGATGTACATAATGTGCCGGCAATCACTATATTGCCTTTAACATTGTATACATCCAATGATTTGTCTCCTGCTTGTGATACAGTTGATGGAATTAACTCACCTTATTCTTGTAATGGCACAAATATTGGTTATGCTGGTAATGGAGTAGGGGCCGTTGAAGAGCATATCTACATCTCTGATACAGTAAGAATTATAGGAACACCTGATTCATTAGGATGGCATTTTACTTGGAGTAGTTGTTGTAGAAATAGTGCTATCTCTAATGGCCTTGCAGATGCCGGATTTACATTGAGAGCTGTTATGTATTCTTATACTGATTCATTAGGCACTGTCCATCCAAATAATAATAATTGTTATGATTCATCTCCAAAATTTTATGAGAAACCAAGAACTATCTTAGAATCAGGAAATGGCTATGACCCTTTAGCCTTCTCTAATGGTTTTGTTTATAGTCATAATGCTTTTGACGATGAGCGCGACTCTTTATGGTATGAATTTGCACAACCTCTATCTGATATTACTTATGATTATACTAATCCAAGCATATCAGGATTACAAATAACTGGAATTTTTCCTCCTTATCCTGCTTTGTCTAATTCATCACCAATACCTGGTGTTCAGATTAACAATAATACAGGAAGAACTTATTATCCTGCAGACTATATTGGTAATTTCGTAACCTGCACAAAAGTTCAAGCATGGAAGTGTAATCAATTAGTTTCAGAAGTTTATAGAGAGATACAGGTTGTTTTATCTAACCCAATTTGTAATTTAGGGGACACAACGGGTGGCAATAGTGGAGCAGATACTTTATGCAATATTAGACCTCTTGTGCAACCTCCATTCTTTTTTCCTTTAAGTTCTCCTCAATATCAATGGGATACTATTGTGCATTGTGGTGATACTGTATCATTTGATTTTATAGCAAATGATTATGATGTCTATCCAAATGGCAGCTTACAAGACTTGCATTTTACAGTATCTGGCGGTCAGTTTATGGATTATAATGTGAGTCCTCCTTTGTTATGCGACAACCCTCCTTGCGCTACATTTAATGAAGTTTCTACAGGAGTGACCCCTCCGTTTATTACTGCTGGTGGTACTGGAACAGGCTATTTTGAATGGATAACCTCTTGTAATCATCTCGTTAGTTCTTGTAATAATAATCTACTTCCTAGTTTGTATACTTTTGTTATTAAAGTTCAGGATGATTTCTGCCCAGCGCCAGCAATTGAGAATACCGCCCAAGTTATTTCAATATGGGTATGCCCACCATGTGATCTGCTGAAAGCGAATCCAACATCTATTCCTGTCACATGTAATCTGGGTTATGGATCTGCAAGTGTTAATCCAACTGATGGATTCCCGCCATATTACGATTTTTGGTTTGATATGAATGGGATGCCTGTTAATCCTGATAGTTTAATTGCAGGAGACTATGAAGTTAGAGTTAGGGATTCCAGCATGTGTGAGACTATAGATACTGTTACAGTTGGAAGTCTAGTTGCTAGTATTAATCTAAATATTTCATCTGTAAATACAAGCTGTTTTGGTTCTAATGATGGGATAGCTAATATAATAGCTAGCGGGGGAGTAGCTCCATATTCTTATTTATGGTCAAATGGGACAACATCTTCGTATGACAGTAATCTTGTATCTGG
>MDSW01016937.1_pt1 | contig 13375 bp, 11 predicted proteins | sample 811171 | NCBI WGS metagenome assembly MDSW01 (sample SAMN05326641, study PRJNA326480) | marine metagenome | isolation source: seawater | place: Atlantic Ocean: North West | collected 2012 | reverse complement strand
TGGGCTCGAAGCCGAGGGCGCGCATGGCAACCTTGAGCTCCTTGGCGTCGATGGTGCCGGAGCCGTCGGTGTCGAAGAGGTCAAACGCCTCACGGATCTCCTGCTTCTGCTCCTCGGTGAGACCGGTGGAGCGCTTGCCCTTGTCGCGACGGGCGGAACCGACAGCCTGAGTGAAAGAGAGAGAGAGAGGCGAGGAGGAAGGAGGGTCAGCCACACGCGTCGGCGGCGCGAAATTTCCCAAACGGGCGCGATCCGTGGGAAAAGACGCCGAGCCGTTGATGCGTGATCGCGAAATTCCTGAACGTCCGCCGAGCGCTCTCCGAGCCGAGGAACGCGCGACGGCCCGCGCGAGGTCGCCGCCGCTCGGATCGGACGCGACAAAAGAGAGTCGCGGCGTCGCGGCGTCGGCCGAGCGTCGCGCGAGCGCGGGGCCGACGGACGCCGGAATCGGTCAACAACGGATTCCCGCTTCAAAACTTGAACGACGCGTCCGCAATTGCCCGCCGCGAGCCGAAGACGCGCGCGACCGGCGCTCGAGGCGCGCGCGAACGCCACGCGCGCGCCCGCATTCGTCGCGTCGCGCCGTCAAGACGTCACCGTCGGCGAGAACCGGCCATCCGCGCGGTCGCGCGCGTGGCGAGACCGGGTCGAACGCCGACGCGCAGCGGGTCCGAGCGCTCGGCACAGATTTCACCGGTCGAAGGATGCTTCGCGAAGGACGCGCGGAATCGCGGGCGGCGTGCGGGCACGCGAACGGCACGCGATCGCGTCACGCCGCGTTCGCGTCATCGCGCGGAAGACGCACCATTTTGTGCGGGTTGTGAGTTGGGAGGTGGGTGTGCGTGCGGGTACGCGCGTGTTGTGCGACGTCGCGAGCGAGGCGGGGGCACTGGAAGTTTAACAACACGGCACAGACGCGCGCCTAAAAAAAGGCTGCCAGCCCCTCCTATGAGTATTTAGTCTGATCGATTCGAGTCTTTTCCCGCCACGCGATTGGTCCGTTCAAAAAGCTGGTCTTGGCCTCGGCAGAGCGGCGTTCGATGAGCATTGGCTTCAAAACTGAGCTGCGTTTTCGGTTCGATCCGAGGCGAACGAATCACACACGGCCCCCACGTCCTTCTCGTTGCTCACTACGCGCCGCTCGCTCGTCGGCGTCTGAAGGCGCGATGCCGCCGAAGAAGCAGACCGCGGGGGATAAGAACCTGAAGTCCAAGTCCCCCGCCGAGTTCTTCCTGGATAACAAGGGCATCGCCGGGTTCGAGAACGCGGGCAAATCGCTGTACACCACGCTCCGCGAGTTCATCGAGAACTCCTTGGATTCCGCGGAGTCCATCGGCGTCCTCCCCGACGTCGACATCGCGGTGGAGGAGGTGACGCTCGGCGAGTACGAGACCAAGATCGGTCTGAAAGCGCACGTGCGGAAGGACGACGCGCTGTACGCGGATTTCGAGACGGATAAGGAGCGCACGAAGCGCCTCGCCGCGGAGGCGAAACGCGCGGCGCAGGAGGCCAAGTCGCAGCAGGCGGCCGTCGCCAAGGGCGGCGCCGCCGCGAAGAAGGCGCGCGCTTCCGCGGACGCCTCCGCGGGCGGCGGCGCCGGCGGAGGCGCGGGGAAGCGCGACACGAAGAAGGCGTTCTTCAGGATCACGGTCAAGGACAACGGCAAGGGGATGCAGCACGACGACATCCCGAACATGCTCGGTCGCGTGCTCAGCGGGACCAAGTACGGCGTGCGGCAGACGCGCGGGAAGTTCGGCCTCGGCAGCAAGATGGCTCTGATTTGGAGCAAGCAGACGACGGGCCTGCCGATCAACATCACGTCCGCGCAGCCTAAGCAGAAGTTCAAGTCCGAGTACGTCCTGGACATCGACATCGAGCGCAACGAGCCGAACGTGCACTCGGCGGAGAAGACGCCCAACGACGAGGGTTGGCACGGCGCGGAGCTCAGCGTGATCATCGAGGGCAACTGGAGCGCGTACAGGAACAAGGTGCTGTCCTACCTGCGCCAGCTCGCGATCGTCACGCCCTACGCGCAGTTCCACTTCAAGTACGTCTCCGCGAGCGGCGACATGAAGGGGAACGTGGACGCGACGTTCCGGCGCAGGACGGAGGTGATGCCCGCGCCGCCGACGACGACGAAGCACCACCCGAGCGCGGCGAACGAGGATCAGCTGCTCGTCAAGACCCTCCTCAGCCAGACCAAGGAGAAGACGCTCGCGGGGTTCCTCGCGAAGGAGTTCACGAGCATCTCGAGGGAGCACGCCTCGCGTCTGGTCGCGGAGTTGGGGAAGGGCTTCGACGCCCAGATGAGCCCGAAGGAGGTGACCGAGACGCAGGCGACGCGCGTGCAGCAGCTCCTCAGCTACGCGCGCTTCGCCGACCCGAGCGGGGATTGTCTCTCCCCCGCCGGCGAGTACAACCTCAGGCTCGGGATCATGAAGGAGCTCGCGCCGGACTGGATCGCGAGCTTCGTCGGTTCGCCGTTGGCGTGCGGCGGCCACCCGCTCATCGTGGAGGCGTGCGTCAGTTTGGGCGGGAAGGACGTCAAGGCTGGGCACAACGTCTTCCGGTTCGCGAACCGCATCCCGCTGCTCTTCGAGGGCGGGAGCGACGTCGTGACGAGGTGCGTGCAGAGGCTCAACTGGGGGTCGTACAAGATCGACAAGAACAACGATAAGATCGGGGTGTTCGTCTCCATCGTCTCGACCAAAATCCCGTTCAAGGGCACGAGCAAGGAGTACATCGGCGACGATAACACGGAGATCGCGGAGGCGGTGGACAGGGCGCTGAGGCAGTGCGCGTCGCAGCTCAAGGGAAAAATCACCCGCGCGCAGGCGGCGAAGGAACGCCGCGCGAGGAAGAAGGTCCTCACGCGGTACGTCCCGGACTGCGCCAGGGCGATCTACGCCATGCTCCAAGCCGCGGCGGAGGCGAAGGAGCCCCCGAGTAAGAGAGCGAAGGTGGCGGGCGACGACAAGGCTTCGGTCGGGAGTAACGGGGGGAAGCTGTGGCGCGTGGACGCGGCGTGGGAGGCGGAGGTTTTGCGAAACGTCCGCGACGGCGAGGTGACGGAAGGCACGATCAAGCGGCGGCTCGAGGAGCACGTCGAGAAGATCGACAGCGAGCAGGCGCTGGAGTACTCGATGCAGAACAAGGAGGGGCTGAGCGAGACGATGCACCTCGTGCCGACCGGCGTCGCGCACGAGCACGCCGCCGCGCTCTTCCACCCGACGTGCGCATTCAGGCTCCTCGACGCCGCGAGATTCGGAGAGTTCAAGCCCCCCAGGCGAGCGTGAGGAGGGCGAGGAGCGAGGCGCGCGAACCATCTCTAGGTGAAATGTGAACTGTTCAGCGTCGAGGTAAAATATCTTCACGACGGACACACTCTCTCCTCCTAAAAATTGGTTCCCTTCACCACGTCCCCGGCGCGAACTCGGCGGGGTTGCGGTACTTCTCGTACCCCCAGCTCGTGGCGACGGTGAAGGGTTCGCTCACGCTCGGCTCTCCCGTCTCCGGCACCTTCGCGATCTGGAACTTGTTCATCATCGACTTGTCCCTCATCACGCACGCGCGCAGGCAGTCTTCGATCAGCGCGCGCGCGTCCTCCTCGCTCATGTCGTCCGTGTGCTTCTCGCGGAACAGCGGCCGGGCCATGTGGTTGCCGAACCCGGCGGCGACGTGCGAGTCCTCGTAGTGCTGCCCGATCATCCCCACCGTCCCGAGGAAGCTCCGACCGTTCTTCACCCCGGCGACGACGAGGGAGTTCCACAGAGGGTCGAACTTGTTCCGCCGGTTGTACATCACCCGGCACAGGTACGAGTGCACCTCCCACGGCCCGAGCTCCTTCCCGTCGTCCTCGCAGAAATCCGACGTGCTGAGTTCCTCAAGGAGCGTCATGATGTAATCGAAGTCGCTCAGCTCTCCCGTGAACCCGATCACCGTCGTGCCGTTCACCACGCGCACGCGCTGCAGGTTCTTATACCGCTTCGTGGAGCCGTACGAACCTGGAGGGGAAAGGAGGAAGACGCGCGAAGAGAGGCGCCGGGTCAGTCGCGGCTTTGAGAGCGAAGATCCGGTTCGAACATTTTAGGGTTCCTCGCGACGAAGGGAAAAAACGCAGGCGGGAGGTCGTCGAAACCAGCGTCGAGTCAGATCTGCGGGGTGCCGCGCGATCGCGGGGGCCGCGCGAGACGCACCGAGAGTGTCGCAGGCGATCATCACGCCGCCCTTGTACTTGCACCCGATGACGGTCGTGCCGGTGACGTACGGGGTCCTGCGGGGGACGCGCGGAGGGGCGCGGGGTGGGGCGAAGATCGGGCGACGACGTCAGTTTTGGTCGGGCCGGGGCGTCGAGCGAGATTCGAATCTCGTCACGGGGCGCGAACCCCTCGCCGCGCGGACGCGCGAGGGTGGGGGAGGAGGGGGGGGGGACGCCTCGGGACGGCGCGGGGTATCGCGCGCGAGTTTAAGCGTCGGGCGGGAGACGCACTGCGTGTGCGTGATCGGACCGGGCGCGACGCTGAACGGGCGACCGACGCCGTGCGCCCCGACGTGCGCGGTCGGGCCCTTGACGTTGGCGTACTGCGCGTCGTACGCGGGATCCACGCCCGCGGGCACCACGCCGGGGCCGATGATCGGGTTGTGGCTCACGCGCGCGGGGATCATCTTCGCGTGGGGGAGGTGTGACGGTCGAGCCGAGACCCCGCGCGATGCGTAATGGACGCGGGGCGGGAGGGACGTTGACGTCGAAGCCCAGCCGCGAGGTTTGTTTTTCAGTCATCTGAGAGGCAAGCACTGCTGCTGATGACGAGCGCTGCTCAAGTTGACGAGCTGCTGGCGGACGCGTCGTCGTCTCGTCGGCTCGCGGCGTTTTCGGGTCGCCCTCTCACCTCGCGCCGCGCACGCTTCGCCCGCGCCTTTCGGATGCGATGGGGGTGGGCGCGGCGGCCCTCGCCGCGAGCCTCGCCCCCGAGGGCTGGTCGCTGACGCCCGAGGCGCTCGAGCGCTTCGGCCAGCGCTCGGACGCGCGCGCGGCTCGCGCGGCCCTCCTGGACGCGGACCTCGCCGCCCCAGGGATCGCCCTCCCCTCCCCCTCCCTCCACTCCCAGGACGTCGTGCGCGGCCCGACGGTGCTGCAGCTCGTGGACGCCGCGGACATCTCCCGCCCGCGCTCGGACCCTCGCGGCGCGTCGGACGGCGCGCCCCCGGACGCGTCTCCTCGGCGGATGCTCCGCCTGCGTCTCACCGACGGGGCGACCCCGAACGCCGCGATCGTCGTCGGCGTCGAGCACGCGCCGTGCCCGTCGCTCCCGGACGCGGCCGCCATGCCCCCGGGATCGAAGCTCGCCGTTGCGCCCAACGCGCGCGTCCAGCGCCGAGACGGCGTGCTTCTGTTTCGCCCGGGGGACCTCGCGTTCCTGGGCGGCCGCGTCCCGCGCCTGATCGAGGCCCACGAGATGGCGAGGCTCGCCGCCGCCGTCGCAGACGCCGAGCCGCGCGCCGTCGACGATTTCCCGCCGTTCCGAGCGTTCCGCCCCGAACGAGACGCCGGGTTCGCCGAACGCGCGAGAACCGACGCCGAACGCCCGGACCCGAACGCCGCGGAGGAAGTAGTATCCGAAGGCAGTAGTCGACCCGAAGGGAGTACTGGTCGACCCGAAGGGAGTACTGGTCGACCCGAAGGGAGTACTGGTCGACCCGAAGGGAGCGGTGGACCCGAAGGGAGTCATGCCGCGACGGGGGGGTTGGTGCCGCGGCGGAGACCCGCGCTGCCCCCGACGAGGGCGCAGCGCGCCGCCGCGGCGGCGTCAGGCGCGCCGCTGCCCGTCCCGGGGCAGCCCATGGAGAGGGAAGACGACGACGGGGAGGCGAGCCGCCGCGTGCCGGCGGAGGCGGAGGCGGGTTCGGAGGCGGGACGAGGCGAGGCGCCCCTCGAGAAGACTACACTCCGCGACGCCGCCGCCGCGCCGAAAGCGCCGCTCCCGCTCCCGCGCGTCGACCGGGACGCGCAGAGAAAGCGCCTCCTCGGGCGGATGTCGAGCGGCGAGCGGGCGCGCGGCGAGGGGGTCGGAGGCCGCGGCGGCGAGGGGGGTCGCGGCGGGGGTCGCGGCGGGGGTCGCGGCGGCGGCGAGAGGGGGAACCGAGGCCGCGGCGACCGAGGCGACCGAGGCGACCGAGGCGACCGAGGCGACGGAGGCGACGGAGGTGGGCGCGACGACCGAGGCCTCGGAGGGGTTTCCTCCGAGGCGTCCGACGAGGCGCTCGCGCGGCGGCTGCAGCGCGAGCTCGACCTCGAGGCGGGAGCCGCCCCGGTGAGCGCCGCCGCCGATCTCGCGGCGTCCTTGTTCGCCTACGCCCCAGCGCCGGAGGCGACGCGCGACGCGCGCGCCGAGACCCGGGGCGACCGCGGCGGGCGGCGGTGAAGCGGACGCGCGATCGAGAAGGACGGTACGTATTCGCGACGAGACGGCGCGCGCCCTACGCGGTGCGGTGATGAGTGATGACGTATTAAATAGACTACTAGCTAGCTACTAGGACGATCGAAGGGCGCCGCCTCCGCCTCCGCCTCCGCCCGCCTCCTCCGCCCCCTCCTTCCTCCGCCTCCTCCGCCCCCTCCTCCGCCCCCTCCTCCGCCTCCGCGTCGCTCTCGTCTTCTCACGCGAGCCTCGCGATCTCGTCGCCCCTCGGGTCCCGCGCGAGCCCCGGGACGCCTCGGGCGTTCCCGAACCTCGCGCGCGCGGCGTCTCGCGCGCCGGCGAGCACGTCCGCCGCCGCCGCCGCCGCGGACGGGGAGAGCGATGGCATCGCCGCCGGGGACCCTTCCGGATCGGGAGCGAACGTCGCTTCCGGGGGCGGGCCGCCGGGGTTCTCGCCGGGTTTCTCGTTGTCGTCGTCGCCGCCGGCCGCGCGCGCGTCGTCGCCGCGGCCTCGGGCGCGAACGTGGGCTCGGACGTGGGCGCGAACGCTCGCGAGGTCTCCCGCGGCGAACGCGGCGACCTCGCGCAGGGCGACGTCGACGGTCGCCCACGTCGGCGAGGGCTGGGAGAAGTACACGCGGAGTCGGCTGGCGCGGTCCATCGTGACGCCTGGGCCCGGGAGGGGGATGGCGACGACCGCGCACGCGTCGTCCTCGAAGTGCGGGTCCGCCATGACGCGCGTCTCGGGGAGGACCTCGATCCAGCGGGGCGGGTCGCGCGCGCCGTCGCGCCCGGCGCTCGCCGCGACGCGCGCCTTGACCGTCACGAACGCGGCGTAGTGGTTCCGGAACGCGAGGACGCGCACCACCTCGGGGCCGGGGCCGTCCAGGCGGAGATCGACGAAGCGCCGCGAGGGGCCCGAGGGCGCGGTGCGCGCGACGGCGCTCGAGAGGACGCGCACGGGGCGCGCGGGGGCGGAGGCGGGGGGGGCGCGACCGGAACCGCGCGGGGGGCGCGCGAGGGACGCCGCGTCCGAGCGCGTCGCCGCGTCGGCGGCCATCGCGCCGGACGCGGCGAGGGACTGTGGACGAGCGGCGAGGAGCGACGCGCTTCTATCTAACTTGACGAGCCGCGCAGCCGACGACTACAAGTACTGCGTCTTCGCGCGCCCGCGCGCCCGCACCTTCGGAGTCGTTTCGGCGGCGGGTGTAGGGCTCCGTCGCTCAGACCTCCCCCGCGCCCGCCCGGGTCCCGCGCGTCCCCCGCGCGCGTCACGATGCGCGCGACGGCGGCGATCCGGCCGCCGCCGCCGCCCCGTCGGGCGCGACCCGGCGAGCGTCCCGCGCGCCGCCGCCCCGGCTCGGCGTCGCGGGCGCGCGCCTCGGCGCCGTCGCCGGTTCGTCTCGTCCGGTTCCCTCCGCTCTCGGTCGCGTCCGCGATCGCCCCCGGCCCTCGCGCGCGCGCGCGCGTCGACACTCCCCGCCGCTCCCCGCGCGACGCTCGCGCGTCCGCCTCCCCCGGGGAGGGGAGCGCTCCGTCCTCGGCCGGGTCGTCGTCGCGCGCCGCCCCCCGGGGAGATGGTCCCCGTCGCGGAGGCGGCGACAATCCCTCGGGTCTCCTTCGCTTCTTCGGCGCGGATTCCGACGTGCGCGCGCCTCTGTGCGCGTTCGGCGGCGCGGTGCTCCTGAACGTGCTCTTGGGCACCCTGTACTGTTGGTCGTGTTACCTGGTCCCCCTCGAGCGCGCCCTGGGCGTCGGCCGCGCGGTGCTCTCGGTCGTCTTCTCGCTCGCGACGGTGGCGTTCACCGTCGCCGTCGCGAAGATCGGCCCCTTTCTGTATTCTCGCCTGAGCCCCGCCGTCATCGCGTCGGGGGCGGCGCTCTTCGGCGGGCTCGGCATGCTCATCGCCTCGCGCGCCCTTCCGCACGTCTCCGTCGCGCCCCTGTTCGCCGGGTACGCCCTCCTCTTCGGCGCCTCGGCGGGCGTCGGGTACGGCCTGAGCGTGCAGATCTCCGACCTGCCCCCCTTCGGCGAGGGCCTCAGCACGGGCCTCGTCACGAGCGCGCGCGCGGCGGGCGCGTTCGTGTTCGCGCCCGTCGTCCGCCTCCTCATCGACGCCGGCGGCGTCGGAAACGCGATGGCGTTCATGGGCGCCGCGCTTCTCGCCGCGTCGGTGCCGATATTCGTCGTGTTCCGCCGGGGCGGCCTCGCGAGCGAACCGCTCTCGGCGCGGTGGCGGGCGCGCTCGGACCCGAGCGAGGCGACGCCGGAGGCGCGCGCCCGCGACGCCGCCCTCGCGCCGGCACTCGTCACGCTCTGGGCCACGCTCGGCCTCGGCGTCTCCGCGGGCCTCATGGTCATCTCGCACGCCGCGGCGCTGCTGTACACGCACGGCGCGACCCCGGCGGTCGCCGCCGCGGGGGTCAGCGTCGTGAGCGCCTTCACGACGCTCGGACGCGTCGCCGGCGGGTGGGCGTGCGACGCGTGGGGACCCGGAGGCGACCGAGGACCCGAAGGCGACGAGCTTCCCTCGGCCGCCCTTCCCTCGGCCGCCCTTCCCTCGGCTTCCGGGGCGCAGAGGGTTCTGAAGTTGGCGCCTCTGCTCGCGATTCCTTTCCTGTGCGTCGGGGCGTTCTTCGGCTCGAGCGTTCCCGCGGCGCACGCGGCGCTGGCGGCGGCGTCGCTGACGTACGGGGTGATGGCGTCGGCGGTGCCCGTGGAGGTGCGCCGGCGGGTCGGACCGCGGGATTTCGCGCGCGCGTACGGGAACGTGTACACGGCGTGGGGGGTCGCGGGCCTCGCCGCGCCGTTAGCCGCGGGGGTCCTGTACGACGCCGCGGGGACGTACGAGAAGGCGCTCTTCGTCGCCGTGGGGCTCTCGGCGCTCTCCGCCGTGTGCGCGTCGAGGCTCAAACCGGGAAGGAGCCACGAGGAATGGGCGGAGACCCTCGCCGGGGCGGAGAAGGAATTTTTGGAAAAGGAAAAGGACGAAGGAGGGGGAGGGGGGGGGAGGGGAGCGACGGCGGAGGGACCGAACGAAGGAGGCGCCCATGCGGCGTGACGCGTCGAGCGCGAGCGCGTGTCGCACCGGTATATTATACGACAGTATCATATTATACAAAGTAATACGAGTCGGCGCCTCCTCACCCGAGTCGTCGCCGACAAAGTCGTCGCCGACCGAGTCGTCGCCGACCGAGTCGTCGCCGTCCTTAGCTTCACGCCGCGGACGGGACGACGGGGTCCCGCTCCGGCCCCCGCGCGAGGTCGCGCAGGGACGCGTCCGACTCGCTCCTGCTCTCCATCTCCAGCGCGTCCCGGAACGACCGCTCGCACCGGCTCATCAGCGACGCGCGCGCCCCCGCGCCGCGCGTCGTCACCCAATCGTCGTACGCCTCATCCGCCTCCCCCTCGGCGTCGAGCATCCCGCCGGCCCTCCGCTCCTCGTCCCCCGCGAACGCCGCCACCATCGTCGCCGTCGCCGTCGTCCGACCCTCGTCCGAGTCCGAAGCACTTCCCCCCGCGACGTCGTCCATCTCATCGGTCGGGAGGACCCGGACGGGGGTCGTCGTCCCCTCGAAGCCCGGTCTCGAACCCCGGGTGATATATACGGCGCTTCCGTCGCGACAATGATACCCCTCGTCCTCCTCCTCCTCGTCCTCCTCATCCTCGGGCTCCTCCAGCATCGTGAGCTCGCCCGTGATGTCGCCGCACTGCGAGACGAACATGGTTCCTGCGGGGAACGCGTCGGCGTCGCCGCACCGACTCGCGACGGAGGCGGCGTCGGAGCCGAAGACGAGCGTCTCGCCCAGATCGCGCGTCCCCCAAAACAGGGGCTCGGCGCCGCGATGGTCCCTCGCCGCGCACACGCACCCGGCGAGCTTGTCGAAGACGACGAGGGCGAACTGGCCGGACAGAAGGCCGAGGTCCACGCCGCCGCCTGAGAGAAAGGGGAGGTGGGGACGTGGGGAGGATTCGTGGGGAGGGGGGAGGTGAGCGGGGGAGGAGGAGCGAGGGAACGTCGCCGCGCGAACGTCGACGGCGCCCTCCTTCCTCTCTGGGAAGACATGGTGGACGATTTCGTCGAACCGACTTCGGAGAATCGGCGGGGATTTCCAAACGACACGCGTCGACATGTGCATTCTTCGGCGACGGAGGGAGGCGGGCCGGGGGAGCGCGCTCGCACGCACCGACGGTCTGTCCCGCGGTGTACCGCGCGAGGATCTCGTGCGCGAAGCTCTCGAACTCGTCGCTCATCTCATCGCCGCGGAGCTCGCCCTGGAAGTACACGGCGATGTCCCCCTCGAACGCGACCGAGACGCGCGGGCCGTCGACGTACGCGATGCCGTTCGCGCCCGCACCGAGAAGCACCTCCTCGACGCCGTCTTGGAGCCTGCGCGCGCGGGCGAAGACGGAGGGAGAGACGCGCGGGGAGAGGGGAGGGGGAGTCAGATCGCGGACTCGTCCGGAGGTGCGGGGAAGGGTGGGGGTTTCGACGCCCCTGGAACGGCGCCGCGCGCGCGGGGTCGCGGCTTCCGGGATTGTGACAAACACGCGCGACGACGGAACGACGGGTTTTGTGGGGACCGCGGGTCATCCATCACCCGGCGACGCCCGGGTCTCGGCGGTCGCGACCGCGCGACGTGGACGCTCGCTCGACGCGCACCTCGTCGGTAACCGATTCCGAAACTCCGCGAGCTGGGCGTACACGCGCCCTTCCTCCTCTGCGCGTTGTCGGGGATGGGGGGGAGGGATGTCGGTGCGCGAGGGTGGTTAGCGAGAAAGCACGTGGACGCGAAAACGAAACGCGGATGACCGGAACGGAGATCGCCGAGGCGGGTCGTTCACGCGCGCTCCGCGTCGCGGACGCACCCGGGGAAGGGTTCGCCAGGTAGCTCTGGTGCCCCTCCGCCCTGGCCCGGGGCCTGTGGCGCTTCGCCCCGCGCCCGTCGAGCCCGGACCCGCGCGCGAAGCACGCCAGCATTTTCCGAGAGGTCGCTTTTCGATTCCCCGAACTTTTCTTCTCCGGAACCGCGCGGGGTTGGCGTCGAGCGCGCGACGCGAACGGGTCCTCGGCGCGTCCGGGCGCGGATGCGCGCGCGCGAAGCCTCTTGGAGACGCTCCCCGCCTACGAACCCGCCGCGCGTTCGTACGGACGCGCGCGCGCGAGCGGCGTGCGTCGCAATGCGCGAGGGTCGCCGCGCCGGGCGCCCGCGAACCGGCGCTTTTTTCGTCGCTTTTTTCCAGAGTTGGCGGGGGGGGGATTCGCGAGCCGCGGGACGGGCGAGGCGGCCGACGCGACGCGAAAGGGAGGACCCGGATGACTAATTGCGCATAGCGGAACGAATCGAACCCCGCGCGGGGCGGCGCGACGGAAACGATTCGACCCCCCCGCGATTCCAATCGCGCGATGACTCACCAAACCCCGGTTGGCGCGTTCGAGATAAAGTTCGCCTACGTGGAAATAAAAATGGCGTTTTTCAAATACTACGTGCGCATACAAAAAAAATGTAAATTCTCTTACAATTATCAGGGTAGCCTGGCGTAGTAGATATTTTTGCACAGAAACGTGGTCTGGAAAAATCTCACATGACGGAGCCCATAAAAAAAAACAAGCCCAGCGCAGCGCGGCCTCCGACGAGACGAGACCATTACGCCCGCGCGCACGGCACCGCGGTAACAATCTCACCCACGCTCTCGTCCGGATGTCGTCGGAGGAGCCCGACCCGTTCGATCTGCTGCAGCCGATCCCGGCGAAGCCCGCGGCGGCGAAGGCGGCGGCGCCCGCGCCCGCGCCCGGCCCGCCCATGAACGGGGGCGCGGCGGGGGGCGTCGGCGCGCTCGGCGGGGGCGGGGCCGCCCCCGCGAGCGCGGGCGGGGTGCTGCGGGACGACGATTTCGCGCGCCCCGCGAGCCGGGGCGGGGCGGAGGCGGGCGGAGGCGCCGCGCTCAGGGCCGCGGTCAAGGAGATGATCGACGCCGCCGTCGGTGCGTCGCGGCGCGAGGGTTCCCCCGAGGGACCCACCGCGGAGCGCGTCCCGGGGACCCGGCGAGACGCGGAGGTGTTGGCATCGGACGCACGCCCCCCCCACCCGCGCCACCAGATCTGACGAACCCGACCCCCGACCCCCTCCGACGTCCACCCCCGTCCACCCCTTCCACCCGCAGAGACGCACATGCAGAGATTCGCGGGCGAGATCACGACCGCGATCCAGGCCGTCGTCGCGAAGCTCGCCGCGCTCGAGGCGTCGGCGGAGACGAACGCCGCCGCCGTCTCCGCCGTCGCCGCCGACGTCAAAGCCGCCCTCGCCGCGATCGACGACGCGGCGGCGGAGGCGACGCGACGGACCCCCGCGTCGCGCGCACAACCGAAGGGTGACCCCGCGCCCGAACCCGCGCCCGACCCGCCGCGCCCCGCGCCCGCGCCCGAACCCGCGACGCCCCCGGCGCCCGCCGCCCCCGCCTCGGCGCCCCCCGCGGCGGCGCCGCCGCCGCTCGCGTCGCCCGCCGCCGCGTCGTCGATGGAGCCGCCGTCCCCGTCTCCGCCGTCGCCGTCTCCGAGGGACCCCGCACAGGCGCAGCCGCACCCCGCGTGGGGCGCGCCCGCGCCTCCGGGCGCGCCCTTCGCGGCGCCCTACCCGCAGGAGGCCTCGCCCTACGCCCAACAGCCCCAACAGCCCCAACACGCCTCGCCGTACGCCGCGGGGGGCGCCGCGAGCGCCTTCGCCCACCCGGGGGCCGCCCCCCCCCAGGGCCCCCCTCCCGCGGGCGCGCCCGCGGCCGCCTACCCTCCGCCGCACGCGCCGCCGTTCCCCGGCGCCGGCGGCCACTACGCGCCCGCGAACGCGAACGCGCCCCCCCGCGGCCCTCCCCCGCCGCCGCCGCCGCCGCAGTACCCGCCGGGTCCCGCGGCGCCGCCGAGCTACGGTCCGCGGGGCGGCGGAGGTCCGCCGGCGCCGAGC
>MDSW01168239.1_pt1 | contig 13377 bp, 11 predicted proteins | sample 811171 | NCBI WGS metagenome assembly MDSW01 (sample SAMN05326641, study PRJNA326480) | marine metagenome | isolation source: seawater | place: Atlantic Ocean: North West | collected 2012 | reverse complement strand
CCCTGCGATATCATGAGCAGCACTAAAAGCTCGAGGATTAATTATTATTTCAAAATGAAGTTTATTATTTTGTAATATAATTGCCTCTGGTTTATTTGCATCTCCTCTATGACCTATAAATTTATTTGGATCTTTAAGTTTATATTCAAAATTATTTTTTAGTATTAAGAGGTTTTTATTTATTACTTTTAATCCAGTTATATTTTTCCAACTAGTACCTTCAATCGGAATATATTTATCAAAAAATTCTCTAACATATTTTATTACCTCTTGTCCACGATTGGGATCGTATCTTTCACTTCCTCCTTCTTCAGACTCAATAATATTTGTACCATAAAGACTATCATATAAACTTACCCATCTTGCATTAGCTGCATTTAAAGCATACCTTGCGTTCATAATAGGAACAACTAACTGAGGTCCTGCTATATTAGCAATCTCATTATCAACATTGCTTGTTTCTATTTGAAAATCGGGCCCTTCATCTTTTAAATAACCTATTTCCTTTAAAAATATTTTATATTCCTCAATTTTAATTTCATTTCCTTTATTTTTGACGTGCCAATCATCAATCTTTTTTTGAAGATTTTCACGTATTTTAAGTAACTCTTTATTTCTTGGCTCAAGTTCGTGAATAACACTATTAAATCCAGTCCAGAATTTCTCAGGTGTAATTTTCGTGTCTTTTAATAATTCATTATTTACAAAAGATAATAATCCTCTATCAACTTTAAGATTTTTAATTTTTTCGTATTTTGTATTCATAACATCTTTTCTAAAACCCAAGCAAAATTAAGTCAAATATTATATAGAAGCATTGACATTTTGTTGTCATTTTTCATAATTAATCATCTAATTTATAAAAATGAAAAATTATCTTAATTTTGAAACCGAGATTAAAGATCTTGAAAATGAACTTGAAAAACTTAAAGATCCCTTCAATCAAAGTGGAATCTCGGAGGTTGATACACAAAAAATTTCCGAGACTCAAAAAGAGTTAGATAAAAAATTGGAAATAATTTACTCTAATCTTGACCCTTGGCAAACAACAATGGTAGCCAGACATGAGGATCGACCGAAATCAAAATTTTTTATAGATAATTTATTTGATGATTTTATACCTTTATCCGGGGATAGGTTTTATGGTGAAGACAAATCAGTCTTAACTGGTTTCGCAAAATTTGAGGATCGTTCAATTTTAGTTATTGGTCAAGAGAAAGGGGATGATTTAGATAGTCGAATTGAGAGAAATTTTGGAATGATGAGACCTGAAGGGTATAGAAAAACAATTCGTTTAATGGAGTTGGCTGATAAATTTAATATTCCAATAATATCTTTCATTGATACACCGGGTGCTTACCCAGGAGTTGGAGCTGAGGAAAGAGGACAAGCTGAGGCAATAGCAAAGTCAATTGAGTGCTGTATGAAATTAAAAGTTCCAACAATAGCAATAATTATTGGTGAAGGTGGTTCAGGCGGTGCGATCGCATTAGCGTCATCTAATAAAGTCATTATGTTAGAAAATGCCATTTATTCAGTAATATCCCCGGAGGGATGTGCAACAATTTTATGGAGAGACCCAAAGAAAATGTTAGACGCTGCAAAGGCAATGAAATTATCTGCTAAAGATTTATTTGATTTAGGAATAATAGACGAAATTATATCTGAGCCTTTAGGAGGAGCACATAGAGATAAAAGTCAAATTTTAGAAAATGTAAGAGGTGCGATTCGAAAAAATATTCAAATTTTTAATGAGATGACATCAGAGGATATCTTAAATGACAGAAAAAATAAGTTTTTAAAAATTGGAAGACAAAAAGGATTCATGAGTAATATTGAAGATTTAAGCACACTTAAATTGAATAGTAATATTTATGAAAAGTTTTTTGCATCAAAAAAAGCAAAAATATTTGCTGGAAGTTTGCTTTTATTATTAATAGCTGGGTTATATTATTTTTTATAATGCTCCACAGCAATTTTTAAATTTTTTACCTGTAGCTTCACATCTATCATTTCTAGAAATTTTTGAGTCTTTTTTAATAAACAAAAGACACTTAGGATTGTTGGCTATATTTGTTTTTTTCTCTATTTTTTCTGTGGAGTTTTCTTCTACAATTTTTAAATTCATTAAAATAGTTATAAAATCCACTTTTAACTTATCAAGTAACTCTGAAAAGAGGCTAAAAGCTTCTTTTTTATATTCAATTAGAGGATCTCTTTGGCCATATGATCTGAGCCCAATAACTTGTCTTAATTGTTCTAAATATTGAATATGAGATTTCCAATTTAAATCTATAGATTGTAAAAAAATTCTTTTTTCTAATTCCTTTGCTTGGTGCTCTCCAAGAAATTTTATCCTTTCATTACGTGTCTCCTTAAAGTTATCTTTTAAAATTTTTCTGAAATCATTATCATTAGACATAGTAAGGTTACTAAAATTTTCTGAATTGTAATTCTTACCAATTATTTTTTTAAGTTTATTTTCAAATTCATTACTTTTTGGATTAGAAATTTTATCGTGCTTTAATTTTATCAAATCGTCTATGATCTCCTCCATAAAGTCATCAGAATAACTAAATATTTGTTCACTTCTCATTGCATCTTTTCTTTGTGAAAAAATTACATGTCTTTGGTCGTTAAGCACATTATCAAATTTGATTAATGTTTTTCTTACGTCAAAGTTTCTAGCTTCAACCTTTTGTTGTGCTCTCTCGAGTGCTTTATTTATCCAAGGATGATCAATACTCTCTCCATCCTTGAGCCCAAGTTTTTCAAGCATAGTGTTCATTGACTCTGAGCCAAAAATTCTCATCAGGTCATCTTCCAAACTAACATAAAAAATTGATGAACCTTCATCGCCTTGTCTTCCTGATCTTCCTCTAGCTTGATTATCAACCCTTCTGGACTCCATTCTTTCTGTTCCAATTACAAATAAACCTCCTAAAGATTTAATTTTTTCTTTATCAGACTCAATTTGCACGTTAGGCATTGATCCTTTTTTCCCACCTAATTGAATATCAACGCCTCTACCTGAGATACTTGTTGTAATAATCACTGATCTTTCTTTACCTGCATTGGCAATAATATCTGCTTCATTCTCATGATTTTTAGCATTTAAAACTTTGTGATTAATATTTTGTTCTTTTAAAAGTTGTGAATAAATTTCAGATTTATTTATACTTGATGTAAATACCAAAACTGGCTGACCTCTTTGAAAACATTCATTAATTTTTTTTATGATTGCATCATTTTTCTCTTTTTCAGTTCTAAAAATTTGATCGTTAAAGTCCTTTCTAATCATCTTTTTATTTGTAGGTATTACTACCACTGGTAAATTATATATCTCAAAGAATTCTGCAGATTCAGTCTCCGCAGTTCCAGTACACCCAGAAAGTTTTTTATAAAGTTTAAAATAATTTTGATAAGTAATTGAAGCTAAAGTTTGATTTTCTAATTGGACTTCGATTTTTTCTTTTGCTTCTAATGCTTGGTGAAGTCCATCTCCAAACCTTCTTCCCTCCAAAATTCTACCAGTTAGCTCATCAATAATCTTTAATTTTTTATCTTGAATAATGTAGTCTTTACCTTTTTCAAACAAATGATTTGCTCTTAAAGCTTGATTAACATGATGCACTAAATTTAAATTTTCTGGGTCATAAAAGTTATTATTTTTTAATATGCCAGCATTGCTAAATATTTTTTCAACACTTGTTATTCCTTCATTAGTTAATAAAATATTTCTGTCTTTCTCATCAATTTCATAATCTTTTTTTTCTAGGGTTTTAACTAATTTATCTACTGCTAAATATTGATTAGTTTTATCTTCTGCTGCACCTGAAATTATTAAAGGTGTTCTAGCTTCATCAATTAAACATGAGTCTATCTCATCAACTATTGAAAAATTGTGTTGACGTTGCACCATTTCATTTTTTGAAAACTTCATATTATCCCTAAGATAATCAAAACCCAATTCACTATTTGTTGCATAGGTTATGTCACAATCATAATTTTTTTTTCTTTCGTGATCGTTTTGGTCATTATTTATGTAACCAGATGAAATACCTAAAAAGTTATATATTTTACCCATTTCTAAAGAGTCTCTTTTGGCTAAATAGTCATTAACGGTAACAACATGCACTCCCTTTTCATCAAGAGCATTTAAGTAAGCTGCTAACGTAATTGCCAATGTTTTTCCTTCTCCTGTTCTCATCTCAGCAATTTTTGACTCATGTAAAACGATACCACCTATTATTTGGACATCATAGTGACGTTCATTTCTCACTCTTCTTGACGCTTCTCTAACAAGCGCAAAAGCTTCAGGTAATATATAATTTAAACTACTTCCTTCCTTTATTTTTGACTTAAATTCTTGTGTCTTTGATTTGAAATCGATGTCTTTTAAACTTTTAAAGCTATCTTCTAATGAATTTACCTTATCAACAATTTTAGCTATCCTATCAAGCTCTTTTTGATTGCTTGATTTGAAAATTTTTGAAATAAAACCTAGAGGATTTATCATTAGTTTTTGATTTATAAATTAATTATATACTTTAATATAAGTAATTATTTAATATTTTAAATAGCATGGGAATTAATTTAATCAATTTTTTGTCTTCAAAGTCAAAAAGCAAGAGTTTGAGAGAGTTTCAGGATCTAGATCATTTAGATGGTGTTTCGATTTCAACAATTAGTGCTAACTTATATAATAATGATCGAGATGATTTAGTGATGTTTTATTTTAGAGACGGTGCAAATTTTGCGTCGTTATACACACAATCAAATATTGTTTCTGAAAATATTAAATGGAATTTAAATCAAAAAACAAAAAAAATATATTCCCTTATTATAAACACAAGAAATGCAAATTGTTTTACTGGCAAACAAGGATATAAAAGTCTTGAAAAAATAGCTGATATTGTCTCACAGAAATTAAATGATAAGCAAAAAGAAGATGAAGATGAACCCAAAAAGATAAAATCTAAAGAAATTTTATTTGGATGTACAGGCACTATTGGTGAAACATATCCAGAAGAAAAAATTAAGAAGAGAATTCCAGAATTAGTATCAAAACTTAAATATACTCAAAATAAATATATTTGGATGAAAGCTGCACTCGGAATAATGACAACTGATACCCAACCTAAAATGGCAATGGAGGAGTGTGAGATAGGGAGCACTAAAGTAAAAATTTTTGGAATAGCAAAAGGTTCAGGAATGATACAGCCAAACATGGGAACAACACTTGGGTATATTTTTACAGATGCAAATATTCCTAATGATGTATTAAAAAAATTGATTAAAAAGAATATTTCTACAACATTCAATGCAATCAGTTGTGATGGAGATACTAGCACTAATGATATGGTTGCAATTTTTTCGACAGCTTATGCAAAACATAAGCTAATTAAGAATGCTAGCGATGAAAAATTACAATTCTTTGATGAGTCTCTTAATAAAGTTTTACTAAATCTTGCAAAAAGGGTTGTAGCTGATGGTGAAGGGGCTTCAAAGTTTGTATCTATAAATATTGTAAATTGCAAAACTGAGATAGATGCAAAAAAAATTGGTTTTTCAATTGCCAATTCTCCATTAGTAAAAACTGCAATCGCAGGAGAAGACCCAAATTGGGGAAGAGTAGTTATGGCTATTGGTAAAGCTGGTGTTCAGATTAATTTAGATAAACTTGATATAAAATTTGGAAATCTAAATATTATTCAAAATGGAAAAATTTTTTCTGGCTATAGTGAGGTTGAAGTAGCAGAATATATGAAAAATGACAATATTGAAATTAATGTAAATATTTCTAGCGGAACAAAAAATTTTGTAACTTATACAATGGATTTTACTAAAAAATATATAGAAATAAATGCTGATTATAGAAGTTAACACATATTGAATTTTTTGAAAAAAATCTTAAATCAAGTTTATGATAAAATATAAATTAATATGTAAAAACTGTAAACTTTCTTTTGATAGTTGGTTTTCAAATTCCTTAGAGTATGAAAAATTGAAAAAAAAAAAATTTCTTGCTTGTCACAATTGTAATTCGAAAAAAATTGAAAAAACTCTAATGGCACCAAATATGATTACTAAAAGCTCTACTAGAAAATTTCATAAAAATGAAAAAAAATTCAAAAATATTAAAAAAACAATACGAGAGTATCAAAAGTTTATAAAAACTAATTTTGAATATGTTGGAAAAAATTTTGCGTATGAAGCAAGATCAATTCATTATAATAATAAAAAAAAAGAAAAAGGAATTTACGGCTTAGCATCTAAAAGTGAAATTAAAGAATTAAAAGAAGAAGGTATTGAAACACAATCAATACCGTGGATTGAGAATCAAAGTAATTAATTTTTAATAAATTCAGCAATATAATTTATGGATTTATCTGAACTTAAGCTCCAATCATTTTTAATAATATCAAATTTCACTCCATCCAACTTATTGATTCTAAGTTCGTATTTTTTTAACATATTTATTAAGTCGCTTGGTTTTACAAATTTTTCCCAATCATGTGTACCTATTGGCAACCATCTTAAGATGTATTCTGCACCAATAATTGCAAAGAAGTAAGACTTTAAAGTTTTATTTAAAGTTGCAACGAACATTATTCCATTTTTTTTTAATAATCTTGAACAAGATTTCAGGTAAAAATCAACATCATTAACATGCTCAACTATTTCCATATTCAATATGACATCGAACTTAAGATTAGTTTTAAAGTTTTCAGGAGACGCACAAAAGTATTTTATATTTAGGTTATTTTTCTTTGCGTGTAATTCAGCTATTTTAATATTATTTTTTGATGCATCTATTCCCACAACATTTGCTCCTAATTTACTCATTGGTTCTGAAAGGAGTCCTCCACCACATCCAATATCTAAGATTTTAATATCTTCTAAAGGTTTATCACTAACTTTTAGCTTAAAAGTTTGAATTATACTTTCTTTAATATAGGAGATTCTTATCGGATTAAATTTGTGAAGAGGTTTGAATTTTCCCTCAGGATTCCACCATTCTTCGGCTATTTTGGAAAATTTTTCTATTTCTTTTTTGTTTATTGTGTTAACTTTCATTTTTATAGATTTTATATCTAAGATGCAAATTATCAATATATTTTAATTTAATAAAATTTTTATCATGAAAATTGTAGTATTAAAATTTGGTGGCACATCAGTTGGAACAACAAAAAAAATAAAAAAAGTATCAGAAATTATTTCTAGTTATATAAGAAAGAAATATAAAGTAATTGTTGTATCCTCAGCAATGAGTGGTGTGACAAATGATTTAGTCAATAAATCAAAAGAAATAAGTGAAAATTTTTCAAGTAATGAATATGATGTTTTAGTTTCCTCCGGAGAGCAGGTTTCTTGCGCATTGATTGCGGGAAGATTAAAACACAAAGGAATAAAATCTAGATCATGGTTAGCTTGGCAAATCCCAATTATGACTGAGGGACAAAATAAAAATGCAAGAATTATTAAAATTAATAAAAGAAAAATTCTCCATTATTTGGAATCAGGTGGTATACCTATAATCACAGGTTTTCAAGGTATAGATTTTGATCAAAGAATTACAACAATAGGAAGAGGTGGATCTGATGCGAGTGCGATTATGTTGGCTAAATTTTTTAATGCAGAAAAATGTATTATTTATACAGACGTTGAAGGTATTTATACAACAGACCCTAATAAACTTAGAAAGGCAAAAAAGATAAAAGTTATTTCTTATGAAGAAATGTTAGAAATGGCATCCTTAGGTGCTAAGGTTATGCAACCAGTCTCAATACAAGATGCAAGACTTAATCGGATAGATATTGAGGTAAGATCATCATATGTAAATAGATCAGGAACATTAATTACAAAAAAAAAATATCAAAAATAATAAGATTATCACTGGAATCACTTCAACACAAAACGATGCTAAAGTTTCATTAATTGGAGTTAAAGATAAACCTGGTGTAGCTGCTTCTATCTTTAAACCACTATCTAAAAATTTAATAAATGTTGATATGGTTGTTCAAAATATATCTGCAAATGGAAAAGAAACAGATCTAACATTTACTATTAAGAATGAGGATTTGAATAGGACAAAAAAAATAATTAAATCAAATATAGCAATCAATTTTAGAAAAATGATATTTGATAAAAATGTATCGAAAATTTCTATAATTGGTGTTGGTATGGTCACAACACCAGGAGTAACTTATAGAATGTTTCAGACTCTGGCTGATAAAAAGATAAATATTCAAGTAATTTCAACTTCAGAAATAAAAATTTCAGTTTTAATAAATAAAAAAGATATTAAAAAAGCTCTATCAGCATTACATAAGGAATTTAATTTAGATAAATAAAATGAGCATAAGACCTTTCAGAGATATTAAGAGAAAAAAAACAAATGTTGTGAATGTTGGGAATTTAAAAATTGGAGGTAACAATCCTATTTCTGTTCAGTCAATGACTAATACACTTACAAAAAATATAAAAGCGACAATCAAACAAATAAACAAAATATCTAAAGCAGGAGCAGATTTAGTAAGAGTATCATGTCCAGATCAGGAGTCTACTGAAGCTTTAAAAAAAATAATTCCATCAATTGATATTCCAATAGTTGCTGATATTCATTTTCATTATAAAAGAGCAATTGAGGCAGCTAAAAATGGAGCAAATTGTTTAAGAATAAATCCAGGAAATATTGGAGACGAAAAAAAAATCAAGGAAGTGATTAAAGCTGCTAAAGATAATAATTGTTCTATAAGGGTTGGTGTAAATGCTGGATCTTTAGAAAAAGATATTTTAGAAAAATTTAAAGAACCTTGTCCAGAGGCCCTAGTAGAAAGTGCAATAAGAAACATTAATATTTTGGAGAATGAAAATTTTTTTAATTTAAAAGTAAGTGTCAAATCTTCAGATGTTTTTCTCTCAATTGCTGCTTATCGTCAATTGTCTAAAAAAATTAATTATCCACTTCATATAGGCATAACTGAAGCAGGAAGCTTTTTACCTGGTACAATTAAATCATCTATAGGATTTGGTGCACTACTTTTGGATGGTATAGGTGATACTTTAAGAGTTTCGTTATCTGATGATCCAGTAGAGGAAGTTAAAGTTGGTAACGAAATTTTAAAATCATTAGGGCTACGTAATAGAGGAGTTAAGATTATTTCTTGTCCATCTTGTGCAAGACAAGGTTTTAAAGTAATTGATACTGTAAAAATCCTAGAAAAAAAACTTTCGCACATAAAAACTCCTGTAACTTTGTCAATAATTGGATGCGTAGTTAATGGTCCAGGAGAAGCAGCATATACTGATATTGGCATAACAGGAGGAGGCAAAGGAAATAATATGCTTTATTTATCTGGGCTTCAAACAGAAAAAGTCCCAACAGAAAATATTATAGAAAAAGTTGTAGAAGAAGTACAAAAAAAAGTTTCAGAGTTAGAAAAAAAATAAAATGATACCCCGAAAGACTATCGAAGACTTAATTGAAAAACATTCTTCATTGGAAAAAGATTTATCATCTGAAAACGTAGATAAAAAAATTTTTGCAGAAAAATCAAAAGAATATTCTGATTTAAATGAAATTATTGAGGATGTTAAAAAATATTTGTCCTTTGAAAAAGATACAAAAGAATTAGAAAAAATTATTGATGATACATCTTCAGATGAAGAGCTAAAAAAAATGGCTAAATTAGAATTAGAAAAGATTTATGAACAGAATAAAAAAAGTGAAAAAAAATTAAAGATATTTCTTTTACCAAAAGATGAGGCAGATAAAAAAAATGCGATTATTGAAATAAGAGCAGGTACAGGTGGTCAAGAAGCAAGTTTATTTGCTGCAGATCTTTTTAGAATGTATGAAAAAGTAAGCAACAAAAAAAAATGGTCTTTGGAGTTAATCTCAATATCAAGGAGTGAAGCAGGGGGACTTAAAGAAGTCATTGCCTCTATTAAAGGAACTAATATTTATTCAACTTTAAAATATGAAAGCGGTGTCCACAGAGTTCAAAGGGTTCCAGACACTGAAACTCAAGGAAGAGTGCACACTTCAGCAGCTACAGTTGCTGTTCTACCTGAAGCAGAAGAGGTAGACTTAAGAATTAATGAGAGTGATTTAAGAATTGATGTTTTTAGAGCTGGAGGTCCAGGTGGTCAGTCTGTAAATACAACTGATAGCGCTGTTAGAATAACTCATATCCCTTCAGGTTTATCAGTTTCTCAACAAGATGAAAAATCTCAACATAAAAACAAAGCTAAGGGAATGAAAATTTTAAGATCAAGACTTTATGAATTAGAGAGATCTAGGATTGATCAAGAGAGATCTAAAGATAGAAAAAGCAAAATTGGAACTGGAGATAGATCTGAAAGAATTAGAACCTATAATTTTCCACAAGGAAGAGTAACTGATCATAGAATTAATTTAACACTTCATAAACTAGATGAATTTTTAGAGGGTGAGGTTTTTGATGAAATGATTGAAACATTAACTCTTCAAGCTCAAGAAGAAAGTTTAAATAATCTTTAAAATATGAATATTGAAAGTGCCATCAACCAAGCTAGAGAATTATTAAGAAATAAAAATATAAAATCATTTAATTCAGATTGTGAAATACTAATGTGTGAGGTAATTCAGAAAGACAGAAAATATATTATTTTAAATTCTCATCATATACTAAGCAAAAAGTCTTTTGATCAATATAAAACTTTAGTTAATAAAAGATTGACTAATATACCAATTGCGTATTTAGTTGGCAAAAAAAGCTTTTGGAAATACGAATTTAAAGTTACTACTGATGTTTTAATACCACGTCCTGAAAGTGAATTGATCGTAGAACAAGTTTTAAATTTAAGCAAATATAAATCCAAACTACAAATTCTAGAAATTGGTGTTGGATCAGGCTGTTTACTTTTATCAATTTTAAAAGAAAAGAAAGATTTTTATGGCACAGGAATTGATATAAGTCAGAAAAGTGTAAAGTTAAGCAGTGAAAATAGTTTTAAATTAAATCTCAATAACAGACTAAAGTTGATGAAATCTGATGTTGACAATTTTCAAAATGGCAAATATGATATTATTATATCTAATCCACCTTATATAAAAAAATTAGATTTAAAAAATTTGGAAAAAGATGTTATTAATTTTGAGCCAAAACAGGCTTTAAATGGTGGAATTGATGGTGTATCAGAAATCAGAAAAGTAGTTGTAAAATCATCTGAACTGATTAAAAAAAACGGCAAATTGATATTGGAAATAGCTTTTGATCAAAAAGAAGAAGTAAAAAGAATTTTAATTAAAAAAGGTTTTTATATTAACAAAATTTTAAAAGATCTTGCAAAAAATGACCGATGCATTATCAGCACGAAGACTTAGTTAAATTATCATGGTAACATTTAGAAACAATAATAATCGTAGAAATAATTTTAGAAGAGGTGATAGAAATTTTAAATCTAATATTGATAGATCAAAATTTAGTTCAAATTTTTCTAACAATGACAATTTTCAAAGAAAGTCTCCAGGAAGAAATAATCACAATGCTCCTAAATTAATTGAAAAATATAATAATTTAGCTAGAGAAGCATTATCTAGTGGTGACAAGATATTATCTGAAAATTATTTTCAACATGCAGATCATTTTACAAGAATTTTGAATGATCAAGATAATTCAAAAAGAACTAGACCAAGTGAAAATAAATCTGATGTAAATAATTTAAATCAAGATAAAGAAATTTCAAAAAATAGTTTAGATAAAGATGATAAAATTCAATCTGAAGCTAGTTAATTAATTCCAATTATTTTTTCTGATTTTAGAACGTCTAATTTAATTTTTTTAGTCTCAAATATTTTTCTATCCTCTCCTTTAAGAATTTTTCCTGAAGGAAGTTTTAATGTTTGAGAATTAATTTTTTCTCCATTTACTATTACTTCATAATGTAAATGTGGACCAGTTGATTTCCCAGTAGAACCTACATAACCAATAATTTGACCTTGTTTTACTCTCTTACCACTTCTAATACCTTTTGCAAATTTAGACATATGAGCATAAACAGTCTGATAAGTTGAATTATGTTTTATAACAACGCAGTTACCCCCTCCACCACACCAGCCAGCTTTTTTAATAACACCATTACCAGAAGCCATTATAGGTGTACCTAAAGGAGCTGCAAAATCTGTCCCACGATGCATTTTATTAAATCCATCTATTGGATGTTTTCTCATTCCAAATGGTGACGAAAGTCTTGCCCCATTGATTGGAGTTTTCATTAAAGCTTTTTGAATACTTTTCCCACTTTTGTCATAATGTCCTTCACTTCCTTTTTTATCAAAATAATACAAAGAATTATCTTTGCCACTTAATTTAAGGTTTGCATAAAGAATTTCTCCTGATTCTAAAATTTTACCCTTGTCATCAATAAAAACTTCAAACATTATTTGGAATGTATCACGTTTCCTTATATCTCTTTGGAAATCTACTTCAAAACCATAAATTCTTGCAAATTCTACAATGATATTCGCAGGCACTCTTTTTTTAATTGCAGATCTATAGAGACTTTCATTGATAATATTTTCTTTATAAACAATATTTTTATTAAGTTTTGTTAATAAAATTTTTTGATTAAATTCATTATTTTCAATATTTCTAGTAAGATATATTCTTTCAGTATTTGATATTTGAAAATTAAACTCTTTTACAATGTTATTTTTTTGATCAATAGTAAACTGAATTTTTTGACCAGAAATTAGTTTATTTAAATTTATTTTATGAGATATTTTTTTTTTTATCTCTTTAATCTCATTTTCATTTACAGAATAACTCATTAATATATTGTCGAAAGTTTCTCCAGGTAAAACTTTATGATTTATTTTCTTAAATTTTGGTTCTAAATTATTAAATAAGTGATCAGCAGTTTTTTTTAGATAAACATTATTAATTATGTTTTTATATGATGATAGAGTTTTCTTTTTATTGAAATTATAAAAAGTTGTTGAAATGATTGTTACAATTATTAGAGAAAAAAGAGCTAAAATTTCAGTATATTTTTTTATATTTATTTTGAATTTATTAAGCATAAATTATTTATGAATATGCAATTAATAGTTTAGCATTACAAAAAAATCAAAAAAAACCCTTTAAATTCGATATATTTGTGACTTTTTTTACCTATAAATACTTGATTTCTTGTTTTTTTAGCCTATAAGCATCCACTTCCTCAAATTAATTATTGTAATTACAATATATTTGTGAGGTTTATTGGGCTTTTTTTGCTCAATTAGCTATTTTAATTGTTAAAATTTAAGAAGAGAAGTGTGGACGGTTAAGGTTACCGAAATTTGTCGTACACACTTCAACATTATATAAATTTTATTCTTAGAAT
>MDSW01159681.1_pt1 | contig 13379 bp, 4 predicted proteins | sample 811171 | NCBI WGS metagenome assembly MDSW01 (sample SAMN05326641, study PRJNA326480) | marine metagenome | isolation source: seawater | place: Atlantic Ocean: North West | collected 2012 | reverse complement strand
CTCGCCGCGTCCACCTCCGCGTCCGCCCTCCCACCCCTCCCCCCGGGCGGCTTCCCGCTCCTCGTCGCGCTCGCCGACCGCATCGCGCGGAGCGGCCGCCCCCCCGCGGCGCAGCGCCAGGTCGTCCTCGCGACCCTCCTGGGCCTCATCCCGCGCGTCGTCCGCGACCTGTTCAAAATTCTCATCCGCCCCGCCCCCTGGGTCGATCGCATGAACGCGAAAATCACCGTCGCCGCGTTCGCGTGGCTCGTCGGCCCGTGTGAGATCGTCCCGCGCGAGTCCGACGGCGCGCTCGCCGCGGTGAAGCTCAGGAAGTGCAGGTACCTCGAGCAGTGCGGCTGCGTCGCGAGCTGCGCCAACTTTTGCAAGGCGCCGACGCAGAGTTTCTTCGCCGAAGCCTTCGGCGTCGACGCGCACCTCGCGCCCAACCACGCCGACGGATCGTGCGTGATGACCTTCGGGGAGAAACCCCCGAGCCCGGACCCGGCGTTCGAGGAGCCGTGTTACGCGGCGTGCGCGAGAGCAACGAGTCACGCGAATCATTCGTGCGAGGGCGGAGGAGATGGAGCGGGCGTAGGCGGCGGGGGGGAACCGTGCCACCGGCTCGGCGAGCCACCGCGGGCGAGGGCGGAGACGACGAAATAGGTACCGGTATTACCGGCGGTGCGATACGAGGAGTATGTTAGTGCGCTCGACCCTCACACAAATCGACCCATCACTAGCTAGCAGAGCTACGTTCTTCTGAGCAAAGGGGGAAGCTCCACGGCGCCTCGCCTCGGCCTGCGATCGTCGTCGAGTCCGAATTTGGCGTACCCGACCCTCGGCGGGTTCCCCGCGCGCGCCTTGATCTCGTTCCACGACGCGCGGAACATCTCGTTCCCGCGCTCCGCCGCGTCCCGCGCCCTCTCCGCGACCCTCCGCGCCATCTCCGCCGCCGACCCGGGGACGCCGCCGCTCGTGCCGCCGCTCGCGCTCGCGCGCATCCCCGGAACCTCCCCGGGGCCCATCGCGCTCGGCTCGAACCCGAACCCGTCGAAGCTCGACCCCGCGGCGGGGGAAAATAAAGCCGAGTACCCGCCGCCGCCGCCGCCGCTCGACGCGCGGCGGGCGATCCACGTCGCGCCGGCGACGAAAGCGAACATCGCGACGAGCGCGACGAACCACGAGGGCGCCGAGCGGGAGGCGAAGCCGGAGGAGGACCCGGCGGCCGCCGTTTCGAAGTCGTCGTTCGCGTCGTCGTTCGCGTCGTCGTCGGCGCCGCGCTCGCTCCTCCCCGCCTCCGCCTCCCGCTCGGCGGCGTTCTTGGCGGCGCCCTCGGGGTCCGCGTCCTCGTACTCGTACTCGTAATCGAAGGCACCCCCCGGCGCCGGCGCGGGCGCCTCGGCTTCGGTGGGTTCGGAGGGCGCTTCGGAGGGCGCTTCGGTGGGCGCTTCGGCGTCGTTTTCGTCGGCGCCGTTTTCGTCGGCGTCGTTTTCGTCGTCGGCGCTCGGCGCTTCCGCGGGGGCCTCGCCGCCGTCGCCCTTCGCTCCTTCGTCGCCCCTCGGGTCCTCGTCGTCTCCCGGCGGCCTGACCGCCCTCCCCGAGTCCGGCCCGTGGTTCCTCAGCACGGCGTCGCAGTTTGCGACGGCGAGGCCGACCCTCCCCGCGCCGTTCTCCGCGGACGCTTCGAGGTCGTACTCAACGAGGACGTCGCGCGTCGTGATGCCGCCGACGAGCGTCCCCGCGTCGCCGTTATCCATCACCCCGAGGCAGAACGCCCCCTCCGTCCGGCCGTGCGCGAACAGGTAGTTGCTCGGGGGCACGCTCAGCGACGCGCCGCCGCCGAACGCGAGCGCGAGCCGCGGGAACGACTCCTCCAGCGTCGACGTCGACAGAGGCGCGGAGGAATCGTCGTCGGCCCGGGTATTTTTTTTGTAGCACACGTCGCCCGGGTAGTTGGGGTCAGGGCCGGGGACGCGCTCGAGACGCGGTCGCCCTCCGTCGCCGTCGTTCTCATCCACGCCGACGAGTCCGTCGAGCGTCGCGACGAACGCCTCGAACACCTTCGTCGGGGCGTACGTGAACGTCGTCCCGCTGTCGAGCACGGTCCCGTACCCCGCCGAGAAATCGCCCCCGGCGGCGATCGCGACGGTCTCGCCCGCGCCTCCGCCTCCCGCGAATCGTTCGAACGCCCACGTCTCCGTCTCGACGACGTAGTACCCCGGGTGCGCCGGGTTCGGCACGAGCGGCGTGTACGCGAGCGCCGGCACCGCCTCCCCGCCCGGCGGAAGCCTCCCGAGGGTGATGGCGCCGCCGCCCTCGAAGCTTCCGTAGCACAGCGAGAAGGCGTTGGGGGAGCCGCGCGACTCGGCGATTTGCGCCGGCAGCGCGTCGGCGCCGTGCCCGAGGCCCATGAGCCCGTCCGCGACCTGGTCGTGGATCCCCCCGGTCTCCCTCGTCGTGCACCCGAACGCCACCGTGAGATTGCCAAGATCCCCGCCGAGATGGATGACGTCCTTCACGACGTGGCCCTCGACGCTGGAGTGTTCCGCGTACCCGCGATTGTATACGCACTGATGCGATCCGTCTCGCGAGCACCGGCCGCGGACGCACGCGTCGGATCTGCAGTCGACGGGTTCGTGCGTCGCGGAGGCTTCGGGGTCGTACGGCGGGGCGCCCGTGTGTCGGCCGCACGCGGCGCCGCACGAGGCGCACGGGACGTAGGTGAGTGTGCTGCCGGTGTCGACGATGACCTGGAACGTCCGCGGGGGGACGCCGAGCGCGACGTCGGCGTAGTAGTATCCGTGCTCGCGCACGGAGCCGTGCAGCGGGTGCGTCGCGTACGCGGAGGCGGGGTCGTCGGGGGTGGCGTTCTCCTCCGCCTCCCCGAGGAGGACGCGGCGCCGCGCGCGGTCCTTCGAACGCGCGAGCGCGGGGTCGAGCTCGGCGTGGGAGAAGCGCAGGGCGCTCGTGCGGTGCTGCGCGGGGCGGGCGGAGGGGCGCGGCGCGCGGGGGCGATCGTCGGCCCCCGCGGAGGAGGGGGGAGAACCCGAGGAGGCGCGCGCGGAGGCGAGGAGCAACGACGCGAGGAGCGCCGCGCGGGGGAAGGCCGAGGCGGAGCGCGCGCGGCGCCGCATCGCGCGCGAGCGGCGCGGCGCGGGAGCGGGAGCGGGCGACGACGGTGCGCGCGGGGCGGCGTCGAGAGCCCCGGCGCGCGCCCGGACGTCTGGCGAGCGCCCGAAGCGAGATCGCAGGAGTGCGCCGACGGTTCGTGAAAATGGCTTCGAACATTCGCGCAGCATCACGCAACTGCGGATTCGACGTCAAGAGCCCGAGCGCCCGCCCCTTCGTCGTCGGTTCCGGCCGCGCGAGGGTTGCGCAGTTTGTCGAACGCGCCGACGCCCTCGACGCCTCCGTCATCATGGACGTGCTGTTCGCGGACGCCCTCGGCGAGACCGCGCGCGTGCAGACGCGCGCTTGCGACGACCCCGACAAGGGCAAGGGCGTCTTCGCCATCGCGCCCATCGCGGAGGGCGAGGTCGCGCTCAGGGACGCCCCGCTCGCTTTCGTCACCTCGCGCGAGCTCTCGATCGCGGCGAGCCTCGATCCGAGCGCGTACCCCGTGAGCCCGCACGTGGTCTGCGCCGAGTGCAGGTGCGACGCCGCGCGCCGACGATCGGCGCGACCGCGACCCCGCGCCCCGTCGCGCGGCGCGTCGATCGGGCCGCGGGGGCGAAACGCGACGCCCCGAACGCGCGCGCGCGCGCCCGCGACGGCGACAGCTTTTTCCCCCGACCCTCCCTCCTCGTGTCGGCGGCGGCGACCGCCGCGACCGACGACTCGACGAAACCTCGTGCGCACGAAGTGTGAGCAGCCTGTTGGGACACTCCCAGGCCCATTTTTCCCGCCCCTCCCCCCGCACTCTCTCCGCCCGCTCACCTCCCCCCTTCCTCACACACATCCCCCACCGCAGCACGTTCCTCGATACCCTCCAGGCGCAACTCCTCGCGCTCGTCACCGCGCGCCACGCGGACCCCCTCGACGACGACACCCCGCGACCGAAGGGGTGGAAACCCCCGCCGAGCCCGCCCCCCCCCCAAGCCATCCTCAACCTCTCCCTCGTCAAATCCGACGTGCAGCCCGACGCGCTGAAACCGCGCTGGCGCCCAATCGCCGCCGGTAATAAGAAGGGCAAACAACACAAGCCGACTACCGTCAGCGGCGCTTCTTCCGACTCTTCGGTCGCGTACTGCTCTCCCGAGTGCGCGTCGCGCGGGTCGCAGGTCGTTGGCACGCACGCGAAGGCCTCGGTCGCGTGGCGCGCGTTTCTCGACGGCGTCGGAAAAATTCCCCGCGCCGACCGCCGCGCCTTCGTCCTCGCGGCGCGGATTCTCGCCAACGCGATCGCCGGCGGCCCCGGGAGCGCCGCGTGCGAGGGCGCGAGGCACCTGCAGTCGCGCTTCGCTTGGGACCTCCTCGACCGCGACGACGAGGCGCGGGAGGGCGTCCGCGAGGCCGCGCACACCGCGTGGACGAGCCTTAAGCCCGCGCTCGACGCCGCGTTCGGCGAGAAGCGCGTCGCGTCGTTGGCGGATCGCGCGCCGCTCGCGTTCCACGACGGGTACGCCGAGCGCGCCGCGGGGTTCGGGCTCGCGACGAGCTCGGGGTTCGCCGCGCTCTGCGGCGCCGCGCAGCTCAACGCGCTCACGACGAAAGTGGCGAACCCGCTGGCGGTGTACGCGGCGACGACGCCGGAGGCGGGCGCCGCGCCCGCGCCCATGCGGCCCGCCGTCGCGTGGCTTCTCGACGCGCGCGACCGCGTCGATCGCGCGAGGGTCGAGGAGGAGGAGAAGTTGATGCGGTACGACCCGAACGAGGAGGAGGAGGATGAGGAGGATGAGGAGGATGAGGACGACGACAGCGACAGCGACGATGAGGTGGACCCTCGGGACGAGTGCGCGGAGGTTGATTGGGGCGAGGATTTGGAGTTCGACACGTCGGTGTTCCCCCCCGCGAAGGGGGCGGCGGTGTACCCTCTCGCGTCGGGGGTGAATCACGCGTGCGACCCCAACTGCGAGATCGCCTTCGACGAGAGTAACGAGGTGATGCTCGTCGCGATCAAACCGATCGGGCTCGGGGAGGAACTCACAATCTCGTACGTCGACGCGGAGATGGACCGAGAGGACAGGGTCGAGGAGCTCGAGGAGACGTACGGGTTCGAGTGTAAGTGCGCGAGGTGCGCGAAGGACGCCAAGGACGCCGAGGAGAAACCGAAATATTTGAAGGCCCCTAAGGCGCCGGCGGCGAAGAAGGCGCCCAAGGCCCCCAAGGCCCCGGCGGCGAAGAAAGCCCCGGCGGCGAAGAAGGCCCCAGCGGCGAAGAAAGCCTCGGCGGCGACGAGCGCGCCTTCGAGGGGGAAGCGCAAAGCCGGCGACGCGGCGGCGGAGGAGAAGAAGAGCGCGCCGAGTTCGCGGAGGAGGAAAAAGTGAGCGACGCGTTTTCGGCGCGAAGACGCTCGACCGGACTTTTGCGTTTTTAAAATCCATCGATCACAAGCGCTCGTCGCCTATTCGAAGCCCCGTTCCCGTTCGATCAGAGCGTCCCCAGGGCTTGGGTGTTGCTGAGCACGGCGTGCGCGAGCGAGTACGTCTTGGACGTGAGCGCCTTGGTTTTCTCGACGACGACGTCGTGGATGGACGGCGCGTCGGCGGCCATGACGACGGTTCCCTTTTCGCTGTCGATCTTCGCGTTGAGCTTCGTGCTCCTGATGAGGTTCACGATCCACCGTTCCGCGCTGTCGCGGTCCATCCCGAGTTTCGTCGCGAGGACGTTGATGTCGATGCACTGGTGGATCCTGCAGTACGTCTCGAAGATGCACAGGCGCGCGTTCTCGCCAAACTCCTCCTTGCACCCGACGAGGAAAAAATCCTTCGCCAAAACCTCCTCGCACGCCGCGAGCTTCGTCTGCGCGCCGTCGAAGTCGTACTCCACGAACAGCGCGGTGAGAAAGTCCGTGATCGGGTCCGAGTACGTCTCGTTCTGCAGGATCCGCACGAGGTCCTTCAGCATCGACCGCCGGCGCTTGTTCACGATCACCGCCGCGGCGAGATACCGAAGCAGATGCGGCGCCTCCGCCTGGATGCTCTGCATGTATCGCTCCTGGAAGAACACGTCGATGATGGCGTTCCGCCCGTTCTCGTGGTTGAAGAAGACGAACAGGCTCCAGTGCAGGAGCCAGGTTCGCGCCCTCGTCTGCGCGAGCGGGCTGGGGTACTGCCTGTTCTCCACCGCGTCCTTCAGGCGCGTCATGTCCTCCTGCGCCGCGTTCCAATCCTGCTGGAGGATGTCGCTGGCGAACTTTCCCCACAGCGCCGCGCTGCCGCGCTCGCCGTTCGTGCACAGGCTGCGGTAGTGGAGCAAGAACTCCGCGGCCGCGCTGTAGTTGCCGCAGTCGAACTGAAACTTGGCGTAGTGGAAGAGGGCGTCCACGTCCTCGGCGCCGACGCCGTGCTCCGAGCTGAGGAGGTTGAGATTGTAGGACTTGTCCGATCGGAGCTGCTTGACGAGCGCGGGGTCGGAGAGGAAGCCCACGATCTTCGCCGCCTTGGCCTGGAGCTGCTGCAGGTTCGCGATCACCTCCTCCCTCCGCTTCGTCATCTCGGGCGGGGCGTCGCTCTTGCCGTGGAGCGACTTCCAGATGTCCGCGGCGAAGTCGATCATGTTGGTCTTCTGCAAGAGCTCGATCTTCGCCTCCAGGATCTCCTTCTCGGGGTACACCTTCTGCATCTGGAGGAACTCCAGCAGGGGGAACACCAGGTGCCGGTCGAGATACTTCCCGAGCTCGGACGTGAGGTCGTGCTTAGCCGCGTCGGGGGACGCCATCGTGCCGCCGACGCGAGCGATCCGAGCGATCGCGAGACGCGCGAAAACCCTGCTCGCCGGACGGCCGGACGGGGCGCGGGTCCTCTGGCCGGGTCGCGCGCTCCGAGCGTCGCGAAGCGAGCGGCCTCGAGCGACGAGCGCCTCCTCGGGTCGACGTGCGTGCGCGCGGAGCGACGACGCGAGGCCCGCGCGGGGTGAAGAGGGCGACGAGGCGCGGACGCGCCGGCGGAGGGGCACCGCGGGAAGGCGCCCGTCGGAAAAGGCGGCGGATCGCGATACATATCTTCTGACTGTTTACTCATACATACGGCACCGGCAATTTATTACCGACTGGAGATCCACGCGTCCGGCGGATGATGCGCCACACGCGGGTGGTCATCTCGGGCGACTCTCATCACTCGGCTCGGCGGCGAGAGCCGTTGCCGCGCGAGCCAAAAGTGGAGTCAACCCGCCGCGGGCTCGGTCTTCGATTTTCCCCCGCGCGGCGTGCACTTCGCGCGTCGCGGACGCGGCGAGGCGCGCTCGGAGGCTCGGGCCGGTCGTCTCGGCCCTCCGAGTTCCTCGCCCACCTCGCCTCGGTCGCGTCGCCTCGGGTGGCGCGCGCCGTCGCGTCGCGATGGGTCGCGGCGCGGCGGTCACGGTGGGGGGCCACGCGAGCACGTCCGAGCGGCATCGCGCCCCCCCGCCCTCGACGACGTTTGAGACGTTCGCGCCGCGCATGATGAGCGAGCGGTACGAGCGCGCGCAGGTCTGGGGCCTGGACTGCTGCGAGACGCTCCGGTGGAAGTTCTGGGAGCCCGGGGGCACGTACGTGCGGTCCGTGGTGCTGAAGAACGTCAGCACGCGCGCGCTCAAGGTGAAGTACAAGCTCCCGAAGACCAAGTACTTCGAGATGGAGTTCCCCGAGACGATCAAGCTCTCGCCCGGGATGAGCGTGCCCGTGGACGTCACGTTCCGGCCGATCAAGCGCGAGCAGTACGACGATTACGTGGAGTTCAAGGTGGCGGGGTGCGGCGTGTTCAAGGTGCGCGTCACCGCGGCGCTTCCGGTGCTCTCGCTCAAGGTGCCAGACGCGGTGGATTTCGGGTACGGCGCGGTGAACGAGACGATGCGCAAGACGTTCGCCTTCTCCAACGACGGCGAGGTCCCGGTGGACTTCGCGTGGAAGATCGACCCGCCGTTCATCTTCGCCCCGCTCACCGGGCGCCTGGCCCCCGGGGAGACGCAGCACGTCAGGTGCGAGTTCACGCCCACGGACGCGACCGTGAACGTGGCGGACGCGCGGTGCGAGGTGGAGCCCGAGCACGAGTTCCACGACGGGATGAAACGATTCGCGACGCGCGTCAGCGCCGTGGGCAAGTACCCGTTCATCAGGCTCTCGGACAAGGAGCTCGACTTCGGGGAGGTGATCGTGGGGAAGACGGCGGAGAGGACGTTCAAGGTGTTGAACCAGAGCGTGGTCGCGGTGACGTACGAGTGCGCGCGGGTGGACGCCGAACACGACCACGTGTTCAAGGTGGATTCTCGGGGCGGGAAGCTCCGGCGCGACGCGCACGACGTCGTCAAGGTGACGTACGCGCCGGCGATGCCGGGGACGTTCAGCGCGGAGGCGTTCCGGTTCACGACGCCCGGGGGAAGGCACGACACGGTCCTGCGCCTGCGCGGGACCGCGACTGGGCCGAGCGCGTCGCTCTCGGCGTCGACGCTTCAGTTTGGCTCCGTCGTGAAGGGAACCAGCGTCAGGCGCGTCTTCGACGTCCAGAACCACAGCGAGGTGGCCATGCACTGGCAGATCGACTCGGAGAAGCTCGGGACGTTCGCGCTGGACGTCGACCGCGGCTTGATCCCGGCGAAGGCGTCCCAGCGCGTCCTCGTGACGTTCGCGCCGATCGAGGCGGCGAATTACCACCGCCGGCTGACGGTGCTGGCTCGCGACCGCGCGCCGCTCGCCATCGACGTCGTCGGCACGTGCTACGACGACAAGCGCCGACCCGCGCCGATGTTTCTCTCGCACGTGGAGACGTACCGCGCGCGGTGCCGCGTGGGCCTGTGCGATCCGGGCGAGCCGCCGCTCGTGAGCGACCGCGAGCCGTTCGAGGATGAGGTGGCGCAGGCGCGCGCGGCGGCGACGACCAACGCGGAGGCGTTTGCGAGCGCGTTCGAGCCGGACCCGCTCTGCGCGGTGGTGTTAGACACGCGGGAGGTGGACTTCGGGGCGCGGTCTCGCCTGAACCACGGGGACGCGAAGGTGGTGACGGTGACGAACGGCACGAAGCAGAAGCTGACGGTGTTTTGGGGCGGGCAGGAGCCGACGCAGGCTGGGGACAACAGCGAGACGGCGCTCGAGGCGGCTCGCGGCGCGGCGGAGCGCGCGCCGTTCGCGGTGTTCCCGCCGCTCGCGGACGTCCGCCCGGGCCAGGCGCAGCCGTTTCGCGTCGTGTTCCGCCCGACGAAGGACCACGCGTACTACACGCGCCAGCTGGAGTGCTTCGCGTACGTCAAGGCGATGCGCAGTTTCCGCCAGGTGACTGAGGAGAACTTCACGCCGCCGTGGACGGCGAGCGTGCGCGCGCTGGGGCACACGTTCGGGCACCTCGGCGCGACGATGGGGTTCATGCCCCGGTGTCGGTTCACCGCGCGCGGGAACCGCCTCTTGTTCCCTCCCACGGTCAAGGGCGAGCGCTCGTACCAGACCCTGGCGCTCGTGAACGACGGGGACGTGAGCGTCGGGTTCGAGTTCCCCTCGAAGCGCGTCGGATCCCCCGAGGCGGCGGATTTGGCGGACAGCCGGTTCGCGGCGTCGCCGACCAAGGGCGTCGTCGGGCCGAAATCGTTCGCGCTCATCACGTTCCGCTTCGACGCTCTGGACTGCGAGCCCCAACGCGAGCTCCTGGTGTGCGCCCTGAACGGATCCAGCACGTTCTGCCTCGAGCTGGACGTTCGCGCGCAGGGCCACGTCCCGAAGCTCCGCGTCGGGAGCGACGACTCGTTCGTCTTCAAGCCGACGTGCGTCGGCGCCATCACCGCGCGCGACGTGGACGTGACCAACGTGTCGCGGATCAACGTCCTGTACGAGTGGGCGATCCCGCCGAAGCTCCAGAGCACGCTCCGCGTCACCCCGCCCGCGGGGATGATCCGGGGCGGCGAGACGATCAAGAGCACCTGGACGTTCATCCCGAGCCTGGTGAAGCGCATCGGCGCGAGGGTCCCGCTCGTGTTGCGCGTGCCCCACTCGTACGACGGCGGCGCGGCGAGCGCCGCGCCGACGCCCCGAGTCGGCACCCCCGCGAGCGCCATGGACGACCACGCGCCGTCCGACGCGAACACCGAGCGCGTCACCGTGTCGATCGTCGCCGAGGGCACCTCCGGCGCGATCGCGATGGTTCCCGAGCACTTGGATTTCGGCGCGTGCGTCGTCGACGCGACGACGACGCGCGTCGTCGAGCTCCTCAACCAGTCCTCGGGCGTCGTTCGGTACCGCATGGACGTCATCTGGGACGAGGGGTGCAGCGAGTTCGACGCGGACGTGCGGTTCGACGAGCCCACTGGTTTGATCCCCGCGCGCGCGGGGAAGGCGGTGACGGTGCGGTTCACGGGGCGCGCGACGTGCGCCGAGGTTGGTTTCCGGGTGGCGTGCCGAACCGTCGTCGCGCCCACGCTCGGTCCCTCGGGGTCGAGCCGGAGCCTCCTCACCCTCGAGCCGAGCGGCGCCTCGGCCGGGAGCCTCTTCTCTCATCACTCCCGGGGTGTGAGGTTCGACGATCACGCCTCGGGGGGGGCGGGGGAGGGGATCGACGGCGCGGGCGGCGAGGAGCCGCCGTGCGTCCCCGCGCGCGCGTCGGCTGAGTACCCCTCGATTCGCGTCACCGACGCGGCGAGTTCCGCCGCCGTCGCGAAACCCGCGCTTTGGAAACAGCTCAGCCTGTGCGCGCTGAACGCGCAGCTCGCGCTCCCCCCGACGCCGACGGAGACGAGGCTTCAGCAGACGGGCGGGGCGGACGGGTCGTTCGCGTCCGCGAAGGCGCTGGCGCCGCTCGCGGGCGTCGCCGCGGGGCTCGGGGTGGGCGTCGAGGGGGAGGAGCCGACGTGCGTGTACTTGGAGGTGAGTAACCCGGGTTTGGTGGAGGCGGAGTGGAGTCTTTTGCTTCGGAACGAGCCGGAGGTGGCGCTCGAGAACTGGGTCGAGGTCGGGGAGCCGCAGACGGAGGTGGACGCGCACCAGCGGTTCGTCCTGGAGGAGAAGATCGTGGAGGTGACGCCGCGGCGGGGCGCGCTCGCGCCGGGGGCGTCGCAGCCGATTCGGATCAAGTACTCGCACGACCATGTGGGCGCGCACTGGCTCACGGCGACGCTCAGCGTGAAGAACGGGCGGACGATCCGGGTCGAGCTCGGCGGGCGGACCGTGCCGCGGACGCTCAAGTGCCTGGACCTGGGCCCCGCGAACCCGTCCGTCGCCGTGCACACGCTCGCGCCCGTGGTCATCGGCGAGCTCGAGCCCCCCGCGCAGACGATCGAGCTCCGGAATCCCACCCCGAGCGACGCGCGGTACGAGCTCGACCTCGCCGCCGTCGAGGACCTCAACGCCGACGCGTGGGATTTCCCGGTGTTGACGTGCGTGGAGCGAAGCGGCGTCGTTCCCGCGTTCGGCACCGCGCTCGTGAACTTCGTGTTCCAGCCCGTCGAGGAGAAGACGTACGAGGTGGAGGTGCCCGTCCTGATCGAGGACGGGGAGACGACGAGCGTGACGCTGAGGGGGGCGGGGACGCTTCCGGAGCCGCCGCCGCGGAGGAAGGACGCGTCGGACGCGTCGGACGAAAATAAGGCGTCGAACTCGAAGCTCGACGCCTCCCTCGTCGGGGACGTCCCCGGCCGCCCGGCGTGGGTCGGGTACAGGCCCGTCCCCTCCCTCCCTCCCGTCGGCGACTTCGCCCTGAGCACGTCCTCGTGCGTCGTCGGGGAGGTTCCCGCGCTGAGCGTGACGCGCCGCGTCGTGTTGCTCTCGAACCGCAACCCTGGCGTAGATTTCGACTACGCGTGGGACCTGGGCGCGTTCGGCGAGTCGGGCGTCGACGGCGACGTGACGGTCGAGCCGCGCTCGGGGCGCGTCGAGCGCGGGGAGACGGTGGTGTTCAAGATCACGTTCGAGGCGCGGGAGAAGCCGCAGGTGTTCGACGGGCGGATCACGTGCGAGTTGACGCCGGCGAACCCAAGCGTCGAGGAGCGCCTCGAGGAGGCGAGGCTGGAGGAAGAAAGGCTCCGCGCGCCGGAGGTGTTCGCCGAGCACACGAGCCAGCCGTGGCCGTCGATGCCGACGGCGAAGGAGCTCGAGGGAGGCACGGAGATCTGGGGCAAGATCGCCGCGCACGGGGAGGCGTCGCAGCGCATGTCCGTCGTGGACGCGGCGACGGTCTCGAGCGCGGCGCGGTGGCCGGAGCTCGCCGAGCGGGGCGCGAGAAACCACGCGAGCACGATTTCGAAACCGCCGAAACCGCCCGCACCCGCGCGTCTGGCGCTCGCGATCGAGGGGCGGGTCGTGCCCGAGGTGAGGTTCAGGGAGGAGAAGGGCGCGGACGCGTACGCCAGGCACTTCATCCCGAGCCACCGCCCCGAGGTGTGGTGGGACCCGGGGGCGGCGTCGCGGGGGGGGGCGACGCTGTCCTCTCCCGACGCCGAAGATCTCATCGCGGGGCTCATCCACGACACCCTCGCGGATCCGGACGTCCGCCGCGGGTTCGACGAGCTCGAGCGCGAACCCATCCCGTTCTACGTGCAGACCCTCCCCGGCGGGGGCGCGCCCGCGGGGACGCTCACGAGGAAGGACGCCGCGACCGCGGGGAGCACGATCGCGCCGGAGAGCACGCTCGCGGCGAGCGACTGGGCCGGCGGGAGCGGGAGCGGCGGCGGCGGCGGCGGCGGAGGAGGAGGAAGCGGCGGCGAGTCCCCCTCGCGCGCCGCCTCCCCGAGCGCGGCGGCGGCGGCGGAGGAGGAGGAGGAGGAGGAGGAGGAGGAGCCGCTTCCGGACGAGCTTCCCGACGCGCCGCACTCGGACGCGGACGAGGACGCTTCGATCGCGCTGAGAGGGGCCGACGCTTCGGCTCGGTCTTTGACGTCGGCGGGGTCGGTCGTGTCGGTCGGGTCGGCGGGTGTTGAACCACCCGGGGTGGGCGGCGCGGGGACCGCGGCGCCGACGACGGCGCCGGGCGCGGCGGCTCGGTGGGTCGACGGTGACGAGACCGGCGGCCTCCCCTCGACCGTGGACCCGCGCGAGGTGGCGCTCGCGACCGCGAACCCGGAGTTCCGCGAGCTCGCGGAGTGGACGATGGAGGCGACGCTGTTTAACCTCGTGAAGGAGCTGCTGTACCAGGAGACGGAAGACGCGGCGTTCGACGAGGAGGAGGAGGAGGGCGACGGCGACGGGTTCGAGTTCACCGACTCCGGGGGGGAGGAGTCGTACGGGTACGGCGAGGAACGGTGAGGACGAGGCGCGAGGAGGGGGGGGGGGGGGGGGGGGCGGGATT
>MDSW01096858.1_pt1 | contig 13379 bp, 13 predicted proteins | sample 811171 | NCBI WGS metagenome assembly MDSW01 (sample SAMN05326641, study PRJNA326480) | marine metagenome | isolation source: seawater | place: Atlantic Ocean: North West | collected 2012 | reverse complement strand
TCGTTTGTTGGGCGTGTGCGAGCGAGTGCACAAACGGGTTCGCAGCTGGAATCACTTGAAATCGAGCACTATCCCGGTTTGTGTGAGCGACGCCTTGAAAGTTTGGCTGGGCAGCTTTTGCAGAAGCATGAGGCTCTGCGGGCTCTTGTGCTGCATCGGGTTGGCTGCCTTGTGCCGGGTGAGGTGATTGTGCTGGTGGCGGTACAAGCGGATCGCCGCGGCCCGGCACAGCGCTGTAATGCTGATCTACTGGAGGCGCTCAAGCACCAGGCTCCGTTTTGGAAGCGTGAATGGTCTGGAGATCAGGGCACTTGGTTGGCTGGCAATACTCCGCTCTAAAGCTTTAGAGGATTGAGCGACGCAACAATTGAGCCCAGAGTCGCTCTCCAGCATTCAGCGTTTCGGCTTCGGCGGGAATCTCCAGCAGCAAGTCTGCATTGAGCAGCGATCCGATGCGTGACGAGGCTTGGGATCCATCAAGACGCGCCATCAGTCGACCCGAGCTAGTGACATCCAGCTGAGCGCGTGCGAGTTCAGGTCGTCCAGATCGTCTTGGCAGTGTTTCCGCCAGCTCCACCATCACTCGTGGGAACAGCTCCGGTGTTGATTGACCTTCAAGCCGTTGCAGTGCTGGCCAGAGCAGTTGCAAGGTGACCACTGCCGCAGCGACTGGATTGCCTGGTAAGCCAAAGAAGGGCACTCCTCCGTTCAGCTGCCCGAATGCAAAGGGACGTCCCGGTTTTATGAATAGCTTCCAAAACGAGATTGATCCCAGTTGCCGCACAAGAGGACGGATCCAGTCGCTGTCTCCGGTGGATACACCGCCGGTGCTGACGACCACATCACAGCATGCCGTGAGATCTTGCAGTGATTGTTTGAGTGCCTCGGGTTGATCGGGTCTCACGTGGCATTGATCGATCCGGTAATCGAGATTCTTGAGCAAGCTGCTCAGCAGGGTGCTGTTGCTTTCCCAGATCGTTCCCGCTGAGCGTTCATTCCCTGCCGGGATCAGTTCATCGCCGCTAATGAGTAATCCGACTCTCGGTTGGCGATGGATGGTCAAACTGCCGACACCGCAGCCGGCCAAGCGCGCGAGTAGAGCAGGTGATAAGCGATGGCCTGCATCGAGCAATTGATCTCCAGGTGAACATTCCTCATCAGCAGCACGGATCCATGGTGTTGCCGATGCTTTGTGGATGAGGGTGAGTTCTTGGTCTTTGATGTTGACGAGTTCCTGGGGCAGCACCCAACCAGCTCCCTTCGGGAGAGGAGCACCGGTCAGGATTTGAATGGCTGTTCCAGGTTGCAGTTCGCCTGGGAAAGGATCGCCTGGAGCGGATCGGCCTTTTAGCAGCCAGGTGTCATTCATTTGCGGTTGGTTGGCCTGACCCAGTGCGTAACCATCCATGATTGACGCTCGGAATCCAGGGACCGCTTCAGTTGCACAAACGGCAGTCGCACTAACGCGGTTGAGGGCCTGTAGGAGTGGCAGTGTCTCTGGGTTGTTGAGAGGTTTGATTGCGGATAACACCCGCTCACGCGCCTCACTTAGCGCTAAGCCTTGTTGGACATCGGGTTCAGCGGACCCAGACGCCATGGCGGCCTCCCTCTTTGCGCAGCAGGCGGATGTCGCTGAGCGTCATGGCTGGATCGACGGCTTTGAGCATGTCGTAAAGCGTCAGAAGGCCAACAGAAACAGCTGTCATCGCTTCCATTTCGACGCCGGTCTGACCGGTCGTCTTGCAGTGGCATCGCAGCACTAGCCCTGGTAAAGCCTCGTCGCCGTCAATCGTGACGTTGATGCCGCTCAGCGGTAGCGGGTGGCAGAGAGGAATCAACTCCCAAGTTCGTTTGGCGGCTTGGATCGCTGCCACTCTGGCGACGGCTAAGAGATCGCCTTTTGGGGTCTCCCCACTGAGAACGAGATTGAGGGTGGAGTGCTGCATCGCGATCATCCCTTCCGCTGTTGCTTCACGGCGGCTAATCGGCTTGTCTCCTACCTCAACCATATGGACTTCGCCTGATCGATTGAGATGACTCAAATCGCCGCTCATTGCTGTTGAATCACCTCATCGATGTCGACTTGACTGTTTCGAGCTGTACAGAACGGATCAGCGTTCACCCAGTGTTGACCAAAGTGTCGCTTCTGAGCCGACAACTGGTTTGATGCCTTCTGCAGAGCTCACGGCTGCCGCAGGCTTTGCAACGGAGGAGGCAAGTTCTCGTTCTCCAAGGACGGACCAAAGTGCAGCAGGGCTCGCGATAACCGGTTCAACGCTTGTGGTCGTTGAAGGCACCGTCGCTGTCTGACTTCTGATCATTTGCACAGCAAGAGATCCAACAATGAAGGCAGCAACAAAACCAGTTGCTACAGCAATCGGAGTGCTGTCTTGGACGCGAGTAATGCTGCGCGTCATAGAGGTCACGATCTAAGAACTAAAAGTCAGTATGGAAAGGTTGGGAATGGATCGGTACTGAAAGGAGAAAATTCCGTAGCAGATTTAACAGTTTGTACGATTTTGAGTGGGTCAGAACTGGTTGACGCACGGCCTTCGGACACCAACCATCCGTGAGACATCCCGAGCAGCATCCCAAGTGAAATGGCGAAACGCATGGGTCGAGTGAATCACCTGAAACTTCATTAACCATCGCTGCAATGAATGTTCTCCGTTGTCATGCTTGACACCGTTAGCGGCTTTGGTTGATGGCGCCCATCCCCAGGCAAGCCAGCCATTGTTTTCAGTTTGAACAAGATTTTATAGGGAACTGGCGCTGCATTCCTCTTTGTGTCAGGCGAAAACTTGATCTGATTGGTTTGAAACTAAAACTCAGTCATTGGTTGGAACTATCCCAGCAACAGCGTCAAGAGTTGGTGGATTACGGAGATGATGATGTGTCTTTGTCGACGTTGCGTCGACACCTGCAGATCTGCACGAGATCCATGAGGGATGGCACGGCGAAGGATTTGCCGCCAGCGCAGCGGCAGCCTTGGCAACGATCGGATGTCCTGCCGGATTTGGTGCATCGAGCTGCGGACAGCAGGGGTGTTGATTTGTCTTTGAGACGCTGGATCGAGATGACGGAGTTGGAACGCTTCGCTCTATGCAAATTGGCTCGTCCTGGTCACGATCATCACAACTTGGATGCGGCTTTCAGCGAAGTGCTGGATTGAGAAGTCGTTTTAGAGCTTGTCGTTTGCGACCTGTCTGCTCGGGTGGTTTCAACACGGACACCACCGGTGCCACGATTACGGCACATGCCTTCAGTTCCGGTTGCTTAGAGATGGGACAGGCTTTGTCGTGCATCAATGTGTTGGCTTCGCAGGCCTGCTCTTGAGTGAATCCCCAGTGCATTGGCAGAAAGACCAGGCCTTTTCGGATGCGATCAGTCACCTTGGCGCGAGCCGTGAGATGGCCACGGCGAGAATTGATCGCCGTTAACTGGCCATTGATGACCCCGAGATCATGGGCATCATCCGGGTGGATCTCAAGGAGAGGTTCTGGATGCATCTTGTTGAGACGATCCACTTTGGCTGTGCGGGTCATCGTGTGCCATTGCCCGAGATAGCGCCCAACCGTTAGAACCAGTGGGTAGAGATCGCAGGGAGGCTCGGCTAGCCCAAGCGGTTGTTCGGTGCAGAAGCGGGCACGACCATTAGTGGTGCTGAAGTGATGATCGACATATAGGCGTTTTGCCTTTGATGTCGGTTCACAGCCTTGTGGGAAAGGCCATTGCTGTGGCCCTTCCCGTTCTAGAAGTCGATGACTCAGACCTGATACGTCACACAATCGGCCCCGTGTTAACTGCGTGAATTCCTGATAAACCTCTTCGGCTGAGCTGTAATTGAATTGGTTTTCGAAACCGAGACGCTTTCCGACTTCGGCGAATACCTCCCAGTCCGCACGGCTTTGGCCATGGGGGCGTCTGTAAGCGGGGCAGTAGGTCACACGTCGCTCAGAATTCGTCATTGCACCAGCTTTTTCACTCCATTGGGCCGCAGGCAGCACGAGATGGGCGTAGTGAGAGGTTTCTGATGTCGCATATGCCTCAGACACCACCACCAGTGGGCATCGCTGCATGGCTGCTTTCACCCGATCTAGATCCGGCATGCTGACCAGCGGATTGGTGGCTGCCACCCACCAAAGATCCAGCTCTCCTTTCTCCATCGCTTCCACTTGTTGCCAAGCGGATAATCCAGGTGTGCTGGCGATGCTGCCTTGAGGCATTCCCCAAGCCTGCTCGACCTCTTGCCGATGTTGGTCGTTGGTGACGAGCCGATATCCCGGCAGCAGATGGGAGAGACCACCAGCTTCGCGGCCGCCCATGGCATTGGGTTGACCGGTGAGAGAGAAGGGGCCTGCGCCTTCTTTGCCGATTTGACCCGAGAGGAGGTGCAGGTTGATCAGACCCCCTACCACCGCTGTACCTTCTCGGCGTTGGTTCACGCCCATGGACCAAAGGCTCAGAACGTTTTCTCGCCTGTGCCAGAGATGGGCAACGTCTCGCAACCGTTTTTCAGGAATGCCGCAAAATCTGGCAACACGTCGTGGAGTCCATCGTGCGACAACGTCGAAAAAGGCGTCGTAGTTGTCGGTGTGGTCGTCGATAAAACGTGGGTCTTGGCCGTTTTCGCGCAGGATTAAATGAGCGATGCCGTGCAGCAGTGCGAGATCTGTCCCTGCGGCAATCGGGAGGTGGATATCCGCTGCTTTTGCAGTATCAGTTCGGCGAGGATCGACAACAACGACAGTGACGCTGTCAGGGTTGCGTCGTTTCCGCTTCATCAGTCTCTGGAACAGGACTGGATGGCATTCGGCCGTATTGGTGCCGATGAGGAATGCGACGCTGCAGTGGTCAAGGTCCTCATAACAGCAGGGCGGACCATCAGAACCGAGGCTGCGGCTGTATCCAGCCACTGCAGAACTCATGCATAACCTTGAATTGGCGTCGAAATTGTTTGTGCCGAGGGCGCCCTTCAGCAACTTTTGGGCGAGGTAATAATCTTCCGTATGGAATTGACCGGAGCCATACATCGCAATGGCGTTAGGTCCTTTTGTTGAAAGACTCGTTTGAATTTGTTGGGTGATGTGATTGAGGGCTTCATCCCAATCAATGGAAGTGAAGTCTTCTTGGATGGAGGTGCGAAAAAGTGGTTGATTGAGACGACCCAGAGAAAGGGTCTCTCCCACAGTTGCACCTTTGATACAAACCTGTCCGAGGCTGGATGGATGCTGGCGATCGCCGCGGGCAGTCCATATGGGTGTGCCTTGGGCGTCACGACGCACCGGATGGCCGGGTTGGGCTGGAGCAAGCAGTTCGAGTCCGCAGCCAACGCCGCAGTAGGGGCACTGGCTGTGCACGCTGCGCGGACTATCGGGCATCACATCAAAGAGAAAATAGAAAAAGCCTGGAGCCATTGGCTCCAGGCAGGGATTGACGTTGAAACGCTATGGAATCATCGACCAGCCATGGCAGGCATCGACGACGGGGACTCACCTTCGTGGAGTTCGTCAAAAGAACCTTTGGGTTCTTTGAGGAAGAAGAAGCAGAAGAAGGCAACAATTAGACCGGCCACACCCAGGACCTGGAAGAAGGCACTGTTCGAGTTGGCAATAATTTCTGGTGTGGGATCTTTTCCACCACCCATCCACATTGGGAGCAGGCTGAAGATCGTGAGGTAAGTCACGGCGCCGACATTGCCGTAAGCACCAACGAGACCAGCAACCTGACCTGTGACGCGTCGTTTGACTAGAGGGACTAGAGCGAAGGTCGCTCCTTCTCCTGCTTGAACGAAGAAGGAGGCCAACATTGTGATCACCACAGCAATGATGATGCCGGTTGAACCGACAAAAGTGCCTGGCTTAATCATGCTCATGATCAGATACCCAATACCCAAGCCGGCTGTGAGGAAGCCCATCGTGTTTTTGCGGCTGCCTAGCTTGTCTGAGAGCAAACCACCAGCAGGTCGTGCAACCAAGTTCACAAATGCGAAACAGGAGGCCAAGATTCCTGCTGTTGCTTTTGTTAAATCGAAGGTTGTTTCAAAGAAAGTTGGCAGCATCGAAACAACGGCTAATTCTGAGCCAAAGTTCACGATGTAAGTGAGTTCAAGAATGGCAACTTGCTTAAAATCGTAGCGATCTTCTTTGGGATAGATCTTTGTGCCGAGGATTAATTCACGGTTGGTCCTGATAATTCCCCATGTCTGGAAAGCAAACCAAATCAGAACTGCTAGAAGCGCTATCGGATAAGTGTTATCGTCAAGAAACTGAACTTTCTTCAGACGCCAGCAGAGCACGCAAAGGATGGCAGCAAAGGGCACGTTCATCCCTAGAAGTCCCCAAAAATCACGAATGGACGTGACTTCTAATCCGGCTGTACGCTCTGGCCGTTGGTAGGTCTTCCCAGGTGGAGTATCTTGAACGCTTAGGAAGTAGATAACTCCATAAACCGCAGAAATGATGCCAGTGAGAGCAATTGCTCCACGCCAATTCAGTACTGCACCTGAGGGAAGTTCGAACCCACCTGAAAATGACAAATAGCCGGCAAGCAAGACCATAAAGAGGGCGGAAAAAGCTGAGCCGAAATTGCCCCAACCTCCGTAAATTCCTTCCGCTATGCCGATTTCTTTGGGTGGGAACCATTCAGCCACCATGCGAATGCCGATCACAAAGCCCGCTCCAACGATCGATAGCAGCAAACGAGCCACAACGAGTTGATTGAAATTTTGGGCTGAGGCAAATAGCAGGCACGGAATAACCGAAAAGACAAGCATTGATGAGTAGGTGATGCGTGGACCATATTTGTCCAGAAGCATCCCGATCAAAACTCTTGCAGGGATGGTGAGAGCTACATTGCAGATCGCAACTGTCCGAATTTGACCTAAACTAAGGCCTAATTCTGCTCGAACAGTCGTAGCTAGAGGAGCAAGATTGAACCAAACAACAAATGTTAGAAAGAAGGCGAACGTGGTGAGAAGAAGGGTTCGAAATCTCCCCTGGTATGACACAAGGTCACCAAGCATGAAAAAAAATAGAGGGTTGTACTCCGGATTTCAAAAGTGCAGCATCCGGAGATTGACGAGACGGTCAAAAATCCGCCTAACAACCTAATAAAACACTTTCTGCTGCAATCAGGTCGTTTCTGCTGCTACCAAATTTGAGAAATGCTGGAGCTTGAGAAGATTTTGAATCCCAATTACTCAAGTAAGTGCTGTAAAAAAATGTTATCCAGTATCTTTTGATACAGCAGGTCTTTATTCTGGCTCATAAAAAATTTTTGTATGACTCTTCGTGCCTGTGTCCTCTGTGGAGGTCAAAGTCGACGCATGGGGGCTGATAAAGCGCTGCTGCATCATCCCGATGGTGGAGTTTGGTTGACCGTTGTTGTTGATCTGTTGTGCTCTTTATCACTATCCGTGGTGGTGGTCAGTGGTCATCCAAGCCATTCAGAGCTCTTAACCAACCATGTTGATGTTGTTGTGGTGGACGAGCCACCTCCTTGGCAAGGCCCCTTGCGGGCACTGTCCCATGTTTTTGCGGAGGAGCCAGGCCATCCCCTGTTGGTTCTGCCAGTGGATATGCCCAGGCTCACACAATCGGTTTTGCAGCAATTGATTGATCAATGGTGTTTGCTGCCACATTTGGCAGCGATTGCTCATGATGGAGATAGGCATCAGTCGTTGCTGGGAATTTTTCCATCGGGTCCGCCGTTTCAGGATCAGCTGATCCAACAGCTTGCCCAGGGCAACCGACGTTGGCAGACGTGGGTTTCTTCTGTGCCACATCGATCCGTTCGTTTGCCTGCTGAGGCTCTGTTCAATGCCAATTGCCCTGAAGATCTGGCATCGTTGAATTCATGATTGCTTTTGACCAGCTTGGTCGCCCGCTCAGGGTGTTGCGTTTATCGCTGACAGCGCGATGCAATTTGTCTTGTCCATACTGTTGTCCAGCCAATGATGAGCCTGTTGATCGGCTTGATTTACCAGATCAGTTGGCTTTGATTCGCGCTTGTTGTTCTTTGGGTGTTCGTTCTTTGCGCCTCACTGGTGGAGAGCCATTGTTAAGTGATCAGCTCGAATCATTACTTGAACATGTTGCTGTAGGTCGTTCTGATCCCGATGATCCACTTTACCAACTCGAGGAAGTTGCGATCACCAGCAATGGTGTTTTGTTGGATGCGCAGCGTGTTAAACGTTTGCGGCAGATCGGTTTAGACCGGATCACCATCAGCCTTGATGCTGTTCAAGGCGACCGTGTTGCTGCCATGGCGGGGATTGTAGGTGGAGCCTCAGCAGGTGATCGCTTATTGAAACGAGTATTGACTGGTATTGATTGTGCCATTAAAGCCGGATTTGATCCTTCCTGTGGTGCGATCAAGATCAATAGTGTGATTCAGAAGGGCGTCAATGACGATCAATTAATTCCTCTTGCTCGGTTGGCTCGCTGCTTGGGAATCGAACTACGTTTCATTGAATATATGGATGTTGGTAATCGCAATTGTTGGAATCGAGAGCACGTCATGCCTGCTAAGAAGATGATTGAGTGTCTTCAACGTGAGTGGCCTCTTGAACCACTTGGCAGAAATTTGGGTGGCACTGCCCATCGTTGGCGTTATCTCGATCGTCGCGCTGTCGTGGGTGTGATTGCTTCGATTACGGAACCATTCTGCGGTGATTGCAATCGTCTTCGGATTACTGTCGATGGTATGGCTTACACATGTTTGTTCGGCACGTTGGGTACAAACCTTCGGCCTTGGTTGCGGCCTGAGGTTTCCTCTGAGGATCTCATCAAAGCAGTTTCAGCAATGTGGAGATCGCGTCATGATCGTTACAGTGAAGAGCGTGGTCATACTCTATCCGAACAAACACGAGCAGAAATGGCCTATCTTGGCGGTTGATTTTAGATATTTGAACTCGCTTGGTAGCATCTTTTGAGGAAGGCATTTTTGATGTCTGGTAGATGGCTTTTCGGTAATTGCATTTGTTCCATGGCTGTCAGTAAAAGGGTTAGCATTTCGTTGCGTTCTTCGTTTGTTTGTGGTCCCCTGTAGACCGCTTTTTTTTTCAAATCACGTTCTGGGAAAAGAGATGTCCAGCTGCACTGCCAATGATATTGTGAGAACCATTCATTTGATTGCGAGTAAAATTGCCTTGTTTGTCGGTATAATTTAGGGCTAAAGCCGTAGAATCTGTCTAGATGCCATTCTTTTTCAAAGGCAATATTGCGAATAGTGCGTCCCTTCTGATGAAGCTTTTTTGGATCAATATTAATGTCAATTAGGATCTGTCTGCATAGTTTGGAGAGCCAAATTGCCTTTCTCCCGGGTTGAAGATTTGATTCTGTTGCATTGACCTTGTTCCATCCGCCACGTGGCTCCTGCCATTTCAATGCCTTGGCTAATGCAAGATATGGATCTTTAACGAGGTAATGTTCACTGAGTGGTATAAAGGTTTTATAGATTGCTTTTTCTCGCATAATATCTTTAAACTTGCGGCGGTATTGCATTCCTTCATAGCTGCCTTTTTTGAGGGTTTTTTTACAGTAGGCGCTAAATGTGTTGCGAGGGTAGAAGCGGCGGATGCCATGAGTGTACATGGAGTTAATCCAGTCAGCTTGATCGCGAATAACATAAATAACGCCTAAGCGAAAACCTCTCTTTTGCACAAGGTCAAGTAAAGGCTTGAAGTAAGCTGGGTTAACGATTCTGTTATGTAATACTTCGCGGCTGATCAGATAATGCTTTGTTTTGCTACTTAGTTGGCTAATTAATTGATCGAGGCCAGTCCAGTCTTGATCGATTAGTTTTTTGGATTCACTCTCGCTATCTGCAGGGATGTAGATATGTTGCGCTGCCAGCGCTTTACGATTCTCTCTGAGCATTCGTACAAGATATGTGCTGGCTGTCTTATGAGGTCCTGCATGGATCCATACAATTCGCTCGTCTGGTTTGGATGGATCGAAATGTTTCATGGACGATCACATTTGTTGGTGATGAATTTTTAGAAGGACCTTCGGTTGTGATGATATGGCTAGAGAATCGACACTTTCCCGCTGCGGATATCGAAATAGCTGGCAACGACTTTTAAAGCCCCATCTTGTTTGGCTTGAGCTATTACTTTGCTTTGTTTGCAGATTTGACTAGAAGCATACTTTGCATTGGCTTGGATTGACTCAACCAGTGTTTCTCGCGGATGAAGGGCGGTTCTGATCGGTGTGACAAGTTCTTCCAGGCGTGGTGTCAGCGGATCATTCGCGAGAGCAGCCTTCACGGCTCCGCAATTGCTGTGTCCCATCACCATAATCATTGGCATTTTTAATTCTAATACAGCAAATTCCATTGAGGCTATTGCGTTGTTGAAGGCTGTGTTGCCGGCGCTACGAATGACGAATAGATCGGATGGGGCTGCATCGAAAATCCATTCTGGTGAAACGCGAGAATCTGCACATGTCAAGATTGTGGCCCAGGGTGCTTGACCGCGATCAAGAATGTCGCCTGATACATAACAGTTGTCTTTCCATAGGTTAGACATCGCCGCAGCTCGTTCTTGGGGATTGGCTGTCGCGTTTTTAATTTGCCATGCCTCGCTGAACCGTTCGTTTCCCTCGATTAGGGTTTTGAGGATATCCTTTGGCCGGCAGGATTGTGCTGTTTCATCAGCAGCTAATGCCGCTGCGATTGTTTCGAATCGGCCTGGGAGCATCGCTTCTGCAGAGCCGTTGCGATTGCATCCGAACAGGGCTAGGCCACTCAGGCCTGTACCCAACAGAAAGGAGCGCCGTCCTAGGTTCATCGCTGTCGATTCCACCACAGCAGAAGCTAAGCAGAGCTCTATCTGGGCAGCCTCAGGCGATGGACGGAGTTGGCAGGTTAATTCAGGAAAACGTTGCTGTTGCGACTTTTTGAATTGAGCAAAGTTGTTACAAATCTCGTTATCGCTATAGACATGATGAAAGATGTACAGCTTCATTTCCTATGAACGCTTTCGAGATACTCCATCCGTTAGCTTTTATGACATCACAGTCACTGGGTCCAATGTCCGTGATCTTGTGGTGCATTCAGGGCCCGCTTTAAGCCCTCCAAATGATCGGAAATCTGGAGCATGGCAATTTTATCTGCATCCTAATCAGGAAGACAATTTGATGGCTGTAAGCGGTGGTCGTACTTTTTATTTAGTGAACTTGTCCTGGCAACGTCCTTTTCATCTTGTTCGTCTCGAGAGTGGTGGCGATATTCTTCGAATTCCACCGGGTACTTTTCATCGTTCGATTTCAGATCCCGATGGATCTGTTGTGGTTAATCAAGCAGTTCGTAAAAAAGGTGCATCGATTCATCGCGAATTTAGAGTTTACAATAGCGCTACTATTCCTGCCTTGAAGCCTTTTGCCTCGCGATTTGAAATTGAGCGTTTTTCTCACGCCGCTTGATCCAGTTCATTAAAAATATTGTTGAGCAAATGTGTTGCTTGATCAGTCAGCTCAGATTCGAATGTATTCCAGTGTTGCCTCAGCATGTTTGGCCCGTCGTTACCTAGGGCGTTGATCACATAGTGATGATCTTCTTGAATCCAGCGTTCCAGGCTTTGTCGGCTCACTTCCAGGTGGCATTGCAGGCCGATTGCATGGCAGCCGACTCGGAACACTTGTTCTGGACAGTGGAGTGAGGAGCCCAGCAATCTGGCGGAGGCGGGCAGACGGATTCGATCACCGTGCCAGTGCAGGACAAGTTGGCAGCGTCGTAGTCCGCTGAGCATTGGTTCTTGGCTCGGATCGATGGTCCAGTGGATCGCGCCGACGCCAACCTCTTTGAGGGGATGTGGTGGGTTGCCGGTTTGCAACGGCTCGATTGATCCACCACATGCCACGGCGAGCAGCTGGGCCCCCAGGCAAACGCCAAGCACCGGTTTCTTTCGCTGATGCCAGGTGGCAAGCCATTGCAGCTCCCTTTCAAGCCAGGCTAGATCTGCCAGATGCCTGTCATTCACGCTCATCGGTCCGCCTAGGACCAACGCGATCGTATTTGAGGTTTGCCTGGGGTCTGGCAAAGCATCTCCGCGATCGGGTCTGATGGTCTCGATGCTCATCCCCCGAGCTTGTGCCAGATCTGCAAGACGGTCAGGACCTTCACGATCGACATGTTGGATGGCGAGGAGCCGCTTCCCCATCAGGTTTCAAGCTCTGCGTGCTTCGATCTTGCCCTAGGCATCAGACAAATCGCTCTGATCTTTTTAATCTCCTGCAAAGCGACCGTTTTGCTGTGAAGTGTTTGATCTCCTTGTTTTGGGCTTTAACGACGAGTTTGACGCCGGCTTCTGCTGCAGAGCAGATCAGTTTTCAGCTTGGCGAATTTGAACGCTCTGTGTCGATTGAGGAGTTGTCTCAATTTGCTGCAGGCAATCCGCCTGGACCTGGATTGAAGGAGACGCTGCGCCTGCTTAAACCATCTGAGCAAAAGGCCTTGCGCTCCGCTCTTAACCAGGCCGCGCCTGTGGATTCGGTGATGGCCTCCAACTATCTCGGAACTGCTCTTGGCAAGCGCACGCTGCAGCAGTTGGTCAAGCTCCTCAATCAACCTGCCAATGTGGCCAGCAATGCTCTTGCTTCCGCCTTGATTGTTGGAGCTTCTCGGAGTGATAATTTGAGCATGATTGATGTTTTGCAGGCGTATCCTTTACCTACTATTCCAGTGAATGTGCTGGCTGTAGGATCTTTAGCTCGCACATTGAGCCAAGAATTTAATCTTCAGAATAAACTATTTTCTCGATTGTCTCGTTTAGGTGAGCCGGTTGGGCAGGGTCCAGATTTATCTGCTGCAGCGCAAAATGGATCAGTAACTTTTCAAAAGTTGCCATTTTCTTTTAAGGGTCGATTTGTTAATAAGATTAATGCTGGTTTTTATTTGCCCCAGACAGCGACTGAGAGCAGCAAGGCATCGCTTGTGGTTTTAGCACCAGGGCTGAACACAGATATGAATGCCTTGCTTTATGTCGGACGTCTGTTGGCTAGTCATGGATATGCAGTGGCCTCCTTAAATTTTCCATTTACAAGTAGCGACACAGTCACTGCTGCGATCGAGGGGACAGGAGCGATTCCTCCCGCCAATGCTTGGTATCACCAACCACTCAACGTAAGTGATCTTATTGATCAGGTCAAAACCCGTTGGGGTTCTCGGGTCAATACCCAAAATGTCGGTGTTTTAGGGCAATCACTCGGCGGTTACACCGTGACAGCCTTGGCTGGTGCGGAGTTGGATTGGCCCCATCTAGTCGCCGGTTGTCGACAACTGAATGATCCCAAAACAGTGGTGCTCAACCCTGCGGTGGTCTGGCAATGTGCGGCTCCAAACCGGGTTGTGCGTCGCCTCAGTTTTAGAGATGCTCG
>MDSW01220293.1_pt1 | contig 13381 bp, 5 predicted proteins | sample 811171 | NCBI WGS metagenome assembly MDSW01 (sample SAMN05326641, study PRJNA326480) | marine metagenome | isolation source: seawater | place: Atlantic Ocean: North West | collected 2012 | reverse complement strand
TTCAATTCCACGGGCTCTTCCGCGTTATCAAACATCGGCATTTGTACCGAGACAATCATTAGCATTACTAGGGCAATCGAACGGGCTACTTCGCTTCGCATGGGCGTCACTGGCGTTAATGAGAAGATATGAGTGATATAACAATACCGTTAGATGCTCCTCTTTGAGAATATATTGAATCATCACCCTTTAAGGGTGTGTTTGTGGCCTCAGGGCATTTAATTCCATTGGGCATGGGAGATGTATCGATATTTTGGAAAAAATAACTCACTTCCTTATCCAACTCTCGTCAACCCTTTGCTCCCAGATTCCACATTCGTTCCCTTCGTACCTCATTGGATTAGTCCCCGTATACTGGCCACCTGGTGGTAGATCCTCCCATGACTTAGCATAGTTTTGTTCATTTTCTGATACATCGGCCAAGCCGGGAGGTACTGGAGTAGGGGTACTTTCAGTCTGAGAAGGGGGGTTCTCGGCATCTTGTACTGAGTTCTCCCTCCTAGAGATGAGTCTCGAGAGTGGAGGATAGCCCTTTCCAGAGAATGCAGTAGAGTATATCATAGCCCCAGCGAGGGACATTATTGCCAATATTGCTAGAGCAGATATCCCTGGACTCAGCTTCATCTTATCAGTTAGAGAAAGTGGATTCCCATTGTCGCCTAGGCCGTCATTGTTGAGGTCCTCCCCCTCCTCGGCATCCTTGGGAAACTCGTCCCCGCTATCTGGGACCCCATCGTTATCATCGTCCATGTCAAGCATATCGCAAGTTCCATCCATATCAGTATCTTCTGGGACCGACTGATCCGACAGGGGGGAAGTGTTGCACAGTGACTCCGTGGAGTCGGCCCATCCGTCGCCATCATCATCATTGTCGGCATTGTTTCCTGTTCCATCACCGTCAGTGTCTTTCGATTCGTTTGGATCCTCTGGGAAATCGTCATCTGCGTCCATTACCGAATCATTGTCGTCGTCTGGATCCAGATAGTCACATGTTCCATCGGAATCTGAGTCTGCTGGGGTTGATGTGACGTCGAGAGGATCTGCTCCGCAGTTGGGCTCAATTGCGTCCTCCCATGAGTCGCCATCGTCATCCGTGTCCTCGTTGTTCCCAATCCCGTCGAAGTCTGTGTCCGTCCACTCGTTCGCGTCGAACTGGAAAGAGTCAGTCGTATCTGGGTATCCATCGCCATCATCATCCTCATCCATGATATCACAGACTTGATCGGAGTCCCAGTCATAGGGAGTACTTGCTGAGTCCTGTGAATCAGATTGGCAGGTAATCTCGTCTGAATCTGACCATCCGTCTGCATCGTCGTCTGTATCGGCGTTATCCCCTAATCCGTCCCCATCTAGGTCATACTGCTCGCCGGGATCGGTGTCAAATGCGTCGTATTCGTCAATTACGCCATCGTTGTCATCATCGAAGTCAGAGTTATCGCCCTGTCCGTCGGAATCGGTATCTATCCACTCCTGAGGATTATTTGGGAATTGATCTATGCTGTCTGGATATCCGTCGTCATCGTCATCATCATCCATGATGTCACAAATCCCATCGGAGTCAGAGTCAGGGGGCACTGAGCTGTATGAAAGAGGGTTTGAGCCGCAAAGTATCTCATCGGCATCCGAGAATCCGTCTGCATCGTCATTCTCGTCTATATTATCTCCGAGACCGTCGTTGTCGGTGTCAATCCACTCAGTATCGTCTAGAGGGAATTCATCATTTTCATCTGAGTAGCCGTCATCATCGTCATCGCCATCCAGAGCATTACAGACGGAGTCGCTATCTGTGTCTATGGGCTGGCTGTTGTAATCGAGGGGGTCTGTATTGCAGTTAGCCTCTAAGGTATCGTTCCAACCGTCCCCGTCATCGTCATAATCGGCATTGTTGCCCAATCCATCTTGATCGGTGTCTGTTGTCTCACTGGAATCTTGGGGGAATGCATCATCGGAATCTGGAGTCCCGTCATTGTCGTCATCTGGGTCCATTGTATCACAGATGCCATCGCCGTCAAAATCTGAAGGAGTGGAGTTGTAGTCCTGCGGGTCTGTCCCACACTGGACTTCAGTATCGTCCTGCCATCCATCATTGTCAGTATCTAGGTAGAAAGTTGTCACTGTAAAGTTGTAGTATCCATCACCAGATATTGCCATAGCCCTCATCAGGACACTCAATCCACTAACCTCTGGTCCATCGGAAGTCACGTATTCGGCACCGTTGTTATTGAGTGACGAGTCTATCAGTGTAAGATTTGACTCCCAGTAAAGTACCAAGTAGCCGGTGACATTGGTTGAGCTCATATTAATCTCGACTCCATGATCATTAGGGACTGAGAAAACGTAGTAGTCATTGCTGTCATCGCTTGATGATTTCCATCCAGAAAATGATGTGGAGCTATTGATCGACTGTGGAATTGAGAGGTTTGTAGCATTGAGGACATCGTCACCTGCATCACCACCCGAGCCACCGTCATTCTGGTTATATGCAGGATTGCCAATTATTGAGAATAGGCTCAGCGTAACATTGTAAGATCCGTAAGACGGAGATGTCGGCCAGTCTTTGATTTCCAAATATACAGTTGATGACCCCACATCAGTACCATTACTTCCTACGGTCTCTGGAATGTTTCCTGTGAATGCGACATCAATCTGGGTTCCATTTGAGTCGTAGAGCCACATATCGAAGTCTGCATTGGTGTTGTGAAACATCTCGATGTAAATTCCATATCCGGATGGCACGTAAATTGAGTACCAATCATCGTCATTCGATGTCGAGAGGTTTCCTTGGAAGGATGTCGAGTTGTTTGTCCAGTTATGTTGGTGAAAGGTGGACAAAGAAAGCGCGTTGGACATCGAACCCCCGGCATCCTGTCCACTTCCTGCATCATTTCCGACTCCACCTCCCCCGCCAGACCCATTGCCAACTGAGAATATCCAGACCTGCATCGTATATTGCCCGGATCCAATGTACTGGTCCACCCAGATGTAAACGGTAGTGCCCCCTACGTTTGTTCCGTTGGAGGTGACATGGTCGGATTGCCCTGTCCCGTTAGTACTAGCGTCAATTTGGGCACCGCCCGATGTTCGGAGCACGAGATCGAAATCGCTGTTTGATGGTATATTTATGGTTACAGCTAGCCCGGTGCCGGATGACATATTGATTGCATAGTAATCGTCTGTGTCATTTCCTTGTGTAAGGTTGCCATAGTAGATTGCTGAGGAGTTGTTTGAAGATAGATAGGTAGCGTTGGACATTGAGTTACCAGCGTCCGAACCTGAGCCTGCATCGTTGTCTGCCAGTGCGGCCCCTGAGAGTATTGAAATTAGTAAAATGGAGCAAATCAAGGCTGAAGAAGCCTGCCTAGAATGAGATCGGGGCTTTTTTTCCGTGGCGTTCATGGGGGCTCGTGGAGGCAGGGAGTATTAAATCGTAGGTGAAATTAATTTTGTTGATTTATTCGATTTTTCAGTATTTGTAGAATCCTTCACCAGATTTCCTACCTAGCTTTCCATCGGAAACCATGCTAATCAGTAGTGGAGCTGGGGAGTACTTGTCGTCTTTTAGCCCCTCATGGAGGACATTCATTATATGGAGTACAGTATCTAATCCTATCAAATCTGTGAGTGCTAGTGGACCGATTGGGTGGTTCATTCCAAGTTTCATGATGCCATCGATCGCTTCGGGCTCCGCGACGCCCTCTTCGAATGCGAGGATTGCCTCGTTCAGCATTGGGCACAGTATCCTATTGCTAATGAAACCTGGAGAATCATTACACTGGAGAGGTTTCTTTCCCATTCTCTCCGAGGCAATCATGATGGCCGAGGTGACATCAGGGTCTGTTTGCCTCCCATTGATTATCTCGACGAGCTTCATTACTGGAACTGGGTTCATGAAATGCATGCCTATCACCCGGTCTGGCCGGTTCGTGGAATCTGCGATTTCGTTTATCGAGATACTGGATGTGTTCGAAGCTAGAATTGCAGATTCTTTACAGATTGAGTCTAGCTCCTTGAAAGCTGAAAACTTTAGTTCTGGAACCTCCGGTATTGCCTCTATTACTAGGTCGGCATGTGCGGCATCCTCCCTCGACAAGGAGGTGGACACTAGTGCCATTGCTGAATCCGACTCCTCCTGGGTCATTCTCCCTTTGGAGACTAGTTTAGATAGGGATTTTTCAATGGTTTTTATGCCCCTATCGACAAATTTCTGTTGAATATCTATCATTGTCACCGGGTAACCGGCACAGGCGGCTACTTGAGTGATTCCAGCGCCCATCTGGCCGGCGCCGAGAACTGCTAAGCTTCCTATCTGCATGTATACTCTGAGTGGGGGTCTACGATTATACTTGTCTAGTTGGACTACAGAGTGATTGTCGTACTAGAGGATGGGTGGATCATAACCTCTGATACATTTCCAAGGCCGGATCTTCTTCAACCTCTGATGTGCCCACTTTCTTGGCAAGCATTCGTCTGGTCATGAGGAGCACGCATACTGCCAAAATTAATCCGGTCAAAGAAAACCAGCCCAGCATAGGGCCCATATTCTTAGCATCATCTATGGCCCATTCAGGCCAATCCTGCTTGAGAACTGTAGTCATTGAACTCGCTTCGTTATTCGCATAGTCCGAGGAGATGGCATGGACGTCATGCTCCCCCGGCGTGTCGACTATATCGATCTCGACAGAGAACATTCCAGATGAGGGGCAAATAAGGGCAATGGAGTCAACATCACTCCAGACTAGTACGTTGGCACCCCCCTCACAAATTCCTTGGATTATTCTGGTTTTGGATAGGGCAGATGTTCTATTGGTCCGCTCCTCAATGCTTACGGCAGGGGGAATAGTATCTCGAACAACAGACAGATGGTATATATCGGTCTCGTTTAGTGAGTCGACTTCTAGGATAAATTTGTTCTCACCTTCTCTCAGATCGAATGTGACATCCCCCATTACTGATGACGGAATTACCAAATTGAATCCATCTGATCTCTCCTCGGACCATCTAATTGTCTGGTCCGGACCAAGCTGGACCTTTGCAGTGACTTCCTCGGAAGAGACGGTTCCACCATTCCAGTTTGCTATCACGAGTGTGTCATAAATTGTTGAGTTCAATTCCATAGTTCTGCATTCGCTGAAATAGTTACTATTTGTCCTATTTTGAGTTTCGTCGACGGCATAGAAGCATAGTTCGTGAATACCGGTTTCAGAAAGCTGGAAAGGCCACATTCCCGATTCTCCCAATCCTTGCATCATTTGTTTACCGTCCATTGTGAATTCGTATGTTACCGGCTCAGAAGAAGACCATGAAATCTCTTGCCTGTGATCAAATAACGAATTATTGTAGGAGGGGGACGTGGCCCATTGGACCGAGGGTACCGACTTGTCTATTGAAATCGGCCAAGTATCAGAAGCGGTCGAGTTAGCCCAATCTGTCAGCTCAAGCAGTATTGTGTAGTCGCCATCGGGCATCCCGATAGTCGATAGAGGAAGAACGGCACTGTAGTACTCCTGGTCGCCACCTTGCTCATGTGGTTCTGGATGCCCCACAGATGAGTTGAACGATGCTGGCATGCTGATGCCTTCACTGCATTCCTCTGTAAAATAATCACCGATATCAGAGTGTACTGAGAGGCACCAGCTCTTGGTATCCGAGGGAATATGTACCTGCAGAGTACCGCTTGTTAGGTTTACCGGTGACCTTGCGTCTTCGGTGGTGTAATGGTTTCCATCCTGATCATTCATCAAGAGGAACTCCGAGTTAGACGGAGGATCCGGATCGAAAATAACCTGGAATTCCCTAGTAACGGAGTTTCCAGCTTCGTCATAGACTGAGATTACGAAAACACTGGAGCCATTAATGAAGTAGTATGAAGAGTTTGATGATTCGTCAAATCCTATCTCCGCTTTATCGAGGAGGAATGAGTGCTCGGCCATGCCCTGATCATCTAGTTCTACTACGGTTCCAGAGTGAGTAAGGGTCGCCCCTGGTTCAGTCCATATCTGATACGTGAGAACGGGATTTTGGGTTATCAACGGAATATTACTAATCGAGACTTCAGGAGAAGTGACGTCATAGGATACGGATAGGAAGTCTTGGGCGTATAGTCCGGAGATGTCTGTAACTGTTATTGTATAGTCATGCCATTTCTCTATCTCTGGAAGGGTTGAGTTGATCCAAATCTCCCTGAAGGTTAGATTTTCTGGTACTGAAGAGTGATTGCCGTGATTCCATAGTGTAGTCAGATTGTGATGGTTGCCAAGGGTATCGATAGCTTGTACTGAGTCGGCATCTGGAACTTCCGTTTGATTGTCGGTTGATGACAAGTTAACCTGATCCAGCCTGAAACCTATTCCTCTGTCTATCGCATGGATTAGTACAGGAGTGGGTTGGTTGTGATGTGACATATTCTCTGGCTCGACGAATTTTACCTCAGGATCTAGTTCTACAAGCTCGTAAGTGTAGGGTAGTCTGATTTCAATTCCCCCAACTAGCTCCACATCTACGAAACCTTGCCATGTACCGGCATAATCGGGCCTGTCGAACTCGAGGCTTACTTGGATGGCGGCTGATGGGCTTTCTCCCGCCAGAGCCACAGAGCCATTTGGCCATATTGATGATATCTCATTATCGCTAAGAGGCATCTGATTGGTCACCCTAAGTTCACTCCCGCCCACCTCGTCTATGGATATCCGGAAATTGATCGAGTCTCCCGGTACATCGTATCCATGTACGGCGATTCCATACAGGCCGTCTTCGGGGCTACTGACCTCTACCTTCTCTGAAGAATCTCCCGATGTTGATTTTTCAATCTCCTCTCCGCTGCTGAAATCGCCATCTCCATCTGAGTCCCTGAATAGATACAAATCTATGTCTGAATCCGAATGATGGCCCTCAGCATCGATTTCAATGGAGATGGACTCTGAGTTGTTGATAGTGATATTTTTCCACCATGAAGCGGTCATTTTGTCCCCACGGGTGTCTTGGGAGACTGACTCGTTGTAGAGATTGATTGGCTGAGACCAGCCGAATGAGTTCACAGATTCGATTGGAAGCGGGACCGTAGAGACCAGATGGACTGCTTCCACGCCGCTGGCTTCATTCCAATCAGTTACCACTCTCTCGAAGCCTGACTGCTCTGCGGCGATGTATCCGACCGAGATGTTCAGAGGATTATCATTTGAGTTGACGCCATGTAGGGCGGTATGGAGCGCCAGTTGGTGCACTCCTCGCGTCACAGGGACTGCAAAGACTTCTCTAGAATCACCCGTGAATGTCCCCCAATTGTGGGACCCAGAACCAGCGTAATTATTTGTGGAACGCTCTTCAATGAAAAATGTCGAGTTGCCATATGGAGTAGAGTTCTCGCTGGAATAACCATGGGTGGTCTCGGATAGCCACATTACGTCTATGTCTGTGTAGGGGTTATCATCCCAGTCTACCTCGATTACTGCCGTTCCCCCTGTGGCCCATTCCTCTGGCCATTCAATGGATAAAAACCTCCAATCACCGCTCTCGGCTCTCCAATCCCATCTAGTGGCTCCTGAAATCCATTCTTCGGAGTAAAGGGTCTGATTGGTGACATTGCCGTCCAATGGCCTGGCATTTAGAGAGAAAGGCCCTACCCATGGGACATTTGTAACAACTGGAAGAGTCCAATGTCGATCATTGCTAGACTGGGCAGGGGCCCCATTGGGATGTAGGTCGTTAGATGAAATCAGTAATCCGTGCTGGTGTAGGCCGGGGTTTGCATCTACTGGAACTGTGATTGTCATTGGGACTACACTAGATTCGTTGGGCGGCAGTATGATTTCGGAGGGCACGGATATCCATTCATCTGAATCTGATCCGAATGTTGTCCAATCGATTTCTATTCTGACTGGTTCATCTGAAAGCTGGCCGTTGTAATTCCATACCGCTAACATCAAGCCATCTCCCGAATCCTCGAATGGATTTCCCATGCGAACCTCGGCATTTGGCCCATCGGATCGCCAATATGTGACTTCCTTGAGTTCATCTTCTTCGGTCCAGTCCTCCGAGTCTACCATGGAGTCGTTATCCAAATCCAGTACGTAGATTCCATCTTGATCTTCATCTTCCCACTTCATTATCTCCAAGAATACTCTCTCTTCGGAATCTCGGTCTTGATTGTTGTCGAAGTGCGAATAATCGATAGTGGCTCGAGCCCTGAATTGTCTTGTTTCTGGATTTAGCTGAATGTTTGAGTCGTTTCTCAGATGTAGCGGAATTAGTAGATCCGGCCTACTACTTTGGTGCCCATCCCAGGAGGAGTTCTCGCCGTCTTCTGTTCCATTGCCGGTGCTGTTCCAGACTCTGACCTCATGAGAAAGTGGAGAGAATGAGGTAGGGGATAACTGTAGGCTTATTGCAGATTCCCCTGGGTTTGTGAACTCCAACTCCGTTGTCTGGACCTCCCCTGGCCTCAGTAGATTCAGATTCGCATCTCTGTGTTGGCCCTGGAAGGTACCGCTGTTCCAATGCGAAGGTGTTGCCCACCAAGTACCATTCTCACCATCCAAAGTCTTAGTGGCCTTAGAGACGTTGAACCACCCTCCTCCTTGTGTGAATGGCTCATACCCCCTATCATCTGAAGTAGACATCACCAGATCCCTGAACTCTTGTGAATCTGGATAGTCTCCCAAATTATGCATCCAAGCCTCGGCGACCAGAGCCATTAGGCCGGCGGCTACCGGAGTCGCTAGGCTTGTTCCCCCCCAGCTTCTCCAAGCAGAGTTCGCATCATCTCTGGAGTTCAGTGGGATGTCGCCAGTTGCTGACCATCCGACTGCAACGACATCAGGATCCATCCTACCGAGGGCGTTCGGTCCTCTGTTGGACCATGGGGCAATTTGGCCCCATGTCCCACTGGAACGGCTACTGAATGCCCCCACCGAGAATACTCCGTTAGAGGCACCGGGAGACTTGGTAGTTCCAAATCCATGTCCGCCGTTGCCTATTGCTACAGCATATGATGTATTCTCGTTGTAGAATCTAGTTAGCCAGTCGAGGTATAGTGAGTAGGCATCTGCCCCTGCTTCGTCTACCGATGAGTAACCGAATGAGAAGGAGCCGATATTTGGCTGATCTGGAGTATCCACATGACCATCGTATCCCTCGGCTATGAACCTCCAAGCATCAAGGGAGTGCCCTCCTGAGTAATGATTACCTATTGATGAGATAGTGGCGTTGGGCGCCATACCTAGTACCTTGCCATCACTAACCACACCTTGAGCTGCAATCGCACTGGCGCAAAGAGTTCCATGATTGCCTGATTCCAGCATGAAAAGAGTAAGATTACCAGGTCCTGCTATCCTGTCTGAATAGCCATGTCTAGCGGCATATGTATCACCATATGGGACACCCAATGCCCCATCTGAAACCCAGTAAACCAGTCCTCCAGATACATCCCAAAGGCCATCCCCATTGGTATCCAATCCTGAGGTCTCCTCTCCTGGCCTCATCGGAACCTCATCACCGAACTCCCCGTCTCTGTCTAGATCCGCATAAACAGTCTTGTAATGTCCGTATTCCTGATCATCAACAACCAGTATGGGGACATCTCCACCCTGTCTAGACCTTAGTGTTGAGTCTGGATGCTCGCCTATGTGGTAATCTCCCGATATTGACATGTTGACGCCCGTGATATTCAATCCAGAATCATCCAGAAGGCCATCAGAATTATTATCCACGTCTATTATTGAAGTGTCTGCATACCAAGAAGACCTTTCTGGATATGCCTCACCGTGCACCATCCAATTGTACATACTACTATGATCTAACATTAGCGGCCATCCAAAGTATGGAGAATCATGGAATGTCACCCTAGCCTGTGTCCCATTCAAGTCTGGATGTGCGAAGTCTACCCCCGTATCGGCCACAGCGACTACGAGTCCCTCGCCCGTGTAGCCACTTCCCCATGCGTCAGTGACGCCATGTAGCTCACCAGTAGTCACTGTGGCCGGAAGAAAATCGGGCTTATCGAAAGGCTCTATGGAATATGGCTCTAGAGCTCTCTGGGCATCGATGACTGCGATTACCCCTCGGACGCCGGGAATTTTTTGAACAAGATCTGAGTCTACCCAGAATGTCCTGTGATCTATCTTTCCATCGGAGGTCTCCTGTTGCACTAGAGACTCGCCTGGACCTGGTTCAGCCTGCTCCTCAAGAGCACCGTTTTCAATCTGCCAGAACTCCAGATTCTGAAGAGAATTGGTGATTACGGTCACTCTAGTCTTGCCATCCACTGAATCACCCCCTTCTAGAAGCGCCGGGTCGAACCATGGGCTAGATTCCAAACCCTGGAGATTGGGATCTTGTTGATGGTGATCTGGATGATCATTAGTTTTCGGGGTTTCTTCGTTTCCCGAATCGCCTACAGTTGCAGAGACGGTTTGTAGAATCATGAGAAGCACTAGTGCCAATGCCTGATTCCGAGCCATACAGTGTATCGTACGTAGATGCTTCTTTCATCCTGTCGGCCTCTCGCCTTCTAGATTCTCGCCCGTCAAGTCCAAAGCAGATATCTCATGCCAGAGCACGGAGTCCCGTAGTGTAGTGGTCCATCATCTCAGGTTTTGGTCCTGGGGACCCTGGTTCGAATCCGGGCGGGACTACCAATTATCTCTCAATTGCCTCAGGGCTTGTTTTCAGGTCTCTCGCGATATTCTTCTGATGCCCTTCTAAAGTCCCACCGCCTATCTCCAGGAGCTTTGCATCCCTCCATAGCCTCTCGACGATGTATTCTCCAACATACCCATAACCTCCCAGAACTTGAATCGCCCTATCGGCAATATGCTTCGAAATAGTGGTTCCAAAGAGCTTTACTCCGTCAGAGTCGAGCCTATTTCCTGATTTGGATAGATCGATTTGCCTCGCAGTGTCGTAGACATACGATCTCATAGCCCTGTATTCTGCCCATGACTCCCCTATGTGCCTCTGAATCTGTCCGAATTCACGTATGCTTCTGCCGAATGCCTTCCTTTCGCTAGCATAGTCGTTCATTACCGACAGGCATCTCCTTGAGATTCCCAGCGCCATTGCGGCGAGACCCAGTCTCTCCAACTCCAGATTCCTCATCATGTGAGACATTGACTCTCCGGGTGAGCCCACGACATTTTCTGGAGGGACAATGCAATCCTCGAAAACAAGCTCAGCTGTGTTACTAGCCCTCATTCCCAGCTTATCAACAATTTTCTGACCCACAGAGTATCCGTCCATCCCATTCTCAACTAGAAATGTAGTAATCTCCGCCCTGCCCTTGGAGTCGGTCCCAGTTCTTGCATAAAGCCAGACTATATCGGCAGGGGGACCAGAATCATCAATTGCCCCGTTTGTTATCCACATCTTCCTGCCGTTGATAACCCAGTTTCCGTCATCTCCCAGGATTGCATGCGTCTCCATCCCCATGACGTCTGTGCCATGATCCGGTTCGCTCATTGCCATACACCCTATCCACTCCCCACTGCATACTTTGGGAAGTATCCTAGTCTTCTGTTCATGGCTTCCGTTCTGAGCCAGGTTGTTGACCATTAGCTGGTCATGAGCCAGATATGCAAGACAGAAAGCTGGGTCCGAGTATGAGAGCTCTTCATTGATGATTGCGACTGCTGTGGCATCCATCCCCCCTCCTCCGTACTCTGAAGGAACAGAAATGCCCAGAAGTCCTGAGTGTCCGAGGGTTCTGAATAGATTTGTATTGAATTTCTCATCCCTGTTGAATTCTAGTGCTTGTGGCTCGACTTCCTCTGAGACAAAACCTCGCACCATCTCTCTGAGCATAGAGTGTTCATCTGTTGGATTAGCGATGTCAAGAGTCCTCCAGTCATCCGTCATGAATATCCCAGATGGCTAGGGCGTAAGAGTGATTCGGGTGGCATGCCTATGGTGTGACGCGTCTACTGTCTCTTGGGAATGGTATTGTCTCCCTGATATGGTCCGCTCCCGATAGCCATGCGCATACCCTGTCTATGCCCATTCCAAATCCGCCATGTGGAACCCCTCCGTATCTCCTCACATCTATGTAGAATTCGTAGGGCTCCCTGGGAGTTCCCTCCTCGTCTATTCTCTCAAGAATCTCAGATTCTGACCAAGTCCTCTCGCCTCCTCCGATTATCTCCCCATATCCCTCTGGGGCTAGCAGATCATGACAGAGAACGTACTTCGGATCATCTGGATCTGGCCTGTGGTAGAAAGGCTTGGCAATACGTGGATAGTGAGTCAGGAAATGTGGAACATCAAAATCTTGTGTTAGAACTTTTTCCTTGCTGTAATCAAGGTCCTGACCCCACTCTACGCTCACGCCCTTTTGTTGTAGAGCTTCAATGGCCTCGTCATACCTCATCCTGGGATACTTGGAGTCAGCGTAGTTCTGAATCAGCCCTATATCCCTTCCTAGTTCGATTAACTCGCCTTCCCTCTCCTCTAAGAGAGTGCCTGCAATACTTCTAACTAGGGCCTCTCCGTGATTCATTACCTCTACATTTCCCCCCCATGCTATTTCCATCTCAGCATGCCAGAATTCTGTCAGATGGCGTCTAGTTCTGCTTTTTTCCGCCCTGAATGAGGGAGCGATGGTGTAGAGCCTCTCCAAAGCTGGCATGGCGGCCTCAGCATAAAGCTGCCATGATTGAGTAAGGTAGGCCTTCTTTCCAAAGTATGGTACTTCGAACAGAGTACTTCCGCCCTCCACTGCTCCCGCTACGAAGTTTGGAGCCTGATACTCTATGAACTCACGATCTCTGAAATATGAGTGAACGGCGCCAAACACTGTAGATCTTATTTTCAGCATCTTCGTCATTCTGCCTGTCCTCAAGTAAAGATGCCTGTTGTCAAGTAGGAACTCTGTCTCTCCGCCGTCCGCCTCTGACATGGCAGATTCTGTTATTGGAAAGGGGTTTTCAGGATTGACATGACCAATCACTATTCCTGATTCAACAACCAGTTCATGGCCGTGTTCCCTATCTGTATTTTTGACTATTCCCTTTACCCGTATACTTGATTCTATCAGTGCATTGGAAAGTGATTCAAAGCACTCATCGCCTACGATTTCTCTCTTTATGACACACTGAAGAGTACCGGTCGAATCTCTGAGCACTAAGAATCTAATTTTCTTCGAGCCCCTAGTTCTATGGACCCATCCGCATAGCTCTACTTCAGAGCTATCATATTTCCCTGACAGAACATCGCCTATCCAGAACTCCTTAGTCATGGGCTCCCCCGAGTGCCTCAGAGGGCCCGAGGTATATGGTTGCCTCGCAAGCACTGGTTGGCGGGTCTGACGGGGTTCGAACCCGCGACCGCCCGGTTAAGAGCCGGGTGCTCTACCTGACTAAGCTACAGACCCGGCCTTCCGAATGGCTATTCCGAT